>ULTH01014910.1_pt1 | contig 25309 bp, 26 predicted proteins | sample 1957421 | NCBI WGS metagenome assembly ULTH01 (sample SAMEA4835729, study PRJEB28245) | human gut metagenome | biome: gut microbiome; material: fecal sample | place: Denmark | collected 2008 | reverse complement strand
AAAGAGCGTCGATGTCGGCCATGGTGAAGTCGGTACCCGCTTCGGCCGCTACCGCCAGCAGGTGGAGCACGGTATTGGTAGAGCCTCCCATGGCTATGTCCATGGTCATGGCGTTGAGCATGGCTGCGCGCGAGGCTATGGAGTGCGGAAGGACCGAGTTGTCGCCGCGGCCGTAATATGCCTCGGTGAGTTCGACTATACGGCGCCCGGCAGCCTCGAAGAGAGCTTTGCGGTTGATGTGAGTTGCGGGCACGGTGCCGTTGCCCGGCAGCGACAGGCCCAGCGCCTCGGTGAGGCAGTTCATGGAGTTGGCGGTGAACATGCCGGAGCATGAGCCGCAGGTAGGGCAGGCTCCGCGTTCGAGCGCGGCAAGCGATTCGTCGCTCACGGCATCGTCGGCAGCGCGCACCATTACATCCACAAGGTCTACGGCTTCTTCGTCGACATATCCCGGCTCCATCGGGCCGCCCGACACGAAGATTGCCGGTATATTGAGCCTCATGGCAGCCATAAGCATGCCCGGGGTCACTTTATCGCAGTTTGATATGCACACCATTGCGTCGGCGCAGTGTGCCTTGATCATATATTCGACCGAGTTGGCTATCAGTTCGCGCGAAGGCAGCGAGTAGAGCATTCCCTCGTGGCCCATGGCTATGCCGTCGTCGATGGCGATGGTATTGAACTCGGCCGCGAAACAGCCGGCTGCCTCTACGGCTTTTTTTACGATTTCGCCGGCCCGGGCCAGATGTACATGACCCGGCACGAACTGGGTGAATGAATTGACGATGGCAATTACCGGGCGGCCGAACTGCTCTTCGGCCATGCCGTTGGCACGCCATAGCGCGCGGGCTCCTGCCATGCGGCGACCCTGTGTGCTTATGCTGCTTCGTAATGGTATTTTCATAGCGGAAACGATGTTGCAAATCTGGTGCCGACACAGACCCATCCGGGCGCGGCAGCGCCGCAAAGTTACACCAAAAAAACTTTTCCGTCAAATGTACAAGCTCTAAATTTGTCAACGGCACAGCAAATGAAATTCCGCCGACAACTGTATTAACGACAAATTTGTTAAATTTGCAGACAAATATCCACCGATTCTATGATAATAAATACAGCACGCTTCGTAATAAGCAATACCGACCACCGGAAATGCCCCGACGACCGCCGCCACGAATACGCTTTCATCGGGCGCTCCAATGTCGGTAAATCGTCGCTCATCAATATGCTCACCGGCCGGCGCGAGCTTGCCATGACATCGTCGACGCCCGGCAAGACAATGCTTATAAATCATTTTCTGATAAACGACTCGTGGTATATCGTCGATCTGCCCGGCTACGGCTATGCCCGGCGCAGCAAGGCCGACCGCGACCGCCTCGAGCAGATCATACAGGGCTACATCCTCGGGCGCGAGCAAATGACCAATCTTTTTGTGCTCATAGACAGCCGTCTGAAACCGCAGACCATCGACCTTGAGTTCATGGAATGGCTTGGCGAGAACGGGGTGCCCTTCAGCATCGTATTCACCAAACTCGACAAACTTTCGCCTAATGCTGGCAAGAAGCTTACCTCCGATTATTGCGCCGCATTGCTCGAGCAGTGGGAGGAACTGCCCCCCGTCTTCCGTACCTCCAGCCACGATCGCCGAGGCCGCGACGCCATCCTCGATTATATCGAAGAAATGAACCGACTCCCGCTCTAAGGTGTTTTTATGGTAGTAAAACCGTTAAAACACCAAATTATGAGCGATAAGGAAAAAACACCGGATAATAAGTCGGAAGAGGAGCGCCGCTATCCCGGCGTGGCTATCGACCGCGCCGACGATGATAAAGTGGACCCCGCGTTGATAAAGGAACGCACGCATATTTTGGGAAATAATCCCAGAGATAACGACTGACGGCGTCGGTCCCCACAATATTTTTTTATGACAATCCGACAGCAAGAGCGGCACCGTGTACGCGGCGCCGCTCTTGCTGTCGGAGGTTGTATTGAATTCAGAAGCCGAAATAGCGCTTTGCATTGTGGTAGCAAATGTCGCGGACCATACGCTCGATGCGGGGCATCTCGGCGCCGGGGATAAGGCCGCGGTCCACGTCGGTACCTACGAGATTGCACAGCACCCGGCGGAAATATTCGTGGCGTGGATAGGACAGGAAGGATCGCGAATCGGTGAGCATGCCCACGAAGCGGCTCAGAAGTCCCTGAGTCGAGAGTGCGTTCATCTGGTCGGTCATGCCGCCGATGTGGTCGTTGAACCACCAGCCCGAGCCCATCTGCATTTTTCCCGGGCATGAGCCGTCCTGGAAGTTGGCGATCATGGCCGCAACCCATGCATTGTCTGCCGGATTGAGATTATACAGTATAGTCTTTGCGAGGAGGCTGTCGCGGTCGAGAGTGTCGAGCAGCGCGGCGAGGCGGTCGGCGCCGCTCCAGTCGCCGATGGTGTCGAAGCCGGTATCGGCTCCGAGCGCGTGCCAAGCCCTGCTGTTGACGTTGCGCAGGGGGCCGAAGTGGAACTGCTGTGCCCATCCGGCTTCGGCGTTCATGCGGCAGAGGTCGAGCAGGATAGCTGTGCGGAGCATTTCACTTTCTTCCCTGTTCAATTCGATGCCTTCAAGGATTTTCCGGAATAAAAGCGAGGCTTCGTGGTCGGTGCACGGGCGGAACGGGATTCGCGCGAGGCCGTGGTCGGCAAGGCGGCATCCGTGGAGGCCGAAGTATTCGTGGCGCGCCTTCAGGGCATCGATGAGGCTGTGATAGGAGTCGACGGTGATGCCGCTTGTCTCTTCGAGGCGCGAAAGATAGGCGCGGTATTCAAGCGGCTTCTCAAAAGCCATGGCCTTGTCGGGGCGCCATGTGGGAAGCACTTTGATTTCAAAACCGGATTCCGCGATGGCCCGGTGGTGCTCGAGGGAGTCGACTGGATCGTCGGTGGTGCATACGGTCTCGACACCGTAGCGACGCATGAGGCCGCGGGGCGTCATATCGGGCTGCCGCAGGCGCTCGTTGCACAGGTGGTAGACCTCGTCGGCGGTGTCTTCGTTGAGTAGGGTATCGATGCCGAAGGCAGTGCGGAGTTCGAGGTGCGTCCAGTGGTAGAGTGGGTTGCGGAAGGTGCAGGGTACGGTGCGGGCCCACATGCGGAATTTATCGATATCGGGGGCGTCGCCGGTGATGAAGCGTTCGTCGACGCCGTTGGCACGCATGGCGCGCCATTTGTAGTGGTCGCCACCGAGCCACAGCTCGGTGATGGTGCCGAAGGGCTTGTCTTCGGCTATCATCTGGGGCGAAAGGTGGCAGTGATAGTCGATAATCGGCAGTGCTGCCGCATGGTTGTGATAGAGATGGCGTGCCGCCGGCGTGTCGAGAAGGAAGTCGGCGTCCATGAAATTTTTCGAAGTCTCAATCATCGTCGGTTGAACTCTACAAGTTTGTATTTAGGGACGAGAAGTTTCATCATGCACCAGCTGAAGAGATATGCCACTCCGGCGCAGATGAATACAATCATATATCCGGCATTTTTTCCTTCGAATCCGAGGAACTGCATGCCGGTGTTGCCGGCGTAGTCGAAAAGCTGACCGGCCCCGTAGTTGCTCATGAAGCTGCCAAGACCGCTTGCCAGACCCGCGGCACCTGTAACGGTGGCAACAACCGATTTCGGGAACATATCGCTCACAACGTTATAGACGTTGGCACTCCAGCTCTGGTGAGCCGCAGCCATGATACCGATAATAACTACCGGAAACCACATCGAGATTTCGCCCAACGGCATTACGCCGATTCCGAGCAGAGGGAATATGGCGAAAATAAGCATGGCTTTCATGCGGCCGGCATAGGGGTTGAGTCGGGAGCGGTTGATGAAGAAGGTAGGGAGATAACTACCTGCCAGCGAGAGCATGGATATGAGATAGATAGTGAATATAGCCATCATACCGGTAGCCGATGCCGATGAATATCCGTAGACATCGCTGATGAAAGCCGGTGCCCAAAAAAGCAGGAACCACCACACCGAATCGGGCAGGAAACGGCCGAAAATCACAGCCCATGTCTGACGGAAGCTGAATGCTTTCAGCAGACCGATACTGGCTTTTGGTTCGCTCTGAGAAGGCTCAATATGCTCTTCGGCTTCGGCATCCTGTTCGATGTAAGCCAGTTCGGCTGCATTGACACGCGGATTCCTGCGTGGTTCCTTATAGTAGAAAATCCACAGACCCATCCACAGGAAACCTAATACGCCGATGGAAAGGAACGACGCTTCCCATCCGAAATATTTGGCTATCAGCGGTATGGTGAAGGGTGCGATGAGAGCGCCTATCTGAGCTCCGGAATTGAATACTCCGGTGGCGAATCCACGGTCTTTCTTGGGGAAATACTCGGCGACAGCCTTGATGGAGCAGGGGAAGTTGCCGGCTTCGCCTATCGACAGCACACAGCGGGCGGCCAGAAACAGCCATACGCTCACCGTGGTTATCATTACGGCGATATCGGAAACCGCCTGAAGGCTTTCGAGGCTCTGCCGGGCTGCGGAAAAGCTGAAAGTCCAGTGGCCTGTGACGATACCGTTTGTGGCAATGCCGCAGAATGCATGGAGGCATGCGCCTGCCGACCATACGCCTATGGCCCACAGATAGCCGCGCTTTGTGCCGACATAGTCTACGAATTTCCCGGCAAAGAGCATCGATACGGCATAGACAATGGAGAATACGCCGGTTATGAGGCCGTAGTCGGCATCGGTCCAGTCGAATTCGGGCGCTATAAAATTCTTCCAGGTGAGCGACAGTACCTGCCGGTCGAGATAATTCACGATCAGTGCAATGAACAGCAGGCTGCACACCACCCACCGGAAGCGTGTCATAGTGGTATTAGATTTGGCTGAATCCATGGTCTTTTTACATAGCGAAAGCATTAAAACCGCCGTCGACCACGGCTACCGTACCGGTGACGAAAGATGCGGCGTCGGAAATCAGGTACTGGATAGTACCGCAAAGTTCCTCGGGGCGTCCGAATCGCTTGAAGGGAGTCTGACGTATTACGTCCTGTCCTCTTTCGGTGAGGGAGCCGTCGGGATTGGTGAGCAGAGCGCGGTTCTGATTGGTAAGGAAGAAGCCCGGGGCGATGGCATTGACACGTATCGAGGGCGAGAATTTAGTGGCGACTTCGTTGGCGAGGAATGCGGTGAAATTGCTGATACCGGCTTTGGCGGCGGCATATCCGAGTACGCGGGTCATGGGGCGGAACGCGGCCATCGACGAGAAATTGACAATGGCACCCTTGCCGGCGTCGACCATGGGCCGAAGGAATACCTGGGTGGGAATGACGGTGCCTGTGAGGTTGAGATTGAGTACTTTCTGGAATTCATCGACTTTTACATCGAAGAATGTGCCCGAGGGTGCTATCGTGGCGCCGGGCATATTTCCGCCGGCGGCGTTGAGCAGGGCATCGACTTTGCCGTACCGGCCGATGATGTCGTCGCAATTTTTTTGGACAACATCGGGATTCATGACGTCGGTAACGAGGAATATGGCTTCGCCGCCTTCTTCGCGGATAGATTTTACGATGCTTTCACCTTCGTCCTTGCGGCGTCCCATAAGCACAACTTTCGCACCCTGGGATGCAAGATATTTTCCGATACATGCTCCGAGCACGCCGGTACCTCCGGTAATGACGACCACATGGCCGTCGACTGAGAATAGATTGTTCATGGTTTATTGTTTATCAGCGTTAACAGTTGCCATTATGCCTGATACCATGCCGAGGGCGAGCATACGGCCGTGGAAAGAGTATCCGGCATTGTATCCCATTTTTTCGTCGCCCAGCATCAGAGGGGCGTGGTCGACCCTCATGGGCACACCGGGCCGTTCTTTCTCGAATGTGGCGACTACGTCGATGAGCCGCGGGTCGAGATGCGTCGACTCCCTGAAATCGCCGCCGGGCAGTACTTTGCATATTCGGGCGTGGACAAAGTGTGTGCGCGAGGCGTATTTGCGGGCCAGAGCCTGCACATCGTTCTGAGCGCCTGCGCTGAGCGAGCCCGCGCAGAAAGTGAGGCCGTTGTGGCTGTCGGGGACGGCGTTGAGAAACCACTCGATATCGGCATCGCATGTGACGATGCGGGGCAGCCCGAGAATCTGCATGGGAGGATCGTCGGGGTGCACGCACATATTGATGTCATATTCGCGGCATACGGGCATGATAGCCTCAAGGAAATATTTCATATTTTGGCGAAGAGCGTCGCGGTCGATGCCGTCGTAGAGAGCGAGTAGGCTGCGGAATGTCTCGACGGGAGCCGCGTCGTCTTCCGAAATGTTTCCGTTGACGAATCCCTGAGTCTTGACGATGATGTTTTCGACCAGCCGGTGGTCTTCTTCGGGCGTGGCTTTGGATTTTATTTCCTCCACGCGCTTCAATGTATCGGCGTCATAGTCTTTTTCGGCATCTTTACGGCGGAGGATGTGGATGTCGAAATAGGCAAATTCGGCACGGTTGAAATAGAGGTTGGAAGTGCCGTCGGCATTGGGGTAGTCGAGGTCGGTGCGGGCCCAGTCGAGTACGGGCATGAAGTTGTAGCACACTGTTTTCACACCTGCTTTTCCGAGATTGGCGAGGCTTTCCCGGTATTTGTCTATGAGCTCATCGCGGTCGGGTCCGCCGTATTTTATCGACTCGCTTACCGGCAGGCTCTCGACCACCGACCATCGCAGACCGTGAGCCTCGATAAATTTTTTCATTTTCAGCACTTCATCAAGGCTCCATACTTCTCCGTTGGGAATATGGTGAAGCGCGGTGACGATTCCCTCGACGCCAATCTGTCTGAGCATGTCGAGTGTTATTTTATCGTTGGGTCCGAACCAACGCCATGTTTTTTCCATATAGATAGATTATAGTTTATGTCAGGTAATTGCTTTTTCGACTTGAAAATAAGACGTAAGGCTTATGGTTTTAGATTGTAAAGCTGGTTATCTGAAGGCAAAATTACTAAATTTTCTTCATATGCCACAAGCCGCGGATACCGGTCATACCCTCCCGGACCATAAATAATGGCTGCAAAACCCGGCGTTGAAGCCCTTTGCGGGAGGAAATTCTCCATAAATGTAATTAATAACCGAAATATGTATAAGCCGCCGGAATAAAAGAGACTGTAAATTTGTAAACTGATTAGTAAAGTATATAACTGACATAATAATGAAGACAGTGATACTGAACAATGGCGTCGTAATGCCACAGATAGGCTACGGCGTATATCAGGTTGACCCCTCGGAATGCCGGAGATGTGTCGGCGATGCCCTCAGAACTGGTTACCGCATGATAGATACTGCTCAGGCGTACCATAATGAAGAAGGAGTGGGCGCCGCTGTGAAGGAAAGCGGAATTCCGCGCGACGAATTATTTCTTGTGTCGAAAGTATGGATTTCGAACTACGGGTATGAAAAGGCAAAGGCGTCGATCGACGAAAGTCTCCGCCGACTCGGTACCGACTATATCGATCTGATGCTTCTTCACCAGCCGTTCTGCGACCGGTATGGGGCATATCGTGCGCTTGAGGCCGCTTATAAGGAAGGAAAACTCAGGGCGATTGGCGTGAGCAATTTCTATCCCGACCATTTCATAGATCTGGCCAGTAACGTGGAGATTGCACCGGCGGTTAACCAGGTCGAGACGCATGTTTTCGACCAACAGACCGAGGCTCAGAAGTATATGAAAGAATTCGGCACTCACATGATGGCATGGGCTCCTCTTGCCGAAGGTCGCAATAATTTCTTTACGAATCACGTACTCGCTGCCATAGGTGAGAAATACGGTAAAAGCGTGGCGCAGGTCGCACTCCGCTGGCTGCTGCAGCGCGATGTGATTATAATACCGAAATCGACCCACATCGAGAGAATGCAACAGAACATCGATATCCTCGATTTCACCCTGTCGGATGAAGATATGGCGGAAATAGGCCGTCTCGACACGGGGCGGAGTCTGTTCTTCGACCACCATGATCCTGAGACCGTGAAAATGTTCATGGGCTGGAGATAAGAGCGCTCAGAACTTATTTTAACGGTGTGTTCCGACAGTCATTACGACGCCGGAACACCCCGGTTTTGTATCTTTCAGTACAGTTCTATGTACAGGAAGTCCGCTCCATCCCATCCGACAAGGGTGTTGTCGCCGGTGGCTGCAATACTGCTCAGTTTTGTGTCGATACGGTATCGGCCGATTATATTTCCCTCGAAATCGAGTTTGATTATGTCGGCTTTTTGTTCGCTATATACCGATGCCAGGTAAAGGGCATAGATATAGTTCCGAGACAGGGTAAGATAGATGGTGTGCAGGATGTTGAGACTGTCGAAATCGGCCTCGTCGAGAGTGCGCGGGTCGAACGTGTCCTCACCGATACGAACGCTCATGATTGTTTTGCTGTCTGTCCCGAAAATTTCGATATATGGATGCAGCCTGTAGGCAAAGACTATACTTTTGTGTTTGTCGGAATATGCTATTTTGCCCATGTTAGGCATCCAGGCTTGTAAATCAGATGATACGGATATGTGCCGTATAGTGTCTGTGCGTGATGCCGCAATGTCGGCCGAGAGAATAAACTGACGGCCGCCTCGAGGTTCTCTTGCCATGAAGACATAGATGTCGGGTGCCATGACAAAGACATCGTTGACATGCTGAGAAAGCTGTACGGGCACGGAGAAATTACGGTCCAGAATGCGATGCCGGGTGCCGGCAAGAGCTGTGCCGCCGAGGATATCGTAGATTTCGCAGTCGTCCTGACCGACTATACGAAAGGTGCCGTCGGGACCTGTGAAAGGATAGGGCATATACGAAGTATAGTATCCGTCGTTGCGCTTTCCCAATTGAGGACTTATGAGGAGACTGTGCTTGTCCCGATCGATAATGGCACGGCGCACGAACAACTGGCCGTGTCCGTCGTGGGTTTCGTAGACAAACATCAGTGTGTCGCCCGACACCTTCATGTCTGTCATAAGCCGAATATCGTCCAGTGGCTCACCGTTTGTGTCGAATTTCGTTATTTTTACCGTCGATTCGGCTCCGGCACAATTTGCCAGAACCAGGAAAAGTATCAGTAGGCCGAAGGTTCTCATTTTATTTCGATGGGTTTATATGGTATCGGGGTGTCTTCAATTTCAGTGGCATCGCGTGTGCGGCCGTCTTTGCCTACAATCATCACGCGTCCTTTCGCTCCGCCGTAAGCGGCAAGCTGAAAGGCGATCGGTGTCCTGAAGCAGCGGGCTATGGTTTTGGATGCTTCCGAGGCCGAGCAGTTTTTCTCGGACTCGTATTCGTAGACACAGATAGGCTCTGATGAGCGTTCGATACCTGTGGCTGTCCATACGAATTGACCCTCGTCGTCCTGAATGCGCAATATAAGTCCGGGTAGTCCGCCGAATTTATATGGGCCGTAAGGTAATGGAAGTTCAGGACTGAACCACGCCGAATAATGGCGGCCGGCAAATTCGCATCGCGCGAGGCGGCATTCGTAGCCTAAGACCGTGAGTGTTGTGTCGGATGCAAATGACCAGTCGATGGCAGGCACACTGTCGGTGTAGTGCAGAATGCTGTTCTGCACCGGAAGGCGGTACTTGATGTCGGAGTGTCTTCCCCGATCGGAAAGGATGATCTCGCAGGGCCACGGCATGCCGGGAGGATTGGAAAATGTATCGGCGCCGCGCCGGGCATCGGCCGTGCATAGAGAGTCGTAGTGAAATATTATATCGCTGAAATCCTTGACAGTGTGCCGGCCGATCTGTACGGTTCGGACATCGTCGAAACGATTCTGTATATCGGGATGCCAGGTGTAGTCGAGAGAATAGGTGAGCTTGTAGCGGGCGGTGTCGACCGCGGTAGCCCGAAGCTGTTCCACAGATGTTATCCCCATCTGCGCCACTGCCGGCAGTGATGCGAGCACGGAAATGACGGTAAATAGAAAATGTTTCATATAGGATTGGTGTTTAGATGATTCTGAATCGGATTTTTAATAATATGCTGCGCGGGCGGATGGTGTAGGCGGCCTTCGATTCGGTAAGGGCTGACAGGGTAGAGTAGGAATAGGTTTTATGGTTGAGAAGATTGTCGCATGTGAGCATGAGGCTGAATCGCCCGATATCATATTTGCCACCCGCACCGACCATCAGAAACGATGGGTTGCCGTCGTTGAAATTATTGTAGTAGTGGTAGAGCGATGTTGTCAGTGTGACGCCGCCGGGGACAGTGAAATCAATGGCGGCTTTGTTTGTGATGGTCCGTAGCCAGGGGAAACGGTCCGAACCTTTCTGACGGGTCGCCGATTGTGATGCAATGCCCTGATAGGAGAGTCCGAGCCATCGGAAGGGCCGAAGACTGATGTCGGCGGTGACTGTGAGACTGTTGCCATTGTATCGGATTAGTTCGTTCTGAACGAGGAGGGGATTGTCGTAATATGAATATGTGAATGCGGCGCCGATTTTAAGTCCGGACCGGTCGAAGCCCTGGCTCGCATTGAGATTGGCGCGGACCATGTGGCCGCTTTCGGAGGTGCGCCGGCTTATGGTGCGCTGTACAATGCCATCGAAATAAGAACCGTAGAGCACTTCGGGCGACCGGCTGCTCCAGGATATTTCCGCTCCGGCAAAACTCATGGAAAGAATATTTCTGAAAGTGTAGCCCAGTGAACAGTGCCGGTCGAGTCCCTCATATAGCCCGGGCACATCGTAGACCGAAAGCTGACGGTATGAGGTGAGGATATAGCCGGAATAGAGGGTTTCGACAGAGGGGAGGGCATAAGACATCGAAGCCCGCAGGAGAAGGTTATGGCAGGTGTTTATTTTATAGGTCATGCTGAAGTCGGGTTCGGGGCGAAAACGGCTTTTGGTTGTGACGGTGCCTTCGATATTGTTTTTGAGATTGAAATGACGGTATTTTAGGGGAATATAGAGCTCTGCGTGGATTTTCCGGGCTGAGAACACGATTTCGGCGCCTATGCCGACATCGAGGTAATCGAGAGAGATGTCGTTGCGCATGGTTTCGAGGCGGCTTTCAAGCGAATTGTGGTGATAGTTTGCAATAGCCGACGGATGCAGCGAGAAGTTGCGGAGCCGGAACGCGGTGAGAAGGCGGGCGTTGTTTTCGGCAGATATATTTCGGCAGTCCACTGTCTGGCTGAGGCTGGAAGCGGCTATTATGTCTGGAAACAGATTGGGCGCCACCGACAGACTGTGCGGGCGTTTTTCCATATTGATAAGGGATGTTATCTCGAAGCCACGGTCGGCAGAGTTGCGGTGTGTGGCGTGGAATTTATTCAGGAGGCGGTAGACAGCTGTTTTTCCCGACTGATTCACTTTATCGCCGGCTGCAGCGATAGCGCTTCTTGTGTCGCTTGTGCTCCAGTCGAATTTAATCTGTTCCTTGAGATAGTTCGCGTCGCCGTTGTTCATGTATGTCAGGTCGCCGTAGGCTTTCTGTGTACTTGCTATGCCTTCCATAGACTCATCTAAGATATTCTGTGCTCCATCGGGCAGAAAATTTGTGGTGGTGCTACGGCTCTGCCCGGTGTCACGGTCGTGGAGGTATGCGGCGTTTATGCCGATCTCTCCTGAGGCACCGACGCGATAGACGTTGTTGAAAGTGGTGCTGTGCGAGCGGTTAAAGTAGTAGAATCGTTTGTCGATGCCCGGTGCCGAAGGCATGGCTACCGACGAGATGTTGCTTGTACGCGACCAGTCGTTATCGAACGAATAGAGTTCCTGCGACAGATCTTCGCCGGTGTTGTTTCCCTTATATGTGGCGAGTAACTGGCTGTTGCGCCGGAAATATGTGGCTATGGCCTGATTGTTCCATAATGTCTTGTCGGAGTAGCCGCCTCCGAGTGTGGCTATGAGATTGAATACACCACGTACGCCCTCTTTCAGCCGCAGATTGATGGACGCCTGTTCTTCGGAGCGCAGACCTTTGAGGGCTTTTATGTCCTGATGGTTCTCCAACACCTGGACTGTCGCGATATTGTTAGGGTCGATATTGTTTGTGGCAATGCCGTAGTGTCCCTTCATGAGGTCGAGACCTTCGATATAGAATTTTTTGATAGGTTTCCCCTGATAAGAAATCTGTCCGGTCTGAGAGACGGTGATACCCGGCATCCGGCGGAGAACATCGGCCACGGACTGGTCGGTAGGAGAGAGAAACGATGCCACGTTGTAGTTGACGGTATCTTCGCGAGAGTATATTTTCCGGGCTTTGACAACGATATCTTTGAGCTCGATAGTGCGATGTGCTACAACTATGTCGTAAGTGCCGTTGAGGTTGGGTACTTTAAGGCTTGTGGATTCAATATCCATGCCCGATACATTTATGATTATACTGTCGCAAGGGCTATCGACGGAAAGGCGGAATTGCCCGCTTTCGTCGGTTATGGTGGCCCCCAGTATGGTTTTCGGAGAATCCGGAGGCGATACGATTACGCTGGCCATATCCACGCCCGAGCCTTCGCTGTTTCTGATGAAACCGCTTATCGCACTCCGGCTAAACAGCTGAATTGCAGCGAAGAATATAATTAAAATAATGACAAAGGCTCGTTTCATAAGGGTATGGTTGTGGCCGGATGCCGTTTGGGGCATCCTGTTCAGAGGATATGTCAGGCGCGGATTATTCTTTCTTCTTTAAGGTGACGGGAATATTGAACCGGGTTTGTATCGGAGTGCCGTTGTGGGTGATCTGTTCGAAGCGCACACCGTTTACAGCTTGATCGATTATTGTCTTGACAAGTGGATTGTCGGTATTGTCGGTCATGACTTCTTTCACCCTCCCTTCTTCGTCGATTACGATTCCGATGTTTATTTTGGTCTCCCTGTCGACATCGATAAGTGCCAGAGACATCCGCAATATATTGCCAAAGGCTTTCTGATCATGCAAGAGCGATGGCAGCTCTATTATAGTATCGGATTCTTCTTCGGACGAGACTTCGGGCAGGGATTTATAATTATCGAAAATGTCGGTAGACGGTATTGTTTCCGGAGTTTGCGTGTGAGGATTACTTTCGAAACTATAGGCGGATATGGACGAAAGGAATGTGGCCGAAGCCGGTGAGGTGAGGGCGAGGACACATACTATTATAGCGGGGAATGTGAAAACGGCCAACAGCATTGCTTTCCATGAGGATGGCTTGCGGTTCATTGTCATTACACGCTTACGGAAATTACGCCGGCCTGCCGCAAAGCTGTTGGTGCCGGGGATAGTTCTGGAACCCAGGGCTTTTGTAATAAGCAGACGCTGATAATAGTAAGTGTCTATGCCTGTTCTGACGACGGCGGCATCGGCTTCGAACTCGTGGTTGAGTTTTACCAACCGGTATGTCTGCCATGCAAAAGGATTGTACCACATGAAGATACAGAACAGGTCGGCAAAAAGGACGTCGATCCAGTGCTGTTTTTCGGTGTGAGTTTTTTCATGCAGATATATACCGGCCGAATTGTCGGACAGTTCCGAATCGTGTAGGAATATATATTTTCCCCAACTGAATGGCGCGAGACGGCGCCCGGTGAGGCGGCAGACCATAAAACCGTCGCGCAGCGATTTATCGCTTCGGGCGATGAGTAATCGCAGGCGGATGAAGGATATTATCTCACGGCATAGGAGCACAAAGAAGCCTGTGAAGTAAATGATTATAGCAGCACTGGTCCATAAGGATGCGTTTTCGGGCGCCGATGTTATGGTGGCGGGAGCTGGTGGGCCTGAAATGCCTGTGGCAATGAATGCAGTCTCTGTAATGTTTCCGCTTGGGGCGCCTGGTGAGCCCGGTAGAATGGAGATGGCGGCGGGTAGGGTGAGGGACAGGAGCATTGCGCACAGCAGCAAAAACCGGTTGAACCGGAAAACGGTGCAGCGGTTGACTGTGATATGCAGAACCGGATAGAGCATGAGAATGACTATCGATGCTGCCAGAGAGTAGGAGAAGAGGCTGCCCATGATCAGTCGGTTTTAGAAGTGCGATTTTTTTCTACTTCGTCGAGAAGGCGGCGAAGATCTTCGACCGGAATGTTACCGTCTTCGACAAAAGAGGATACGACCCGGAGATAAGAATTCTTGAAATAGCGCCCGATGATTGATGTCAGCGACTTTTTGCCCATGTCTTCTTCGGCGACCACAGCATGGTAGCGGTAGGACTTACCATGCTGGGTGTGACCGACGTATCCTTTCTCTTCAAGAGCCCGTGCTATAGTCGAAATGGTATTGAAATGAGGTTTGGGATCGTCGTATCTGTCGACTATCTCTCTTACGTATAGCGGGCCATGCTCCCAGAACATGCCGAGCACTTCTTCTTCTTTAGCAGTCAGTTTTTCCATATTACAGATGTTGGTGTCGCAAAGATACAACTATTATTTATAGTTACAACTATATTTTGTAGTTAATGTGTGTTAAGGTATTCTTTTTTAGGTCTGTAGCGGAGGGATACGACTACGTAGATATGACGAAAGAGGGGATTGAAGTCGCATCGGTGTGTTAAGTAGCTGATATGCAAAATGGTATAACAGGCTTGTGTAATAAATGTCGCTGAAAGGTAAAAAAAGCGCGCAAAAAATTTGTCATATTAAAAAAAGTGCCTACCTTTGCAGTACCAAAAGATGCTTCAAGCCTCAAAGGAGAGGTGGGTGAGTGGCTGAAACCACCGGTTTGCTAAACCGACGATGGGAGCAATCCTATCCACGAGTTCGAATCTCGTCCTCTCCGCGAAAGAGCTGCAAGTCATAGACTTGCAGCTCTTTTTGCGTTAAAGGAGATGACGTTAGAACGAGCAGAGTTCGTAACCGCTTTAGCACTTTGCGAAGCAAAGAATCCCGTCCTCTCCGCAATAAAAGCTTGATTGTCAGGCTTTTGTTGTGTGCGCACCCAACTTTACATCCGGCTAGCGTGAGCCAGCTCGATAATTCATCAATAGCCCCCGGCAACGATTGCCGAGGGCCGGAGGGTTGTATGAAAAGCTGTTTACAGGTTAGGTAATTGTAGTGAGGGAACCGGTAGCTCATTGCGCCGGATGAATTTCTTGATGTTATCGGGTACACCTTTTTGGTGTGGCTTCAGCCACATTTCCGTCGGTGTCAGTTTTACGACGACATAATATTCCGTTGCATCCCATAAATTGTCACTGTCGGGCGCATCATACCAAGTGAGTTCGAGGCGTGGCTTGCCGTCATCTTCATTTGCAGGATCTGAAACGTGCCATGTATATCGTTTATAGAAATCGGCTGTTCCGTCCGGCAAAAGATAATATGTGACGAGTCCACCCCTCGACCATGTTTTTTCGCCGTCGGTAGTAAAACGGTATATAAGCGGATTATCATTGCTCCCGTCCTCAGCTAATTGCCATTGCCCTTTGATTAGTTCAGTATCAGGATAGTCTGGAGTATCATCATCGCAAGCACTTACCAAAAAGATAAGCAACGTGAATATCAGTAAGCAGATTTTTTCATATAACTTTAATATTCTTTAATGTCATAGTATATCAGTTATTGCTAATGATAATTTCTTCTTAATATATTACACGGATTAAGTTTGATGAGATTGGGCTGTATATAATACTACCTCATTTGAGACAATCGACTGAGTTGCACGGAGAAGTCTCTGTTGTCAGCACAAAATCTACAAGGTTAAACCTTATTTTGTCGAAAAGCATTAACGTCTTCACGCTCCTGACGTTGCATTATCCCCGGTTCTGCCTAAATCCATCGCAAACATCATTGCTGAATTTAGGATATTATTCAAGTCAAGTTGTGATGCTTGATTATTGAATAATTCTGTAAATGCCGGTATAGAAACATCGGGACGATTAAGACGGTTGCCAATCAAGCATCGCGAATATACCTCAATAAAATCTGATATTGAGTCTTTGGGTGTTGCATTGTAGATGGAGTCCAACGCAAACCAGTCACTTGAATTCATTGCAGCAGCAAGTCGCTCGTCGTATGACTGAGCATTACTTGTCACTAAAGATAATATTATCAAAAGATAAAAAAGAACTTTTCGCATAATGTATTGTTGAAGAATAGTAATTAAAAATATCGGGGGCGCTTATTTCATAATAGCTGAAGATGCACCTGATTGTTCTCCGACCTCGTTGCCCCGTTGTACCTTCTTTCCGTAACCGAAAGTATATGTCACCGAAAGGTTCAAACGGCGATGAAAGTTGTTTCCATCAACGAATCGCGTTTCTGAATATAAAGGAGTTGACAACGTATTAGTAGCACAGAGCCAATCATTGCGAAATAGATTCATCGCGTTTACCCTGATATTCCAGTTTGCCCGACTCCATCCTGCGAGTATCTGGTAGAAATCACGGTCTTTATATATTACTCCACGATTGCCCTGCACTGTCAGGTTCCTTGTCTGATATGATGCCTGAAAGTAGAAATTACCAAGATAATAAGTAACCGATGCGTTGCAAGTGAACGGACTCCGTTTAATGTCAAATAATCCGGTCATACGATAGATTGAAATTGAGGGTGATGCCGCAAGTTGAAGATTGCCATTTAACAGTTTGTAATTAAACGACATTCCGATTTGAGTACGGTTATAGTCGCCGTCAGTTTCAAAAGTGCGAAGCAAAGCAGTCCCACCGTCGTATGGCTCGTAAACAGGCACATACAGGTTATATTCTCCGAAGTATTGGGCAAAAGCCGAAGCCGAGAATTTGTTAGACGGCATCCAGTTGTAAGACAGGTTGAATGTAACCTGTCGGGAAAGTCCGATTTCGGGATTGCCGGTATAGTACATCAGTTTGTTCTGTTGCAGTATATTCGGCGTTTTCTCGCTTGCTCCGGGATAGTTCGCGCCGAAATGGAAGTATGCGCGGAAAGAATGTTTCTGTGAAGGAGAAAATCCGGCTGATACATTCGCGAGAGGATAGACCTCTGAAACGGACTGATCGTTGATTTTGTTCTTCTCCCATTGCAAAGCCACATCAGCACTCACATTCCATTGATTGTTGGAGAAGCTATAACCGAGTTCAGCTCCGGCGTAGGTGTCGAGGAAATCATTGTCGTAAGGAGATGTGCCGAAATAGCTCACATCATTGGATGTGGAACCATAATAAGCGCGGAAGAAGCCGTTTTGTCTGTCTGTGAATATCTTGTAAAGAGTGGCACTGCCCCTGAACTGCCATACGTTTTCCCTGGAGTCGTTTACTATGGCATCGGTGACTGAAGTCTGATAGCGGTAATTGTTGTTGGTGTGTCCGTAATTTATGCCGGGCGAAATGCTAAGATGGAAATTTCGGGGCAGAATGAAATAGTAATTGCCAGACCATATAATATAACGGCTGGTGTAATGCTCGTATCTGCTATATGAGTAGTCTTTTGCCTGTCGGGGTACAAACGACAGCTTGCCGGATGTTTCAGACGTCGGCGACTGATCGAAGTTAAAGCCGAGAGTGTTTGCAATCTGCCCTTTTTCGGAATCGTAAATGGCTCTGACCGTAATAACGGGGTACTGGTTATACTTGAAATGAGAGTTGTCGAATATTTCGTTTCGCGTAATAAGGTAAGGTTCACCGGCGGCCTTTTCAAGAGTATAGTTCCCAATGGTTGAAGTACCTGAATGTCTGATGTCGTGATTCGACGCACCTGTATATAAATCGTAGGTCATGCGCTTATATGCAAACTTTGAATATATTGAAGCACGGCTTGATAGTTTTCCTACAAGGAAATTTTCATTTACCGTTGCTTTGGTGTAGCCACCGTATTCGTACTTCTGCATGATGAAATTGATTACATGCTCGTTACCCTGAAAACGAGGGTCGGTAGGAAAATCGAGATATTCGACACAACGCACATCAGATGTCAAAATGCCCTCGATTTCTTCCGCCGATGCAGGGATATAGTTGATATAGACCGCTACATTTTGTCCGCCCGGTGTCGTAACTACATTGTCCATAAGATTGATATTAATTTGCGGAATAGCCATAAGACGCAAAAGGTCAATGGCGTTTTGCGCGGACGATTTCTGACGCTGTGAAGGCAGATAGACAGTGCGGTCGGAATATGCGGAGGCCAACTGTCCTTCAACCTTGACCTGCTGCAAGGCCACGGCATCAATAGGAAGGATTATGTCTCCTACGTTGAAGTCGGTCAGATGGCGGTAGGTAATCTTGTAGCCTACGCAACTTAGTTTTGCGATAACATTACGGCTGTCGCAAGGAATGGTGAAGCGACCGGCGTTGTCTGCAACGCCATATGTGATTACTGTGGAGTCTTCGGGGGCGAGAAGCAATATCGTAGTTCCAGGAGCCGGTTGGTATTCCTCATCGAGGACTCGGCCCCGATAGCTGAACTTGCCGTGCTGCAACGCTTCTACATAGTATCTGCCTCCAGAACTGATAACCGACACCGGATTCAGTCCGATCAGCTGTCTGAGCATGTCGTAGGCATCATTTGTATGTATGGTTGCCGTAACCGGATATTTGTCGAGTTCGTTGGAAATGAAGTTGATGTGAATGTCGGGATGCTCGGCGGCAATCTGCACGAGCGCTTCGGCGAGAGGTGTATGATTGAAGCGGTAGCTGAACTTCTGCGCAAAAGCGGCAGCGACACAAAGCATCACCGCAAAGAGAATAACAAGACGTTTCATTTTACGGTCAATACTTTGTCGGTGAGTGTAATGTCGATTTGTTCGAAGGTGTTTAGCTGTTCTACAACCTCATTGAGTGGTAGAGACCGGTCCCATTCAAAATATAGCTGTAGAGACTTGGCTGCATCTTGATTGAACTTGACCGTCGCACCGTAATATCCGGCCATGTCTGCAAGGATTATTTCAAGGTTTTCTCCTTTGAATACAATGGTTTCAGGCAACGGAGTTGTTTCAGCCGGAATGGTATCAGTAGAAGCAACATTGGTGCTGGTTATGGCAGTTTGTTCCTGTGGCTCGGCTTGCTCAGTCTGCGACATTTCTTTATCAGCATTGAAATAATGGGTCACACCGATAGTTGCGGCCATCACAGCGAGGGTGCAGACAAATGCGATTACAACCGCAGCGGCGTTGCGCGATGCTATAAAAGATAGCCGACGGAGGATAATGGGTCTGCGCTTGGGTTGCTTTGCTTCAAAGCATCGCCATTCTTCGTCGAGGTTTATCTCAGGGACATGTGCGGAAACATCAGCCGTTTTGTGCAGCGTATCATATATTTCACGTGCCTCAGGGTCGGTAAACAACTGCTCAACCTCGGCATCGCTATATTTCTCGGGGTGCTCCAGGGCATCGAGGAGTTGGTCGATATTGTCTTTCATTTGTGGTTGAAATTTTGACGTAAGACATCCATTGCATGACGCAAGTGCTTATAGACAGCCCTCTCGCTGATGCCTAATTGCCCGGCGATCTCATCGTAAGACATACGCTCGTTGAAACGCATTTTCACCACTCGTCTGTCTTGCATGCTCAATGATTGATCTATCAGCGTGTTCAACCGCTCCACATCCGCCGGATCGGGCCATTCGTCGTCTTCAATCTCGTCAAGATCGAGAGCGTAGAGATTGTTGAACCTCTCGCGCAGTGAAAGGCTGCGGAGATGCTTCAGTGAGGCAAAGCGTACGCCCGTAAGCAGATATGCGGGAGTGACGGTTGACAGATTTTCCGACAGCACCGACTCGAAGACATCGTGCACAATGTCTCTCGCTGTATCCGTGTCATGCAACAGGCGTATCGCCAGCGTCAACATGGCCGTATAGTTGCTTCGGAAAAGCTTTTCTATGTCGCTATTTGTCGTCATACACTTATTAAAACCACAACATCTCAAAAACCGAACCCTGCATGTGAAAAAATATTGGAAAATTTAGAATCAGATTGTAAAGTTACTGAAATTCCTGACATTAAGGGAACTGTCCCGTAATAATATCTTGATTGTCACATCGAATGTCGATTGTTATTTGTAACTTTGCGTATGGCAGCACTCTATAAGATATTGATTTTGTGTGTTGGATTTGCTCTCTCCACTAACCTGTGGGCGCAAAGCCATCTTGACCCGGTAAACGATAGCAGAGAGTTTTTAGAGCAATATAGCTATTCTTTGCTCACGAAGGAACGCAAGGGTGGAATAGTTATTGAGCCATCTTTCTCAAATAGATATGGGGTCAGTTTGTCAACGAAATGTGATAGTCTGACACTGATTGAAAAACGGCCGCATGGAATTGTCTATCCTGATAGTATTAATGTCAAAGAGATTCCAGTGGCAAAAGTAGCCATTGATTCTGTATTTGGCAAAAGCCTTGCCGAGCTTATCGATGTTGCCGTTGAAAAGGCAATGCCAACTTTTTCTGCCGGACTGGATGGTGCGATGTATTATTTTATCGCATCAAATGACAGCATTGGAAAAACATGGTCGCCTTCAGATGAATCCTCTAATTGCGGTGTGCTTGTCAATATTGTGGAGGCGTTAAAAGATGCAATACAAACAGGAGAGTTGCAGAATTTTATTGATGACTGGTGGTGCTCAATCGACAAACTTCGGTTGTCATTTCAAAATGCACCGGCGTTGCCTCCCTTTTATTTTAATAAAGAATTTGGCAACACAGACAATAATCGACCTACTGTCGAATACAGCGCAAGCAGTCCCCTGACAGATGATTTTCAGTTTAATGCCTTCATGACCTGCCCTGCGGATTATATAGAAGACTCTTTAAGCGGAGATTCGACACCGATATATATGAATAACGCAACGGATTCCATATTCATTGATTTTTGCAAGGCTCTTGTAAAATGGCGGGAACAGGCATCGGTTCCCTATGTAACTGTCGTCATTACCGTTAACGATGATGAGAAAGAGAGTTATGATATCAAAAGCTCAGGGAAGTCGGTTTACTTAAACTTTACACTCCCTCACGACAAATTGACAATAGATAAGTTATTAGAACAGAATAACAATTGCATATTCAGATATATACATGAAAATATGATGCCGAATGAAGCTGTCAGACAAGCTCCGGGAACGGCAATCAGGAATCGGAAAGGAGGCAAGCGATGAGACTGTTATACAAAATGAAATGGGTAATTGTCATATTATTTGCGATTGTATTTGTGGCCTCATTTGCGTTGCTCTTTGTTGGAGGTGAGGCAGACGTAAACAGATGTTTTTTGGCAGCGAATCTGTTGCTGATATTTTGCACATTGGCAAATGTGGTTTATGCTTTTATAAATAGGCATAACGATGTCGGAATCGCATTGCTTTTATGCTTTCTAATTGGTATTGGACTAATGTGGTCAATATACATTGGAAGCTGGAATTACACAGTTAAAGCATTAACCGTAGGTTTTGAATAATATATTGAGATTAAAATGTTTATACCTTTACATGGTTCATATCGGAGATTAAGCATATTATGACAGTTGCAGACTTCCTTATATCGGAGATTCATCTAATTTATGCCTCGTATGATGACAAAGTAGTTGAAATTGACGAATCTACACTTACAATTCCAGTATGACAAATAAAGGGAATTGGGCTGAAACCTCAGAAACACACCCAAAAGGATAAGATTTTAGTTTTTGCGTTCAGTTCAAGCATTTTACACTTTGCAATGTAATGGTTTTAGCGAGAATTGTATTAACTTTGTGGCACGGACAAAAGTATTAGGCGTATGAATAAATGCCTCAAAATAGTTGGCTTTTTAATGATTTTGCTCTTGATATGTGGATGCACAAGAGTCAAATCTAAATATGAATCCTTAAAAAACTGGGTTGCAGAAGCAATTTATGCTCCGTTTCAGACGGATTTTTATTCTGATTCAGGTGGCTGGGATTATCGCCGTGTTCCGTTGATTGCTCCCTATGAATTGCTCTCTACACTTAAACATGATAATATCAGAGTCTGGTTCTGTATCAAGCGAAATAATCTCAATGAATTTGGCGGACCGGGATTGGATACAGAGCGGCTTTCCGTAGAATATGCGGGAATCGCTGATTCGACAATATATTTGAGTTATTCAGAAGCCTTTGATGATATTATAGGCGGTGAGCGCCACAACGCTTTGATGTCTCCTCGCTTTGTCATAATTGATGTGCCGACAGATTCTATTGAGTGGTATGAAACAAAAGATGAATGGCACGAAGCTCTCTACAAGCGCAATATTACCAATCCACAACTGCATCATGTGGATAGTCTGTATGATGATTTCGCCAATAATAACCGGTTGCTGTTCAACCCTTCAAATTGACAAGTGTATGATATTGACCGATAAGCGATATCAGATTATATTTTACAAAATCAATAAAGCGACGAAAGGAGGCAAGCGAAAGACTTCGCCTGTAAGCGATAACGATATACTGTATCATAACCAAATGTTCCTACCCATCATTCGTTATCATAATAAGGATATGGAATTGATAGCTGAAATATTCACTGGAATATTTATTACGGTCATGGTTTGGGTCTGCGATTCGACATATAAAAAATATTCGTAGGAATGAAAAGAGAGTTATTGTTAGCTATATTGGGAAAAATACAGGCATTTAGGCACGAAATATATACCACAGACCGAGGCTATATTAATCGGGTATGCACCACATATTGGTTCGGAGGCGTAGCTAAATTCTATGTATGAAACCTTATCCGAAAGTGATGTTGAGGCAATGGAGAAATCTATGGGGCAAAAATCCCTACCCAATATCGTGACTTTCTTTTGAATTACACAAATGGACTGAATATATATAATGGATAGACTTATATGAAACAGATACAGTTTTATAAGACATACTTTCTAAAATCAGTCGTCGGTCTGGGATTACTGATACTCGCGTCGTGTACAGTCGGATATAAAAATGACGGTAAGGAAGTGACATGGCATACATGGAACGAGGGTAGCGGACATAATTCATGGACGGTCGATGCCGATCCGGAGACCTTTGAAGTGCTGGATGATGATTATGGCCGGGACAAGACACACGCTTTCTATCGGGGAGATATAATAACAGGCGCGGACGGACATTCATTTCGGGTACTTGAAAAAGGTTATGCTGCTGATAAATTTAACGTATATAATGAGGGTAAATTGATGAAGGGAGTAGATCCTGCTTCTTTCAAGATTCATTCTTATGGGTTAACAGAGGACAAAAGGGATTTTTATAACAATGGCAAAGTCCTAAATGTCAGAGATAAATCATCATTCGAAATTTTAAAAAATAAATCCGGGCAAAAGACAAGTTGGGGGAAAGACAGATACAATGGATATTACTTAAACGGTACGGTGATTCCAAATATTGATCATGCCACATTTCATCCCATCGAAGCTGAGCGGCCGATTCAATCGGGGTGCTATGCCGCTGATAGATATAGAGTATTTTTTATGGGGAAGGAGGTCCAGGGTGCAGATCCGGCTACCTTCAGAGAGGTGGATTTCTATGTGGGACAAGATAAGTATAGAGCCTACCAAAAGGAAATACCGACTCAGATAAAAGATTATACTAAACTTACTCAATTAGGAAGATTGATGTATTCTGACGGGACGCATATTTACGATTCGCATTTTAATGTTCTTCCCGAAGCTGATGTCGCAACGTTCGAGCATATTTCCGACAATTGGTATAAAGATGCGTCACACGTGTGGTGGAGTAATAAATTGGTTAAAGGCGCAAATCCAAAGACCTTCCGACCGGTGCCGGTCTCATCATATTATTCCGGGAATAAAGGAAGTATGGGAGGCGATTTCAACTATGGAAAAGATGATAAGCATGTTTTTTGGAACGATTCTATAATTCCCGGTGCCGATGCAGCCAGTTTTGAAAAAATCGATTTTCCGGATGGTGACAGTTGGACTGTGTTCGATCGCAATCGCGTGTATCAGGGCAAAGATTCTCCGAAACTAAGAGAATATCTGAAAAAGAAATATGGCAAATGACGGATCCTATGGGTAAAACTGTAATTTCGGTAGTTATCAGGTTCTTTTCGGGCGTGAGGCGCATTTCGTTTCCTATAATACAAGAACTGATGAAACGGAATTATAAGAGGCCTGGAAAAGAGCTGTCGGGTATATTCTATCTATGGAATAATATGGAAGTTGCGAAGTAATTGCGTTTCTTTATGTCTGTATTTTTCCGACAATATTTTACAGACAAAATGAAAAACAAATGGCTTCGATAAAAGTAAAGTTCAGGCCTTCGACAATTGCAGGCAGCGAAGGCACAATCTACTATCAGATAATCCACGAGAAGAAGGTCCGGCAGTTGCTTAGCGACTACAAGGTGTTTCCATCGGAATGGGATACCGGGCGCTCAATGGTGGCGGTGGCTAAAGGCGCGCGTAAATCGTATGTTCTTTCTGTCCGCGACCGAATTCGTTGCGATGTCAGAAGGCTGACTATGATCGACCGGCGGCTGGAGGCGGCCGGTATGGAGTATACGGCCGACGATGTAATCGACGAGTTCAACCGATATGTGCAGGAATACTCTCTGTTTAATTTCATAGAGCGTATAATAGCCCGACTGAAACAGAACGGAAACGTCAGGACTTCGGAAACCTATCGCTCGACGCTCAACAGTTTCAGAAAGTTCAGGCACAAAGAGGATATTATGCTCGACTGCATTACCGCAGATATGATGGAGAGCTATGAGGCATGGCTTCGTAGCCGGGGAATATCCTCGAACACCATATCATTCTACGCACGTATACTCCGAGCTGTGTATAACCGTGCGGTCGAGGAGGGCGTCATTGAGAACCGCAATCCATTCCGCCATGTCTATACGGGAGTGGATAAGACGGTAAAACGGGCTTTGCCCTTGTCGGTAATCAAGAAAATCAAGGCATTGGATCTGACACATACGCCTGCTCTCGAATTTGCGCGCGATATGTTCCTGATGAGTTTTTATCTCAGGGGAATGAGTTTCATCGACATGGCGTTCCTGAAAAAGACCGACCTCAGGAACGGTTCCGTCGTATACCGGCGCCGCAAGACCGGGCAGCAGCTCGTCATTGAATGGACACGTGAGATGCAGTTGATTCTCGATAAATACCCCGAAAACAAGAGCTGCTACTTGCTTCCGGTGATACGTAATCCCGGTACAAATGAGAGATGTATATACCGCAACGTGGGTTATAAAATCAATCATAACCTTAAGATAATAGCTGAAAGGGTAGGGGTGGAGATTCCATTGACGCTGTATGTGGCCCGACATAGCTGGGCATCTGCGGCGAAAGCAAAGGGAATACCTTTATCGGTAATAAGCGAGGGGATGGGACATGACAGTGAAACCACCACACAGATTTATTTGGCCAGTCTGGATTCCTCTGTGGTTGACAAGGCCAACGCCATTATCATTAGAAGCCTTTAATGCAAGCCTCAGTTTCCGAGAGTGGAGA
>ULTH01037526.1_pt1 | contig 26105 bp, 20 predicted proteins | sample 1957421 | NCBI WGS metagenome assembly ULTH01 (sample SAMEA4835729, study PRJEB28245) | human gut metagenome | biome: gut microbiome; material: fecal sample | place: Denmark | collected 2008 | reverse complement strand
CCTAAGTCCTTGTTTGCCCCCAACTTTCCGTGAAGAACCAAAAAAGTATCAAAACAGCCTGTGGACGAATTCCGCAGGCTGTTTTTGATTGCAATCAGAACAAGTCCAGCATGTTATCCAGATAGATTTCCTCCCGCACTTTCAGCTGGCATTCCGGCTTCGTCAGGTAGTACAGCAGGAATTCCAGCACCAGCGCGCTGCCCAACTCGCGCCCCTCAATCTTGAAGTTCTCAAAGCCCATCGGCAGATACGTCCGCTGAATATCCGCCACCCCGATAAAGCCCGGATTCTCCATTGCCTTGGAGAATCGGTAGCCGCCCGCTGCGTCCGGTGCGTGGCAGCGGTGCTCGTCGCCGCCTTCGCCGAGGTTCTTCCGGCTGACGGCTTCGTAGCACGCGCGGCGGTCGCGGCAGCCGAAATAGCAGCACTCGTTGCAGAGGAACTCCACCTTGTCCTTTTGACCCTGCGGCATGGCATTCAGCTTCTCCAGCGCGTGATTCAGGCGGAAATCCGGCACGACATAGCGGAATTCCGCTCGTTCCAGTTCCGCCTGCAAGTCGGGAAACGATGTTAGCACTTTCGTCGTTGAGGACACGAAATACAAGTTCGGATACGTTTTCTGCAAATAGCGCAGAAGCAAATCCGAATGGAGAATCACGCCGCCATTCCCGCCGTCGTTCAGCATCTGGCAGAGCGCATTGCAGCGCGCATCACGCAGATGCTCCGCGCGCAGGAGGGAGTTGCTGAACGTCAGGCGCGGCGAAATGCCGTAATCACGCATCAACGCCAGCACATCCCGCGCGCTTGACTCCCCCGACCCGACGCGCCCGCCACCCCACAGGCAATCCGCCGGTGCGCCGTAAATCGAGCCGATGTCGCACCAATCATAGAAATATTCCGGATGGTTTCGGTAGAGCGGCAAAAATCGGCGGTACAGTTCGTAAAACTCGAACAGACCGGGCAGGTGATAGTGGGCGATTGTCATGCCTGCTGCCCTTCTTCCGCCGTCAGCAGCCAGTCTTTGCCCTGCCAATGTACTTGCATCTGCACCTTCTTCCATCCCTCCGGCAGGCGCGGATGCAGCGTCGGCTTGCCGTCCTCGAAGCGCAGACCCAAGAAGCCATAGAGCAGCACCATATACGCGCCGCCCGCTGCCGCCGGGTGCGTGCCGCCAATGTACACCAGCCCTGCCCACTGCTTGCCGCCGCCGACAACATCCGCCTCGGCGGATTTCAGGAACAGCGGATACGCTGCCGCCGGACGCCCGATTGCGCACGCGCACAGGGCATACATGCACGCAGACAGACTGCTGCCATGCTCGGTTCGCGGCTCATAGTAATCATAATTCGCAGCGATGATGTCCGCCGGGTACTGCCCCAGCATGTACAGCAGGGCAATCACGTCCGCCTGCTTGATGACCTGCGTCTGCGCCGCCACGCCATACGCGCCGCCCCAGTATTCGCGCGGGTCAATCAGGCGGCTGCGCACCTCCGGCACAAGGACGTTTTCCAGCTTGAAGTAACCGTCGAACTGCTCAATCAGCCCGGTTTTCGGGTCAGGCGTTTGATGCTTCAAGTGCTTCGCGGCATCCGCAAAGTGCATGAGCTCCGCCGTGTCCGTCTCCGGCAGGTACTTCCGGCAGACCTCCACCGCGTAATTCAGCGTCATCCGCGCCATTTCGTTGGTGTAGGCGTTGTTTTTCACATGCTCGTGGTACTCGTCCGGGCCCATCACATCCAGCAAATCATAGGTGTCGCTAAGGATGCGCTTGGAAATCAGGCTCATATAGAACCTTGCGCATTCCAGCACGACGCGCGCGCCGCCGCTTTGCAGCAGCGAATCATCCCCCGTGTACTGCGTATATTTCCGCAGCCCATACACGACAGCGGCGCTGATGTGCACCTGCGTATCGCGGAAGAACGTGCGCATCGGTCGCCCCGTAAACACGTCGGTGACATTGTAGTCCGTGCAAGCGTCCTTGCCGCCCTCGACGCTCTCCCACGCATAGAACGCGCCCGCATCGCCGTAGGATTTCGCCTTGTCCAGCGCGCCCGGCAGCGTCTGCACGCGGTATTCCAGGCAGTGCCGCGCCACCTCCGGCATACACGCCAGATAGAAATCCAGCATGAACATCTCCGTATCCCAGAAAATCGCGCCCTTATACGTCTGCCCGGACAGCCCGCGCGCCGCCACCGACAGCGCCGCCCGATGCCGCGGCGCAATGCTCATCAAGTGGTACATCGAGTAATTGACAGCGAACTCCGCGCGCTCGTCGCCTTCAATCGTCACCCGCGCTTTCTGCCAGAGCGCCGCCCACGCCGCCCGCTGTTCTTCGCGCAAAGCATCATACGCCGGGGCATTTTCTGCCGCTTCAATGGCGGATGCTTCCGGTGCGTCGCCATCGCTGGTGGTGTACACCGCGGCGACCTCATCCAGCTGCCACGGCTGACCCGCCCGAAGCGCGATTTGCGCTGTCCGAACGCCGCCGTGCGTGATTTCGCCGTCCGTGCAGCTGCACCGAAGCGCCGTGCAGACGCGCTGATGGTCATCCGTTTCGCCGGTCAGGGCGACGATGCCGTCCGATTCTGTCAGCGTCAGCGCCTCGTAATGCGGGCCGTGGATGTCCCAGACGTTTTCGTCCACGCCGAACGCAATGGTGACGATGCTGTCATGTGTCGCCGTGATGGTCACGCGCTGTGCGAGCAAATGCACCCGCTCCATCGCGCAGAACCGTTCCTGCCGGATGGTGATTTCGCCCGCATCCGCCTTGAACGTGCTTTCGCGGGTGAACACACCATCGGCAATATCGAGCGCGAGGCGGTGCGATGTAAGCCGATCGGCATTTTCCGGCAGCGACACGCCTTTCACGGCGACATACAGCGGATTCGGGGCATTCAGCGGCTCTTCCCAGCCCTGCCCCTTTTGATGGTGGATGCCCGCGAGGTTGACGGCGGTCATCTGCTGTACGCCCGCTTCGCCAATCGTCCCGCGAACGCCCATATACCCATTGCCCGTCAGGAAGCGGTTGCCGTTATCCGCGTCCTGTGCCGGGTCAAACCCCGTTCGCTCAATCACCGTATTCATCCGTTTATTCCTCCTCATGTTCAAAACTTCCCTCCATGCGGTATTCATGGAGGGAAATTCGCGGCTGCACTGCGCTTTTCCTGCTACGGATTGCAGGTTTTGGGGTGCGGAAATTTCGGTTCTGCGCAATTTGCTTCGTGGGAACGACCTCATCCGCCGACTGCGGCCGGCACCTTCCCCCTTGGGGAAAGCGAAGTCGGCTGAAGTCGTCTCCTGCCTAATTGCTTTTTTACCCTACATACTCCAGCAAATCCGACAATTTCCCCAGATGATACGTTGCGCGCGCATCCTCCTTGGCATCCCCCATGGCAGCGCAGGCAAACCCGCCCGCTTTGGCAGCTTCCACCCCTGCATGGGCGTCCTCCACCACCACGCACTGCTCCGGCTTCAAGCCCAGCATCTCCGCTGCCTTCAAAAACACCTCCGGATTCGGCTTCGAGTGCGTGATGCAGTTTCCATCCGCCACCGCGTCGAAAAAGCCATCCAGCCCCATCCGCTCCAGAATGAACGGCGTGTTCTTGCTCGACGAGCCAATCGCCAGCTTCAAGCCGCGTGCGCGCAGGGTATCCAGCGTGCGCTTCACGTCGCCGGACAAATCAGCGGGCGACATTTGGTTCAGCAACTGCCGATAGCGCGTGTTTTTCTCCTCCGCCATCGCGTTTTTCTCATCCTGCGAGTACGCCTTGTCGCTTTTTTCGAGGATGATGTTCAAGCTGTCCATGCGGCTGACCCCGCGCAAAAGGCCGTTGCGCTCGCGGTCAAAGGGGATGCCGAGCCGATCCGCGAGCGCCTTCCACGCGCGGTAGTGGTACTCGTCGGTCGAGCAGAGAACGCCATCCAAATCGAAGATAATGCCTTGATATTGCATCGTGATTTTCTCCTATCAATAAACGCAAATTTCCGCTGCCTGCGCGCCGTCGGTGCGGGATGCGGAATTCATTGTGAACACAACCTTGACAAAACTGGCTTCCACACTATCGAAATCAATGCGGATGCGATTGCCCGTCGCAGGGTCGAATTGGTACTGCGTGGCGGGTGCGGCTTCGGTAAAATTCTCGCCGTCCTGGCTGACGAGAACGGCGATTTCCTGAATGCGCGCCTCCCAGATGGCGGATGGATTCAGGCAGACCGCGACGGTCGAGATGGTATGCGTCTCGCCCAGCACGATGAGCATTTCCGCCGGGAACCCTTTGCTTTCCCAGTAGGTATCGGTTTTGCCGTCGTTGACGTTTCGGCTGACGTACACGTCGGTATGCGCGCCGGAAATGACTTCCTTATTGAGCGCGAAATTCTCCGTTTCGGGGAGGGCGATGTACTGGTCAGCGGGGTCAGGGAAGCACGCCGGACGCTCCGCCTTGGTCTGGTCGGGCGCGGGGACAACGGTCACGATGGTGGGAATTTCTTCTTCCGCCTGCGTCAGAAGGGGCAGGCACGCCAGCGACAGGGCGAGCATGGCGGATACGACAGAACGCATTTTCATGAGCGAAATTTCCTTTCTATAATGATGGTGGGTGTGGTGATGCGGGTGGTCGGTCGCGCCCATTTGGCGCGACAATGTGCAAGTGGTCGAAAGAGCAAGTTGGGGGCGCGTCTGAGGACGCGCGAAGTTACTGGCAGGGACGCTTCGCTGCCTGCGCCTTGTTGACTTGTCCTTTGGGATTGGTCGGACGTGGAACGGTTGGGGCGTTGCCCCAAACCCTACCAGAGGCGCTGCCTCTGGACTCCGCAAGGGGGATCCCCCCTTGACCCCTCCGCGCGATTGAGTTGGTCTCACTCCCTTAATTCTTCCGCGTGTTTATCCTTTTTTCCTTACTCCACCACAATTCCCTCACAATAATCATCATACCGCAGCTTCATCTGCTTCAAATTCGTCATCTTCTCCCCCAGAATCGTCACATTCCGCAAGGTCACATTCGTAATCCGATTATCCTCCCCATACCCCGATAATCTCGACGCCGGCACTTTCCCATCCGGCGTCCGCAGCACCGTCAGACCATCAATCAGCACATCATCAATCGACCCAAACTCATCCTTGACCGTCGACCACGCCGAATTTTGCAGCGTCATCTCAATCAATTCCTTATTATTGCCGTTATCACCCTGCATGAAGGCGTTTTCGACGACGATATTGCGGTAGACAATGGCGTGCACATACGCATCGTCGCTGTTATGGATGCTGATAACGGGCTTGTGGAAGTTGTACAGCACAGTGATGTTCTCAAACAGCACATCACTGATTTCGGGGTCAAGCGTCCAGCCCTTGTCGGTTTCGTAGCCGATTTCCATGGACTGGGCGAGGTCCGTCCATACCTGCATGTTGCGGAAGGTGATGCCCTTAGTGGAGCCGGAGTAGTTCTTGATGACAAGGCTGTCGTCCCATGTGCGGGCGAAGCTGTTCGTCACGGTGTGGTCGGTGCAGGACTGGAAGGTGAAGCCGTCGCCATTTTGACGGCCGGAAATGACCTTGACGTTATTGATTTCCACATGCTTGGAGGAGTAAGAATTGACATTCCAGCAGTTGGAATTGGCGACGATAATGCCGTCGATGGTGACATCCTTTGCGTGATTGAGATCAATCGGGACGCGCGCATACGAGCCGGGCTGATTCCACGCGTCGTAGTCGCTGCCGTCGATGATGCCGCGCCCGCAGATGCGGACGTTCTTGGCGTTATTGACGGAGATAATGGAATGCAGCACCGCGCCGCCGGAGATGTAGAGTGTCTGCCCGTCTTCCAGCGCGATGGCGTCCATGACCCACTCGCCGGAGGGGATATAGTAGACGTTCGGGTCGTCGGGATCAGGGACGTCCGTTTCCAGTGGATTGGCGAAGATGTGCAGCGCCTTGTTGACGTTATCGTTGAAGACAACGGTGTACTGCCCCGGCTCCGTAATTATGAAGGAAACTTTGCCGTCCTTGACTTCGGGCGTAATCCCCCACGACTGCGGAATGACGGCGGCGCTCTCCACTTTGTCCGTCAGACCGGGCATTTCAACCTCGATGCGCACTTTGCCCTCGAAGTCGAAATAGGTCATAGGCGTGGTCGTCGGCTGGGTGTTGGCGTTCCAGATGTGTTCGTGGTTGACCATCACGTCATAGACGAACAGGTCGTTGCCGTTCGCGGTAACTTTCGCCGTCGCGGAGGTCGTCATCGTCTTCGGGCCTTCGTAGAGGGTCAGCAGCGTCGGATTCTCTTCGGCAGTCGCGGGCATCATCCACGCGGTCAGCAGAAGCATCAGCACAAGCATCAGGATGGGGGTGGTTCTCTTCATCGTTCATGTCCTCCTTGTTCGCCGCGGCGTTTCCAGTGTGTGGAAATTGTCCGCATTTGGTTAAGCGCTAAACCTGTACCATGATTATAGCAGGAAATTTGGAAATGTGCAATGTGCCTGAAGATAAAAATTTTCAGAAAAAGCCTCTTCTCCCCTCTTGACATGTGGCAAATGGTATGTTATAATCATGTCAACGATAGGTTGAGCGTTAAACCTATCCACCCGTCAACATCATAGAAGGAGGTATCCCCATGAAGAAGTTCCTTGCTTTCCTGCTTTCCCTGACGATGGTGTTCGCGATGGCAGCCGTTGCGTTCGCTGAAGGCGAAACCTACCTGTGGGACAACTTTGACGACCGTGACCCGAATGCCAAGCCTGAGCTTGCGCCCAACGGCGTGCACCTCTGGTGGGACAACTGGGCGAACCTGCGCGCAAAGAATGAGGACGGCGCGTTGAAGCTCGACATGCGCCCCAAGGCGTATGACCCGGAAGACTACGACAGCGAAGACGACTACTACGCCCATGCCGCCGACTGGATGGCGAACTGGGGCGAAGCCGTTGACATGTGGGGTCTGGACGGCGTCTCCTACTGCAAATACCTGACCATCCGCATCAAGGGCGCGGAAGGCGGCGAAGAGAACAAGCTGATCATGGACTGGCATCCGGAAGACGCCAAGTTCTACGCGGCGCGCTTCTCTGACCTTGTGCTGGCGGACGGCACGCATCCGGTCATCACCACCGAATGGCAGGATCTCGTCATCGACCTTGAAGCGTCCGGCTTCCCGGGCATGACCAACGCCCTGCACATCCGCGCGTTCGCCAAGTGCGTCATCTACCTGGACGAAATCACCTTCTCTGAAGCCGTTGCGCCCATCGACGCTACCAGCTCCGAAACCATTCAGGCTGGTCTGACCGCGCCGGAAACCGGCAAGCCCGGCGACCTGCCGATTAAGGACTATCTGGCTGAACTGGAATAATTCCAAAACGTTCAAAAAGGGGGACAGTTTCGGCTGTCTCCCCCTTCTTTTACGGATTTTTTCCCAGAAACCGCTTGCGAACAACTTCAAAGACTGGTATACTTTTTATGATGCGCACGGACTTCGCGGACTTCGTCCGTTCTCTTTGAGCCGCGCAGATTACCACGCCTAAAACACTGCATAAAATGGAGCATCGCATGGTCACACTCAAAGACATTGCCGCCGAAGCAGGCGTAAGCATTACAACCGTTTCCAACGTGGTGCATAACCGCAAAAGCCGCGTTTCCGAAAAGAAGGTTGCAAAAATCTGGGAGATTATCGAGCGCGAACACTACGTTCCCAGCATGTCCGCGCGCTCGCTGGCGAACGACCAGTCCGCCATCATCGCCATGGTCACTTACATCACGCCGCGCACCACCGGCAGCACCGTCAGCGACCCCTTCATGAGCAGCGTCGCCGCCAGCGTCGAGCAGCGCACCCGCGAAGCCGGCTACTACCTGATGCTGCGCTCCGCCGAAAGCGTCGCCACGCTGGAAGGGCTGATTCACAGCTGGCGGCTCTCCGGGCTGATTATGACGGGGCTGTTTCAGGATTCGTTCTTCGATGCCGTAGCAAAGCTGGGCATTCCCGTCGTCCTCATCGACAGCTATGTGGACGACCCGAACATCTGCTGCGTCGGCTTGGAGGATGAAAAAGGCGGCTACCTCGCCACGAAGCACCTGCTGGAGAACGGCCACCGCGTGATTGCGTTCGCGTCGCCGCCGATTTCCCCCGCGGGCGTTATCGAACTGCGCCTGCAGGGCTACCGCCGCGCCTTGGCGGAATACGGCGTGCCGTACGACCCGGCGCTTGTCTTTACGCAGGAAATTTCCGTGCAGGAGGGCAAGAAGCTGGGGCATCAGCTCAGCACGCGTCCCGAAATCACGGGGATTTTCGCCTCGGCGGATATTCTGGCGGCGGGCATCATGTCCGGGCTGCATGAGTGCGGGGTAAGTGTGCCGCGCGATAAGTCGATTGTGGGCTTTGATGATCATTATATTTCGCAGCTGGCGATTCCGGGGCTGACGACGATTCATCAGGATTCGGAGAAGAAAGGCACTTTGGCGACGGAGATGATTTTGGCGCAGCTGCGGAAGGAAGAAATTGCGCAAAAGAAGGTTATTTTGCCGGTGCACCTTGTGGAAAGGGGCAGCGTGAGGAATATAAAGGAATAAGGAAAAAGAGGATAAAAACGCATCTTTCCTTCTTTGTCGATTCCGTGATGAACCAATTCGGAAATAGTATCATACAAAATCATCGGCACAGCGCCAAATGAAAACTTGGTGCTGTGCCGATGCTGTTTAAAAGGGCGCATGCAGGTTCAGAAATGGCAAGTCATCAAGCAAAGCCTTCCTTCGCTCCACCGTTCAGAGGCGCTGCCCTTTATCCCAGCGTGATGCTGACCGCGCCATCCTGGCTGACATTCAGTTTCATGCACAGCAAGTATCGCTTGTAAAACGCTTCCTTCTCCTTGTCCGTCATCATAATCCACGAGTTTTGCAGCGCCGTCTCCATCATCTCGCGAACGTTGAATGGTTTCGTGCTTTCTCCCGCCAGCTGCTGATTGATTTGCTCCTGAATTGCATTGATCAGCGTGCTGGTTTTGATGTTGTACGACGCCGCCGTGCAGAAGTCGTCAATGAAGCAGAACGGGATTTCATGCCGCGCCAAGGTGTCCATGATGGCCATGCCCGTTTTGCCCTTCTCCAGCATAACAAGGAAGCGGACGCTGTCCAGCTGGCGAATCATCGCCCAGTAGTCGCTGTCCGACGAAACAAGGATGACCGCATCCACGCCGGAGGTATACACTTCGCGGCTTGTCCGCACCGCCAGCGCCATATCGCACTGCGATTTGTTCTGGTTCAGCCGCTCGACCTTAATATGTTCCAGCTCAAGGTTCGCTTTTTCATCCACCGCCGTAGAGAGCGTGCGGTCAACCAGCGTTTTCCATTGTGCCGTTGTATACTCGCTGTCAAACAGAATCACCTTGGATATTTTGCCCAGCTGCTCGGTCGGGAGGCTGCTCAGCGCCGCCGCGAGCTTCACGGCATCCGAATTTTCGCAGTCCACCGCAATCAGGCATTTTTTGCACTGCTCCAGCAGCCTGCCCAGGTTGCGCATCGTGTGGTTGCCCGCATCGCGCACCAGCGACAGGTTTTCAAAGCGGTCTTCGTGGCGCTCATAGAGAATCGTTACGAATTTTTCATCATTATAGAGGATGTTGCCCTTGCTCTCCGGGCTTGTGGAAACGGCATCCCAGTTAATCCAGCAGTGGAACGGGTAGCGTCGGTTGTCGCTTTTGTAATATTCCCCTGCTTTTTTGATACCATCTTTTTTCGTCCCGTTCGGCATCAGGAAAATGGGTTTCACATAGTCCCACTTCACCCATTCCGGGAAAAAGCGCGCCACTTGATTGATTCGGTTGCTGATTTCACAATTGATGCTGATAATGTATTCGTCAATATCCGGCTTTGCTTTGTAAATTCTGACGCCGTCCTGTTCCAGCTGCGCCACCGCTTCTGATGGAATGAGATTCGGTACGCTGCCGATATTGCGGAAGCTCATGCGAAATTCATTCACAATGGCTGGATAATTGCGTTCCATCGCCGTGCGAATGCGGCACAGATTGCGGATAATGCGCGCCTCTTTGTGCGCGTCCAGTTCTTCGTAGCTTTTCAGCAGAAATGGCCTTGCATTTTCTTCGCCAAAGTTTTCTTTGTCGATACCAATGAGGTACGCCATCGGCGACACCAGCGTGTACGTTGAATTCTGGAACTCATTGTAGATGATTTTCTTGTCAAGCGGCGATGGCTTTTGCTGATTTTCCGGATTCTCATCGTCTATTTCAAGTGCTTGAACGAGTTTTGATAAATCAGCGAGATTATTGGAGGTGATTGTTTTACGCGCTTTCGGCTGGGTTTTTGTTTTCTTTGCCACGTGGAAGACTCCTTTTCTGTATTTTTTTGTTCATTTCCATCATACCATTTTGGCGGCGGCATTGCAAGGGCAGCAGCGCACAAATATATTCCTGCTTTGCGCATTGTTTTTCCCGGAAGTGCTTGACAACAAGTGCTCGATAGTTTTATTTTTCTTGACAACAGATTATTATGATGCTATACTATTATTAACATTAGATACACACAAATTGATTATATCGGGAGGGTTTTCTGTATGGAATACGTCACCCACCTCCGCGAGGACGGCAGCTATCAGCTGCTCAAGGAGCATTTGGAAGGCACAGCGACGCGTTCTGCGAAATTCGCCGCTTCTTTTGGAGCGAGTTTTCACGCCGAAAGAACAGCCCTGCTGCACGACATCGGCAAGTACAGCCCCAACGGGCAGCGCCGCCAGCGTGACCCGGAACACACCGCCAAGGTGGACCACAGCACGGCAGGTGCGAAGGCGGCGGCAGATTTGGACGATATGCCCGCGGCGTTTGCCATTGCGGGGCATCACGGCGGTCTGCCCGACTTGGGAACCCGTCTCAGCCTCGATGATGGCACATTGTGCGCACGGCTGAACAAAAAGCTGACCGGCGGCGACGATCCCTCCGCGTGGCGCAGTGAGATTTCTTTGCCAACAGGCGTTCAGCCCACACCGCCGTGGCTTCCGCGGAATGATGCGCGCCTGACTGCCATGTACATCCGGATGCTGTTCTCCTGTCTGGTGGATGCTGATTTTCTGGACACGGAGCGCGCGCTCAGCAAGGAAGAAAAGCCGCGCGGCATCGGCGATTCCATGCCCGCGCTGCTGGAAAAGCTGCAAGCGCACGTTGCCAAATGGCTGGAAAAGCCCAAGTCCGACCTCTGCGCGCTGCGCAACGAGGTGCTGCGGCGCTGCCTGCGTGGCAGCGAAGATCCGCAGGGCTTGTACAGCCTGACCGTCCCCACGGGCGGCGGCAAAACGGTTTCGTCGCTTGCCTTTGCGCTCAGCCACGCAGTGAAGCATGGGATGAAGCGCATCATCTACGTCATCCCCTACACCAGCATTATCGACCAAAATGCGAAGGTCTTTCGGGATATTCTGGACGATGAGAACGTGGTGGAGCATCACAGTCAGGTGGACTTGCCCGATACGGATGCCGAAACGCCCGATGCCCTCCGCAAGCGCCTTGCCTGCGAAAACTGGGATGCCCCCGTCATCGTCACGACCGCCGTGCAGTTCTTTGAATCCTTCTACGCCGCCAAGCCCGGCCGCTGCCGCAAACTCCACAACGTCGCCAACAGCGTGGTGATTTTTGACGAGGCGCAAACCCTGCCGATTTCGCTGATGCGTCCCTGCGTTTCGGTGATTGACCAGCTGGTGCAGCATTACGGCGTCACCGCCGTTCTCTGTACCGCGACGCAGCCCGAATTGCTGTCCATTTTCAGCGGCTTCACCGCGGGCACCCGCATTCAAGAGCTTGTTCCCGACCCGGATGCGCTGTTCAGCAGCCTTCGCCGCGTCACCTTCCAGCAGGACGGGACGCTTTCGGACGAGGAATTAGCCGCGCGGATTCGTCAGGAAAATGCCGTGCTGTGCATCGTCAATTCCCGCAAACAGGCGCGCAGCCTGTACGAAGCCCTGCCGGAAGAGGGGCGTTTCCACCTTTCCACGCTGATGAACGCCATCGACCGTGAACGCACCATTGCCACAATTCGCGAACGCTTAGACAAGAAACAGTGCTGCCGCGTCATCTCCACCAGCCTGATTGAAGCGGGCGTTGACGTGGATTTTCCGACCGTATACCGCGAATTAGCCGGACTGGACAGCATTCTGCAAGCCGCCGGACGCTGCAATCGTGAGGGAAAGGAAGCGGCGCAGGACAGCATCGTCCACATCTACCAGACCGAGCACGCCATTGCGCCCATGATGCGCCCGAACATTGAAAGCTGCCGCACAGTGCTGCGCCTGTATGCTGAGGACATCGGCAGCCGCAAAGCCATCCACGCGTATTTTTGCAATTTGCTCTTCAAGCGCGGCGAAAATCAGCAGCGTTCACGACCCGTTTCGTCCGAAAATGATTTACTGGATACCAGCAAAACGCTGTCATCCGAAGCAAGATTTGCTTTCCGCGAAACCGCCGAGCATTTCCGCTTTATCGATACAGATACGGTAACGGTGTATATTCCGACACCTGAAAACAGCGAGGACATCAAAGCCCTGCGTGATGGGCACTATTCGCGTGAGCTTTTCCGCCGCCTGGGGCGCTGCGGCGTGAGTATTTACCGCCGCGAGTATCAGGCGTTGTGCAGCATCGGCGGCGTCACGGAAATCACCGACGCGCACTGCGGCATTCTGAGCGACATCAAATTGTACACGCCGGAATGCGGCTTGCAGGTCAGCTGCACGAGCGGACTTGGGCTGTTCACCTGATATATGTAATGAAGAAAAGCAGAAACGGGCGGCAAGCATTGCGCTCACCGCCCGCCCCGTTAGATAATTATCTAACACAGTATTTCAACCCACAGATAGAAGCAGCGAATTACCCGCCGTTTCTATCCGACTTTGGCATTTTATCATCTTTTCGCTGACGTGTCAAACCATGCTTAATAGTCTTGCGTTTTAATTATCTAATACAGTGAAAATCAGTCCTTGACTTATGCACTATCCTGTGCTATACTGTTCTTGTCACCTGAAAGGAGGTGGAATTTTCACGATTCCCGTTCGTTCCCTACGACCTGTCACTTGCCCACATCGGCAAGTGTTGATTTTAGCAAAAGTATGAGGAGGTGAACCAATGTCCATCAAAATGGAGGTGTGGGGCGACTACGCGTGCTTCACCCGGCCTGAAATGAAGGTTGAGCGTGTCAGCTATGACGTTCCCACGCCCAGTGCCGCCCGCGGAATGGTGGAAAGCGTATATTTTCATAATGGCCTTCGTTGGATAATAGACCGTATCTACGTCTGCAATCCCATCCGTTTCATCAACATTCGACGCAACGAAGTACCATTCAAGGTTTCCCGTGACAAAATCCTGCGTGAAGCCAACGGAAGGGCTCGTTCCTATATCAATCGAAAAGAAAAAACACAGCAGCGCGCCACCATGATGCTCCGCGACGTACACTACGTCATCGAAGCGCATTTCGTAATGACCGACCAAGCCAATCCTTCGGACAATCCCGGCAAATTTCAGGACATCGTGAAGCGGCGTCTGCGCAGCGGTCAGGCGTACATGCAGCCGTATCTTGGGTGTCGGGAATGCACGGCGCATTTCCGGCTCTGGGATGGCGGCGAAATCCCCGCCATCGACGAAACGAGGGATTTGGGCTATATGCTTTTTGATTTGGATTATTCCGACCCGGAAAACATACAACCGATGTTCTTCCGCGCGCAGATGGTGCATGGCGTGATTGATTTGACAGACTGTGAGGTGGTGAAATGATTCTGCAGTCGCTCGTGCGGTGCTATGATTCGCTCGCCGCACAGGGCAAATTGGAGCGTCCCGGCTGGTCGGTCGTCAAGGTGCAATGGGGCTTGTATCTGACTGCTGACGGGCAGGTGGAGTCGGTGGAAATGCTCGGCACAGCCAACGAGAAAGGCAAGCTGATTCCGCGCACAATGTTCCTGCCAACCCCCGCCAAACGTACCAGCGGTCACAAAGCAGCCAGTTTTTTGTGTGACAACGCCAAATACTTGCTCGGCATTACTAATGAGCCATACAGTGGTACAGGCAAGGATCCCCTCAAAGATGCTGAAATTTGTTTCCGCACAAGCGCCAAGAAGCATCATGCGCTGCTGGACGGCATATCCTGCCCGATGGCGCAGGCGATTCTCCGCTTCTTCGACACTTGGCAACCCGAACAGGCAATGCAATTTCCTGCCCTGTCGGATCATTTTGACGAGCTGTGCAAAAGTAGCAATTTAGTTTTCTGCATGACCGACGCATTCGGCGTGACCACGATGTCACAGGATATACCAGAAATTCAAGCAGTTTGGGACGAAGCTGCGAACAGCAGTACGGAAGATAATATCACGCGAGGACGTTGTCTGGTCACGGGCGAACTGGATACCATTGCGCGCCTGCACCCTGCTATCAAGGGGATAACTGGTGCACAGCCCTCTGGCGCATTACTTGTTTCCTTCAACAACAATTCCTTCGAATCCTACGGTCGAGAGGAAGCACAAGGCTTGAACGCCCCCATCGGAAATCGCGCCGCCTTTGCCTACGGCGAAGCGCTCAACTACATGCTGCGCGTGAAGGACTACCACAGTCTGCTTGGGTCTACCACGCTCGTTTACTGGGCGGAAACGGCGCAATCAGCTTATAGCGACTGCTTTGCCGCCATGTTGGGAACAAATAACGACATGACGCAGAATATGCTGGACGGCATCATGAAAGCCATCCGCCTTGGGCAGGATATTCAGTGGAAGAATGTTCCGCTGAATTCCAGCGTTCCCTTCTACATTCTTGGATTGACACCGAATACGTCCCGCTTGTCGGTTCGTTTCTTCCTGCAAGGGACGTTCGGCGATTTTGCCGCGAATTTGGCGCGTCATCAGGAGCGCTTGAACATCATTCGCCCTTCCTATGACACGCGGGAAACACTTTCCGCTTATGCACTGCTTAAAGAAACCACTCGTAATTCCGATGACGATGATGCTGCAAAAAATGAAAGTGCGAAAAAGCACATGTCTAAAAGGAAGTCAGAAAATGACGGTGAAAAAAAGTCGCTGACTTTTTCAGACATTCTCATCAGGAATTTGCTTTGCGCGATTCTCAACAATACGCCCTACCCTGTCGCGCTGCTGACGCAAACCGAATTGCGCATCCACGCGGAACAGAAGATTAACCGCGGCAAGGCAGCGATTATAAAAGCATGGCTGCTGAAAAACGGCAGTAATCCGCAATACAAGGAGGTCATCGACGTGCAACTCAATGAGCAAACAACCTATGTGCCGTATGTGCTTGGGCGTCTTTTCGCTGTACTGGAAAAAGTACAGCAAGAAGCTTATGAAAGTGCTGGGCGCAAAATAAACCGTACCATTCGAGATCACTATTTTGGTTCTGCCTGCACAACGCCCGGTATCATTTTTCACATTTTAATTGACCGTATAAACAGATATTATCTTCCGAAAATTTCTTCCGAAGGTCTCCGAATTGTCCGCGACAGGCAGATAACCGAATTGATGGGCATGATTCATGAAAGCTATCCCGCGCGCCTGAACCTGCAGGATCAGGGCATTTTCCAGCTGGGCTACTATCACCAGAAGCAGAAGTTCTTCACGAAAAAGGAGGAAAACAGCAATGTCTGATGTGATTCGCAACCGGTATGATTTCGTGGTGCTGTTCGATGTGCAGAACGGCAATCCCAACGGCGACCCCGATGCCGGCAACATGCCCCGTACCGACCCGGAAACGGGTCTGGGGCTGGTGACGGACGTGTGCATAAAGCGCAAGATTCGCGACTATGTGGCAACCGTCAAGGAGGGCGACCCGCATTTCGGCATTTACATTCAGGATGGAATCACGCTGAATCGTCGTGACAGAGACGGCTTGGATGCCTGCGGCTGTGGCAATCTCACAGATGACGACCAAAAGAGCAAGAAAAAATTGAAATCGACCGACGAGAATATTGAAGTCAAGTTGCGCGACTACATGTGCAGCCACTACTACGACATTCGAACGTTCGGCGCAGTCATGACAACATTCGTCACAGCGAAGCTGAACTGCGGTCAGGTGCGCGGTCCGGTACAGCTGGGCTTTGCCCGCAGTATCGACCCCATCGTGCCACAGGAAATTACCATCACCCGCGTCGCCATCACCACGGAAAAGGATGCCGAAAAGAAGGATACGGAAATGGGGTGCAAGTACATCGTCCCGTACGGGCTGTACCGCGTGGAAGGCTTCGTATCCGCGAATCTTGCGCGCAGGGTCACGGGGTTCAGCGAAGAAGACCTCGAACTGTTGTGGGATGCCATCCTCAACATGTTTGAAAACGACCATTCCGCCGCGCGCGGCATGATGGCAGTGCGCAAGCTCATCATCTTCCGCCATGAGAAGGAACTGGGCAACGCCCCCGCGTGGAAGCTGTTTGAACGCGTGCGTGTAGCGCGCAAGGCGGATGTAACGGTTCCGCGCAGCTTTGCGGACTACGAGTGGACGGTGGATGACGCGAATCTGCCGGACGGCGTCACCTGCGAAGTGAAGGGGTGACGCAGCAGGACGCGACCCTCTCCGCCTTGCAGCATTACGCCTACTGCCGCCGCCAATGGGGATTGATTTTTCTGGAGCAGCAGTGGGCAGAAAATGCGCACACGGCGGAGGGGCAAGTGTTCCACCAAACGGCGCATCACGGCCCGGAAGCGGAATTGCGCGGCGATACGCTGATTCTGCGCGGACTGCGGCTGGAATCCGCCCGCCTGCACCTGCACGGCGTCAGCGACGTGGTGGAGTTCCACCGCAGCCCCGGCGGTGTTGCGCTGCACGGACGCGAAGGGCTGTGGCTGCCGTACCCGGTAGAATACAAAAAAGGGTCAGACAAAACGCAGGATGCCGACGAGGTGCAGCTGTGCGCACAGGCGCTCTGCTTGGAGGAGATGCTCTGCTGCGCCATCCCGGAGGGCAGCTTGTTTTATGGCGAGTCCCGCCGACGGACGCGGGTTGCGCTGGATGAATCCCTCCGTGCGCGGACGTTGTCGCTTCTGGCGGAACTGCTGGAGAATCAGGCGCGCGGACATACGCCATCCGTTCGGGCGCACAAGGGCTGCAATGCCTGCTCGCTCAAGGATGTATGCGTTCCGCGGCTCAGCCGAACCGGCAGCGTCCGCGCCTACATACACGCCCGTATTGCGGAGGATTCGTCATGAGAAAGATGCTGAATACGCTGTTCGTGACGACGGAAGATGCGTACTTGTCGCTGGAAAACGAGAATATCGTCGTCCATGTGGGCGAGGAAAAGCGCGCACAGTATCCCCTGCTGATGCTGGAGGGCATTCTGACTTTCTCCTACAAAGGCGCAAGTCCAGCACTCATGGGTGCTTGCGCAGAGCGCGGTATTGGGCTGACGTTTCTGACGCCGCGCGGGCGATTTTTAGCACGCGTCTGCGGCAGCGAGCGCGGCAATGTTCTGCTGCGCCGCGAGCAGTATCGGCGCGCCGACAGCCTATCCGCCAGCTGCCTGATTGCACGGAATTTCATCTTCGGCAAGGTATACAATCAGCGCTGGGTGCTGGAGCGTACCATCCGCGACCACGCCTTGCGCGTGAATGTGCAGGCACTCAAGGATGTTTCCGCTGCGTTAGATGCCAAGCTGCCGCAAATTGAATCAGCGGTTGATTTAGATGTGCTGCGCGGGCTGGAAGGCGACGCATCCGCCGATTATTTTTCGGTATTCGACGAAATGATACTGACTCAAAAGGCGGATTTCTTGCTGAACGGCCGCAATCGCCGCCCGCCGCAGGACAACATGAACGCCCTGCTCTCCTTCGCCTATGTGCTACTCGCCAACGACTGCGCTGCCGCGCTGGAAAGCGTCGGGCTGGATGCCTACGTCGGCTTCATGCACCGCGACCGTCCGGGGCGCACGTCGCTCGCCCTTGACCTGATGGAAGAACTGCGCGCCCCGATGGCAGATCGCCTCTGCATCACGCTGGTGAACAACCGTGTGCTGCAGGACAAGCACTTCGACCGGCAGGAAAGCGGCGCCGTCTTCTTGAACGATGCCGGGCGCAAGCAGTTCTTGACCGCGTGGCAAAACCGCAAACGCGAAGAAATCACCCACCCGTTCCTGAAAGAAAAAATCATGTGGGGGCTTGTTCCCTATGTACAGGCGCTGCTGCTTGCGCGCACCCTCCGCGGCGACACAGACGGTTATCCCCCATTCCTCTGGAAATAACCCGAAAGCGAGGCGTTCCCGATGCTGGTTCTAATCACCTACGATGTTTCCACCGTCGATGCAGACGGCAAACGCCGCTTGTGGCAAGTCGCCAAGCGCTGCGTCGTCCACGGTCAGCGCGTGCAGAATTCCGTATTTGAGTGCTCTTTGGATGCCGCGCAGTACAAGCTGCTTCAGGCGGAACTTCGGCAGCTGATTGACCCGGAAAAGGACAGTTTGCGCTTTTACAACCTCGGCAATCACTACGAAAGCCGGATTGAGCACATTGGCGTGAAGACGAGCTACGCCCCGGAAGGGCTGCTGATGCTGTAAGGGCGCGCCGCGCGAATCGCCCGTGCGAAGCGCAAGCCTCCAGCCTTTTGCAGGGAGGTTCGCACCGGATTTCGCGGTTTTTCCGGCAAAATTACCGCATTTTCGGCTAAGCTGATTCTCAAAAGGACTGTTTTGTGGTATACTTTTTGTGCAAAGCCTATGATTCTGATCGACAGAATTGTTACTTTGCGCAGTCGCTCCCCGTGCGGGGAGCGTGGATTGAAATCAGAGCAGCACGCCCGGCAGAAAGGGCAAGCGCGTCGCTCCCCGTGCGGGGAGCGTGGATTGAAATGTGGATGGAGCTTTGTATGTCGTGGGTGCGGCAGGTCGCTCCCCGTGCGGGGAGCGTGGATTGAAATATCAGGATGTCGCGTCCGACAACGTCGCCCTTGGTCGCTCCCCGTGCGGGGAGCGTGGATTGAAATGCCGCTCTCCTGCTCCATGTTGCGCATGGAATTAAGTCGCTCCCCGTGCGGGGAGCGTGGATTGAAATAAGGGCTCGTTTTCCCCGGAGATGCCGGAGCGGATTGTCGCTCCCCGTGCGGGGAGCGTGGATTGAAATAACATAGCGCCCAGCGTGGATGAATACTGTTTCGGTCGCTCCCCGTGCGGGGAGCGTGGATTGAAATCGTATTGCCCATAATGGCGTCAGAGGTTAAGTCAAGTCGCTCCCCGTGCGGGGAGCGTGGATTGAAATGTAATAAATCCGTCCATAGCAGACGCTTTTGAGCGTCGCTCCCCGTGCGGGGAGCGTGGATTGAAATGTCACCGTGTCTCGGAAATAGTCAGCCGCATCTCGTCGCTCCCCGTGCGGGGAGCGTGGATTGAAATTGACATAATACGCTCGACCAAATGCAGCATGTTGTCGCTCCCCGTGCGGGGAGCGTGGATTGAAATCACTTGTCAGAATCGTGGTGCGGTAGATTGCGTGTCGCTCCCCGTGCGGGGAGCGTGGATTGAAATGGGAAGATTCCGGGATACTGCGCGGCGGATGGCTGTCGCTCCCCGTGCGGGGAGCGTGGATTGAAATTGCGCTGCCGTGCGGATGCCCGTCTCGATGCGCGCCGTCGCTCCCCGTGCGGGGAGCGTGGATTGAAATACCGGCTTGTCCTCCTTGATGATGCGCGCCTGCGTCGCTCCCCGTGCGGGGAGCGTGGATTGAAATGGCTGCCACAAGGGCGGCGACGCGGTGCGCCTGTATGTCGCTCCCCGTGCGGGGAGCGTGGATTGAAATGAGACTGTTCCGCACAAAGCGACGAAGACCAGCGGTCGCTCCCCGTGCGGGGAGCGTGGATTGAAATCACGGCGCACATAGTCGATGCACTTCTCGTCGATGTCGCTCCCCGTGCGGGGAGCGTGGATTGAAATGACCATGTTGCACCTCCTCTCTGCGCCTTCACGCGTCGCTCCCCGTGCGGGGAGCGTGGATTGAAATTCGATATTTCGCGCATCATTATTGGCGGAACCAGTCGCTCCCCGTGCGGGGAGCGTGGATTGAAATCGTCTGCGCCACGCGCCGCGCTTGCCACTCGCTCGTCGCTCCCCGTGCGGGGAGCGTGGATTGAAATTGCTTGAAGTTTGTAATAACGTTCCCGTGCAGCGTCGCTCCCCGTGCGGGGAGCGTGGATTGAAATTGCATCCCTACGGAGGAGATGACCGACCCGGAGTCGCTCCCCGTGCGGGGAGCGTGGATTGAAATCGCCTTTTCACCCGGTTTCGCGCGGCGATTGACGTCGCTCCCCGTGCGGGGAGCGTGGATTGAAATGTTGCAAGAATATTTGTACACAATTCTACTGTTTAGTCGCTCCCCGTGCGGGGAGCGTGGATTGAAATTCTATCCTCGCAAGCGTGTCGGACAGGCAAGCAAGTCGCTCCCCGTGCGGGGAGCGTGGATTGAAATAGTCTCAAAAAAATCACCTCAAAAGGCAATATGGTCGCTCCCCGTGCGGGGAGCGTGGATTGAAATGTAGCCTCCCCGCGCCCTCATGATGCTCTGCGTGGTCGCTCCCCGTGCGGGGAGCGTGGATTGAAATACAAGAGGTATAATTACGGTTGTTCTTGCTCCGAGTCGCTCCCCGTGCGGGGAGCGTGGATTGAAATCTGCGAAACATCAACGATATCTTGCAGGATATAGTCGCTCCCCGTGCGGGGAGCGTGGATTGAAATACTTTTCGGATAGCACAGATATTGAACAGTTGACAGTCGCTCCCCGTGCGGGGAGCGTGGATTGAAATCCCATGCATATAAACATCCGAGAAAATACGTATCGCGTCGCTCCCCGTGCGGGGAGCGTGGATTGAAATGGCACGAGCGGCGCGGGCAAGAGCGTCACGCCCACGTCGCTCCCCGTGCGGGGAGCGTGGATTGAAATACGCCTTTGCTGAACACAATGGAAAGCGGCGCTGTCGCTCCCCGTGCGGGGAGCGTGGATTGAAATAGATAGATGCGCTGATACTCTTGCAGAGCTTCCAGTCGCTCCCCGTGCGGGGAGCGTGGATTGAAATGACGGCGGACGCACATGGTACGCCGATTACACTTGTCGCTCCCCGTGCGGGGAGCGTGGATTGAAATAGTAACCGTGCTGATCGTATCATAGATGACACCCGTCGCTCCCCGTGCGGGGAGCGTGGATTGAAATTCCGCATTGCATCAATAGTGCATCAACGAAATCTGTCGCTCCCCGTGCGGGGAGCGTGGATTGAAATCGTTTGATTGTGTCCGCGACGGCGCAAGCACCGTGTCGCTCCCCGTGCGGGGAGCGTGGATTGAAATGGGCAGGGTCAGCACCACCGCCTTTTGTGCATGGGTCGCTCCCCGTGCGGGGAGCGTGGATTGAAATCGGGCTTGACCAACTGCGGCGCTTGCGCCGCGCCCGTCGCTCCCCGTGCGGGGAGCGTGGATTGAAATCACGCCATGCGGAAGTCCATGTCCTCTGCGCCGGTCGCTCCCCGTGCGGGGAGCGTGGATTGAAATGCATTGCAACTTGGTTGCAATTAGTTGCAACTACGTCGCTCCCCGTGCGGGGAGCGTGGATTGAAATTGTCTGCTCGTGCCGCGCTTTGTACCCGCGGCACGGTCGCTCCCCGTGCGGGGAGCGTGGATTGAAATACTTTCTAACATTTCCTGCGTAGTGGTTACACCGAGTCGCTCCCCGTGCGGGGAGCGTGGATTGAAATTTTGCGGCGGGCGTGAATGATGTCTCCGATTCCGTCGCTCCCCGTGCGGGGAGCGTGGATTGAAATCGGGAGGTCGAGGCATTCCGCCTTCGTCACGCGGGTCGCTCCCCGTGCGGGGAGCGTGGATTGAAATTCCACGTTGCAGAGGAACAAGACATCAGCGTCTGTCGCTCCCCGTGCGGGGAGCGTGGATTGAAATACGCCAGCCATCCGAAATCCGTAAGCGGCAAGAAGTCGCTCCCCGTGCGGGGAGCGTGGATTGAAATTCATTGTGCCGCAAAAAGCAGCAAAGTGCCATCGCGTCGCTCCCCGTGCGGGGAGCGTGGATTGAAATATTGCAGCCCCGATAATAAAGGCCAGCGTTCCGCGTCGCTCCCCGTGCGGGGAGCGTGGATTGAAATTGACACGTCGCGCTCAATTGCGCTTTGCAAGCACGTCGCTCCCCGTGCGGGGAGCGTGGATTGAAATTGGAACGAGAGCCACAAGAAGAACGGCGTGTACCGTCGCTCCCCGTGCGGGGAGCGTGGATTGAAATCGGCCGGTTCCGCTCCCGGCTCTCGTCAGGCGAGTCGCTCCCCGTGCGGGGAGCGTGGATTGAAATATGATGCTGATGTAAGTGTGTCGCATCTCGTGGGTCGCTCCCCGTGCGGGGAGCGTGGATTGAAATATGACAGGCGTAGCTCGACCGGCTGTTGTGATTGGTCGCTCCCCGTGCGGGGAGCGTGGATTGAAATTGTCTGCGTAGGCAAGGAACAGATAAATCGTGTTCGTCGCTCCCCGTGCGGGGAGCGTGGATTGAAATCGCAGCACGGCAGATGGGCACTTTTACCACTACAGTCGCTCCCCGTGCGGGGAGCGTGGATTGAAATGAGATTGCATTTTTGTTGGTGCTGTGCGGCCCGGGTCGCTCCCCGTGCGGGGAGCGTGGATTGAAATATTCCAAGCCGGAGGAGCCAGCAGCGGAAGGTGTGTCGCTCCCCGTGCGGGGAGCGTGGATTGAAATCTACCTCACCCGCAATCCCACCGCGCTCATCGTCGCTCCCCGTGCGGGGAGCGTGGATTGAAATAGAAGGAGGGTAAATCGTGATTGACATCGACATGGTCGCTCCCCGTGCGGGGAGCGTGGATTGAAATGCTGAGTGTCGTTGTCTTGATGTTGGGCAGGATGTGTCGCTCCCCGTGCGGGGAGCGTGGATTGAAATACGCACAACGTCATCAGGCGCACCCATCAGCTTGGCGTCGCTCCCCGTGCGGGGAGCGTGGATTGAAATACCCCCCTCTGTGTTATCATTTCAGTAGGCGCAAGTCGCTCCCCGTGCGGGGAGCGTGGATTGAAATCGGTAAAGCGGCCCGTCTCGCACATCAGCCATCGTCGCTCCCCGTGCGGGGAGCGTGGATTGAAATTGTCCGCTCGTGCCGCGCTTTGTACCCGCGTCAGTCGCTCCCCGTGCGGGGAGCGTGGATTGAAATTCCGGGTATGCGCGTACTGCCATGTTTCGGCGGCGTCGCTCCCCGTGCGGGGAGCGTGGATTGAAATGAGCAGGACTATCAAGACGCCATCGGCACGCGCCGTCGCTCCCCGTGCGGGGAGCGTGGATTGAAATGGTGCGCCCTGGCAGGCGCACCGACAATGCAGAGTCGCTCCCCGTGCGGGGAGCGTGGATTGAAATCTTACTAGTACTACTAGTACTACTTATACTTGTAGTCGCTCCCCGTGCGGGGAGCGTGGATTGAAATACTCCTATCGTATGCTCGAAAGGTGGTGAGTATGTCGCTCCCCGTGCGGGGAGCGTGGATTGAAATCCTCCCCCTTAGACGGCAACCGCCGTCTTGTCCAGTCGCTCCCCGTGCGGGGAGCGTGGATTGAAATTCCATCGCCTGCATGGGGCTGGTCTACGGCGCACGTCGCTCCCCGTGCGGGGAGCGTGGATTGAAATTCCATCGCCTGCATGGGGCTGGTCTACGGCGCACAGGTCGCTCCCCGTGCGGGGAGCGTGGATTGAAATAGCTTCCGCGCACTATGGCGAATGGCGAAAATCGTCGCTCCCCGTGCGGGGAGCGTGGATTGAAATTCCAGCGCAAACGCGCGTCAGGAGCGCGATTTGATGTCGCTCCCCGTGCGGGGAGCGTGGATTGAAATTGTCATCTCTGCGACTTGCGTCCCTCGCGCTCTGTCGCTCCCCGTGCGGGGAGCGTGGATTGAAATCAATCGCTTGACTTGCTCCTGCAAATCCTTAACCGTCGCTCCCCGTGCGGGGAGCGTGGATTGAAATGACGCCGCTGGAATGCTGCCGCTTGCAGGGCTTCCGTCGCTCCCCGTGCGGGGAGCGTGGATTGAAATCAATAGATGTATTTTGTAGCTTTGTAGGGTCGAGTCGCTCCCCGTGCGGGGAGCGTGGATTGAAATCTAAATCAAGCCGGGCAACCCGGCGGAAAGAAGGTCGCTCCCCGTGCGGGGAGCGTGGATTGAAATACGAGTGATAGCCCGTGCGATGGCGAATAGGGCTTCGTCGCTCCCCGTGCGGGGAGCGTGGATTGAAATGATATTATCACGCTTCCGTGTCGCCCTCGCAAGACGTCGCTCCCCGTGCGGGGAGCGTGGATTGAAATCCTCTCTATCTCTGGCGAATACTGCAACAAGTTTGGTCGCTCCCCGTGCGGGGAGCGTGGATTGAAATAATCGTCGATGGCGTAGTAGTAACCGTACCACGAGGTCGCTCCCCGTGCGGGGAGCGTGGATTGAAATTTGCTACTTATTGGGAAACACTTAAAGGAACTAGTCGCTCCCCGTGCGGGGAGCGTGGATTGAAATCATTCAGACCGCTGATGCTTGTCGTGTGTGCTGGTCGCTCCCCGTGCGGGGAGCGTGGATTGAAATGTAATAACTCCATCAGTAGCAAGCAATGATGCAGTGTCGCTCCCCGTGCGGGGAGCGTGGATTGAAATCTTGCGTATGGCGGGTGATGTTGAATATGTCAAGTCGCTCCCCGTGCGGGGAGCGTGGATTGAAATGGCGCTTGTCCGCATTGCTGACTTCTACGGCGTGTCGTCGCTCCCCGTGCGGGGAGCGTGGATTGAAATACCCAAAGGCGGCTGTCCTCTATGTCGTCCTCTGGTCGCTCCCCGTGCGGGGAGCGTGGATTGAAATGTTCGGCAGCATCCGGCGCGAATGCTGGCGCACTGTCGCTCCCCGTGCGGGGAGCGTGGATTGAAATATAGGCATTTATGCGGTTGTAATCAAAAGGGGGGTCGCTCCCCGTGCGGGGAGCGTGGATTGAAATACATCATCCAGCACGCCATTGAGGGTAGCGAGAAGGTCGCTCCCCGTGCGGGGAGCGTGGATTGAAATAGCCCCTTGGTGGCGACATGAACGCCGTCCACTTGTCGCTCCCCGTGCGGGGAGCGTGGATTGAAATTGAATGCCAAGACCGGCGCGGACGGCACGATGGCTGGTCGCTCCCCGTGCGGGGAGCGTGGATTGAAATGGAAGAATCGCGCAGCGGCGCGCCCGGCTTATGCCGTCGCTCCCCGTGCGGGGAGCGTGGATTGAAATCGCTTGACGACATCGAAGTCTACAAATGGCGCGGTCGCTCCCCGTGCGGGGAGCGTGGATTGAAATCAAAACTAAGCCCGTCTTGATTTGAAACCTTGCGTCGCTCCCCGTGCGGGGAGCGTGGATTGAAATGTATCTGATATGGAGAAAAATTCTTGCGAAATTCTGTCGCTCCCCGTGCGGGGAGCGTGGATTGAAATACATCAAAGGTCATGCACACCACTCCCCACCATGTCGCTCCCCGTGCGGGGAGCGTGGATTGAAATTGCATGTGGTATACTCCTTCCATAGTCGTTGACTACGTCGCTCCCCGTGCGGGGAGCGTGGATTGAAATTGCATGTGGTATACTCCTTCCATAGTCGTTGACTACGTCGCTCCCCGTGCGGGGAGCGTGGATTGAAATCGCCGCCCGAAGGCAGATGTCCATCAAGGTCTGCGTCGCTCCCCGTGCGGGGAGCGTGGATTGAAATCACGCTCTTGCCCATGTCCATGAACGGCGCGCAGTGTCGCTCCCCGTGCGGGGAGCGTGGATTGAAATAACGTAACCCGCCCGAATGACCCGGTTGACGCGCGTCGCTCCCCGTGCGGGGAGCGTGGATTGAAATATTCCAAGCCGGAGGAGCCAGCAGCGGAAGGTGTGTCGCTCCCCGTGCGGGGAGCGTGGATTGAAATTCGTCGGAGTAGGCGAGCACCATCGCCTGCTTGACTGTCGCTCCCCGTGCGGGGAGCGTGGATTGAAATGGCAGCAGTGAACTTGGCGCGGCGGTGGCTGCCGTCGCTCCCCGTGCGGGGAGCGTGGATTGAAATGGCAAACGTTAGAACGCGGTTTCGCTGCTTATAGCAATTCTCAAAAATCCAGTCAATAACCATCAGCAG
>ULTH01019466.1_pt1 | contig 27427 bp, 32 predicted proteins | sample 1957421 | NCBI WGS metagenome assembly ULTH01 (sample SAMEA4835729, study PRJEB28245) | human gut metagenome | biome: gut microbiome; material: fecal sample | place: Denmark | collected 2008 | reverse complement strand
TCCTAAACTTCAATCAATGAAATTTATTTTTTTACAGCCCCCTTATGATGTAAATCTAAAAATATGATTTAAGATCATTGTAATAATTAAAGATATAACCGCAATTACAACAATAGTACCACCTGGTTGGAAATCTGCATAATAGCTAATTATAAGCCCCAAAACAACTGAAAGTAAAGAAATTATGCAGGAGATAATCATACTTCTTTTATAGCTTTTAGTTAATTGCATACTGGCTGCATAAGGAATTACCATCAAGGCTGAAACCATTAAGGCACCAATTATTTTAGAGGCTATAGCAATAATAATAGCGGTTAAAATTGTTTCTACTAAATTAATTAAATTAACCTTAACACCATCAAGACGAGCCTGCGTCTCATTATATGTTATATACATAATTTGATGATAAAAGCCAATATAAAATACAATTGTTACAATAAAAATTATAATAGTAAAAATTAATTCAACATTTCTAATTAAAAGAATAGAACCAAATAAATAAGAACTAAAGGAATTTCCACTTGCAAAATTCGAAATAATTGCAGCAAAAGCAATAGACGCTGACATAACAATCGCAACAGAAAGCTCAGAATATTTGTTAAATTTTCTTCTTATAAATTCAATTACTATGGATGCTATAATACAAGTAATTATCGCAATAACTAACGGATTGGCTCCACTTACAAGACCTATTGCAACCCCAAGCAAGGCTGTATGGGAAAGAGCATCACCTTTAGTTGAAAGTCGCTTTAAAACCGCTGTTTGTCCTACAAGAGGAATAATTAGGCTTAGCATTATACCAACAATAAAGGCATATCTCATAAATGAATAATTAAGCATTTAAAAATACCCCCTTATCTCTTACCTGATAAACAGCATCGCATTTATCTAAATTTGAAGGATTATGGGAAACAAAAATAATTGTTTTTTTCATAGCGTGTAAATGATTAATCATTTCAATAAGCATATCCTCAGATTCAAGGTCAATACCAGCCGTTGGCTCATCTAAAACAATAATCTCGGGATTAGATACTAATACCTTAGCAATTTTAACCTTTTGAGCTTGTCCTCCTGATAAAGTGCTTGTTGATTTATTTTTTAAAGCCTTTAAATTGAAAATCTCTAATGTTTTTAATACTAATTCTTGTTCTTCTTTAGTTATTCTTGAAAAAGGCTTTTTTCTTAACCCTAATGATACAACCTCAAATATTGTTGCCGGAAATCCCCCTTCTTCTGTAGATATTGTTTGATTAACATACCCCATTCTTATTCCTGGTGCTAATAATACCTCTCCACTTGTTGGTTTATTTACACCTAAAATAAGCTTTAAAAGAGTTGATTTGCCACTTCCATTTAAACCTACAATGCCGATAAATTCTCCTCTTTTAATATTTAGGTTAATATCACATAATACATCTTCATCATTATATCCAAATGATACATTTTTAAGACTTAATAGTATATCATTATTCATTACACAACGCCTCCTTTAAAGAAGCCAAATTAGATGTCATTAAGCTTATATAATCTTCATTTTGTGTCAAATCATTTAAAGCTTCTATTGTATTTAAGCTGCTTCTTTTAATATTCAATGATGATGCAATGGCATCTGAAAATGATGATGACTCACTAGCTTCACCAAAAATCACTTTAATATTTTTGCTCTTAAGCTCATCAGTTATTTTGGCAAGCTCCGAAGCCGTAGGACTATCTGCATTTGTAATTCCCATAATAGCGATTTCCTTTAACCCATAGTCTTTGCATAAGTAGCCGAAAGCTTCATGTGTTGTAGCTATATAATTTGTTTTTCTATCTTGTAATTCTTCCCTATATTTTGTATCAAGTGCTTCAAATAATTCTTTGTTTTTTAAATAATTATCCTCATAATAAGCTTTATTATTTTCATCAATTTCAACCATTTTATTAACAATACTATTCATCATTTTAATTGCATTTTTTATTGATAGCCAAATATGAGGATTAACCGTTTCACTATCATGATCCTCAACGTCGTGTTCATGATCATGAGAATGATGAGAATACAATGGCTCTATTCCATCACTTAATGTTAATGCTTTATTTTTTATTTCATCCGGCAACGAATTAGTATATGCTTCAAAGCCAAAGCCAATCTCAATATAAAGCTTTGCATCGTATAATGCTCCTATTTTTTTAGCTGTTGGTTCATAATCGTGAGGCTCCTGTCCATTAGGAACAAATTGAGTAACCTCATATTTATCACCAACAATTCTTTTCGTCAAATCATAAGCAGGATAGGTTGAAGCAACAATCACATTAGTATCTATATTTAAACTACAAGCTGTAAATAACAATCCAATTCCAATTATAATAAAAAAACTAATAATTTTTTTCATAATTCCTCCTAAATGCAAATAGTTTGCATTTGCATTTGCGATTATAACATGTTATAATACTATTTGTCAATGGTGGTGATTTTATGGATTTAAGTAATTTTGGACTTAAAAATACAAAGGCTCGTGAATGCTTAATTAATCTTTTAAAGGAAAGTAAGGATCCTAAAACCGCTGAAGAGCTCTATTTAAACCTTCCTCAAGGCTTAACTAATCTTTCAACCGTTTATAGAACCCTTCACACATTTTGTGAGGCAGGTATTATCTCAAAAGAAATTAGACCTGATGGAAAAGCATTATACTCTTATTCATCCTTTGAGCATCACCACGTATTAATTTGTATCAAATGTAACAAAAAAATTTATTTAAGTGATTGCCCATATAAAAAAATAAATGATGAAATCTACCAAGAAACTGGCTTTTTAGTAGATAATCATCATATTGAACTTTATGGTTATTGTAAAGATTGTCAGAGTAGTAAATAAACTACCCTTTTTTATTTAAGAAGCATTCTTCTTCATGTGAATTAATAATACCAATTGCTTGAAGATATGCATAAATAATTGTTGTACCCACAAACTTCATTCCCCTTTTTTGAAGATCTTTTGATATTTTATCAGATAATTCACTTTTAGTTTTACCAACCTCATAATATATTTTATTATTAGAAAATGTCAACAAATAATAAGCAAAGCCATTATATTCATTTTCAATTTCTTTAAATATTTTAGCATTCATAATGCTAGCTTTAATTTTCAGCTTATTTCTAATAATACCCTCATTATTAATAAGCTCTTCTATCTTTTTATCATCATACATAATGATTTTTTCAATATCAAAATTATCATAAGCACTTCTAAAAGCTTCTCTTTTATTCAAAATACATTCCCAGCTTAAACCAGCTTGAAATGATTCTAAAATAAGCATTTCAAATAAATATTTTTCATCCAGATTTAAAGCTCCCCACTCATTGTCATGATATTTGATATACAAAGTATTTTTTAAATTACACCAGCTACATCTTTTCATAATACTAACTTATAATATATAACACCTAAGTTTTTTCCAAACTTAAATCCGATATCATTTATTTGTCCTTCCTTATGAAAACCATTTCTTTCATGAAATTTTATTGAAGGTAAATTATCAGTTGTAACAACACTAATAATATTTTTAATACCATAGGTTGGAGCTATTTCAATTATTTTTTCAAGAAGCTGTGTCCCTAAAGCCTTACTGCGAGCATTAGGATCAACATATATTGATAAATCTGCACTCATAAATGCAGCTTTTCTATCAATAAAATAATCCAAATAAGCATAGCCTAAAACTTTATTTTCATACTCATAAACTAAATAAGGGAAATTCTTAGTTATGCGTTTTATTCTTTCTTTAAATTCATCTATATTTAAAGTATCACACTCAAAGGTGGCAGTTGATTCTTTAATATAAAAGTTATAAATATTAAGACATTGCTCAATATCTTTTTCTTCAATTTTTCTAATCATAATTTATTCTATAAAACAGGAAAACTATAGATAGTTAATTGAGCTAATCAATTTGTTTTATATTCTCCTTTACTACAAAATCAAAAATATAATGTATTATATCATATATAAATATTTCATAGCTTCATTTTAACATCATTTATTTTTTATGTCTAGCATTATAAAAACTAAAATTTATTTCTTGTATATGATTATATCTTAGCCTATAATAACATAGAAAAGTAAGCTGTTTGAGGCTCTATTTTATGGAGCAATAGCTTACTTTTTTATTATATCAACATCCTTCTTATATTTAATTGTTGTCTTATCATTTAGAATCTTCTTCGACATTATAAAATAATGAAAATAATTTACTTGTTTGAATATTGTGTTAATGTCAATAATAAAATAATCACATAACAATTAATGTCAAAATATAGAATACCAATAAAAAATCTATAAAACGGTGCTTGCTCCGAGTTTCACGTATTGGAGGTGGTACTCATGTTTTTAAATGCATGAGTCCTCCAAGAGTGTTCCTGGAGGACTCAACCAAATGCAAGAAATTATTGCTATCATTAATCTTATTGTATCAATAATAAGATTGATAGTACAAATTATTTCTTTGAAAAAAAGAGATAGTTTTTGAGTAATCAATTGCAAGAGGGAAAGAAAAACACCGTCGCATCGGTGTTCCTCTTGTAATCAATCAAATTTACAGGAGCAAGCCGTTGAATAGGCTTCCTTCTACTTTTATTATATACAACATTTTTTATTTTATCAAGAAAAATGTAAAATTATTTTTTACAAATATTTAAATTAGTTACCAACTTATTGTTGGTATTTTTTACTATTGCAAATATTATTTTTTTATAAAACATACCGTACTATTTAATAAAATTTTATCATCACATTTGACACAGATGATTTCTTTAAGTATACTGATAAAGAGTGAACATTTGACGTATTTTAATTTATACGGATACGACCGCTAAGATTAATCCTAATCTTTCCTAGAGCCTAATTTGTTCATTCTTTTTTTTATTACATAAATATATACTTATATCATAGAAATACTATACATCAATTAAAAATAATCTTATTTGTAAAATCTTAAAATTATCGGCTAAATAAAAAAAAGCAATTTTACTTGCTGCTATGTTGTAGACGCCACGATTCGAACGTGGATCTGCTATGTAAGTACGCCTCTTGTCTGAAGGTTACAAAAAAACTGGATATTTTTATGCGCAGGAAAAAATCCCCCAGCTTCGATTTGTCCAAGAGCTATTTTGCCTCTTAAACTACTGCCTATATTTAAGATTTTACCATTCTTTTAAAATAGTGTCAATTTTATAGGCTCACATTAGAGTTCATTTCACATTTATTCCCATGGACAGAAGCTCATATAATTTCCAAAATCAATTTCCGATACTATTTTGTCTTCTCCCATTTCTTTTAATAGCTTATACCCTTTTTTAAAATATTTATTATGATTATTAAATTCGTCAAACATTTTATTTAAAATTTGTAAAATTTCTTTCACATTATTTTTATTTATCACATTTTCATACTCTTCTCCACCAATAATATATGCAACCCTATCATTAGCTAATTCTTCATATAATAATTCATCTAATGTTAACTCCTCATTATAATCAAACATTTTATATTTTCTCCTAGTTTAATTTAAAATATCACTTGCTTGGGCAGAATCTATTTAAGAATAAAATCTTTTTGTAAACTTTTCGATTGCTGCATAGGCTTCATCCTTAGAAACAATACTAGCTTCAATTGCGCCAAAATAAATTTTTAACATTTCATCATCTGGAACAAAAGCTTTTTTTTCAAAATCATAACGATCAATTGTTTTGCCTACAGTATATCTTATTATTTTAGATTCTCTTCTTGCTTCATTTACATCATCTTCAATATAATAAATTTTCTTTTCAGCCATTGCAATTTACTCCTTCGCATTTTCATTTTATGACTAATTGATAAAAACCATAAAACATTGATAGCGCTACACAACTAAATTATTTTTCAAGAAAAGCATAAGACTTTTTATACTTTTCAACACGCTCAAGATCTTTTGGTGTCACTGTCTTTAATCTGGATAGATCCATGTTATTTTTCAAATCGTTCATTTTAACTTTTCTGGCTAATTCACATTTTTTTATATTTGCTACATATTCATCATAAGGAATGCTCTTATCATGAGTCAAACATTTAATAGCTTCTATGCATCTATCATTTACACCTAAAGCTTTTATATCATCTATTGTATATTTAGTATCTTCAATTACATCATGTAAATATCCAACAATCTTTTCATCTTCTGTTGTTCCCATATTGGCTACACACTGAGGATGTAAATAATATGGATGACCACCCTTATCAAATTGGCCTTCATGTGCTTTTTTTTGAAAACTCAGCTACTCTTTCTAATAATTCACTCATTTCTTTTTCCTCCTAATTCAATTTAAAATTCCACTCAAGTGAGTGGAACCCTATTTAAGAATAAAATCTTTTTGTAAACTTTTCGATTGCTGCATAGGCTTCATTTTTTGAAATAGTTCTAGTTTCTATTGCACCAAAATAAATTTTTAGCATTTCATCATCTGGAATAAAAGCTTTTTTTTCAAAATCATAGCGTTCAATTGAATTACCAACAATATGTCTTATAATTTTAGGCGCTCTTCTTGCTTCATTTACTTCATCTTCAATATAATAAATTTCTTTTTCAGCCATTGCAATCAACTCCTTACACCTTCATTTTAGCACCAATTAATTTTTATGTCTAGGCTACACACTTATTTTTTATTCATTTTATCAAGTGCCTCATTAATTAATCTTACTGAATATCTAGCATTATTAATAAGTTACTTTTCTAAATAAAAAAGCTTTCTAAAATTTCTATTTTTTCAATTCTAAGGTATTAATAATCAAACTTGATTGAATAACTTTCATCAGTTATTAGCTCAGTTCTAGCTTTTAATTATTCTTCCCCTTTTATATGTTTCCTTGTATTATTTTTCAATCAATTTGAATATACAATCGATTTTGTATTAGCTAATACTTCAGTAATATTATTTTTAATAGTATTAATTTTTATTGTAATTGATGATTTATTTTCTTTATAATCATAACCACATATGCACATATAAGAAATTCCTAATTGAATATCTCTTTCGTTATATATTACATTGCCATTTGTTCTTAATTCTTCTTCAGCCTCATAATCTCTATATATGTCAGTTGTATTACCTGCGCCATCATAAGCATTAAACATATTTTTAATTTGCCAAAATGTATATTTAGAATCATTAATTAAAGAATAATTAGTCGAATCAATTTGTTTCATAAGTGAATTTGTTGGAGCAAATGAAATACCTTCATTAATTATATCTCCATCATTTTGAATAGTAAGTTCATTATCATATCCAGTACCATAGCTTCTAAACACATATTCAACAATATAAATTGAATTAATTACTTCTCTTGCAGCATCTTTTGACGCCGAATCAGTTTTATCAAAAACACCGCCTGTTATTTGTGGAAGCTTAGCTACATCACAAACTAATATTTCATTATTAATATTAAAATTATTATTTTTGTTTATATTATTAACCGGACTATTAAAAGAAGTATATGTTTTGAGCTCACTGTAAGTTGTACTGGTATAATTTCCTAATTGACTTATAGCACTTTTTTTCAAATCATCATTTGTTCCATCAAGTGAAACAAAGGCTACTAAATCACTATGGAATTTGTCCGTATATGATCCAAAAGCAGAAAGACCACTATTTTCATCAAGTTTCCAACCACCATCATAATCATAAAAAGTATATAAGCTATCATAATTATATCCGATGATATCTTCATCAACTAAACGATTATGAATCACTCTTAAATCGCCATAGGATTTACTAAATGAAACTCCTGATGGTTGTTCAATCGCACAAGCTTGAGCAGTATTCATAGGAATTATAAATAAGCTTCCTAATGTAACACCTAAACCAAATGCAACGAAAATTCGTTTCTTATTAATTTTTTGTTTTTTCATTTTTCTTTATAGAACAAAAAAAGATATACTTATGGCAAGACAATAAATTAAATATTCTCTTACATGTATATCTACTGATTTCATTTTATATTCAATTTTTTTATTTGTCAACATTCAAGATTATTAACTAATAAAAAAGTAGCAATTTTACTTGCTACTATGTTGTAGGCGCCACGATTCGAACGTGGATCTGCTATGTAAGTACGCCTCTTGCCTGAGAGTTACAAAAAACCTGTATATTTTTATGCGCAGGAAAAAATCCCCCAGGTTCGATTTGTCCAAGAGCTATTTTGCCTCTTAAACTACTTCCTACGCTTAAAATTGTACCATTCTCTTAAGATTATGTCAACATCTTGATTTTCTTCTAGTGTTAGTTTTCTTGTACCATTTTCACCATGAATATAACCTAAATGAGCATGAGGCAAAATCAATTCTCCATCAATTTTATGAGCACGACCTCTTATATCATATTCTTTACATTTCATTCCATTCGAATCAAAAAACACAATTGATTTTACTTCGTCTTGAAAATTAACAATCGCATAGATTCTATCTTTGGCTTGTGTCTCAAAAGGATTTTTTGATGCCATTGATAGATTATATCTGATATATTTCACATTTCCAGATTGATGAAGTGTCTTATATTCAGTACCATATTTACGTCCTGCAATACTCATTCCACTAGATGCGCCTCTCCCACCAAACATTTGAAGTTCTAACTTTATCATTTAATTTACTCCATTTTTTTGAAAATAGAGATAGATATTATTTGAAATACCTATCTCATATCATTACTAGTCAGCAATTATATTTGAATTAGATAACGAAACTGATGTCGTAGGTATATATGTATAAATTGAACATCCTATTTCAAAAGTTATTGTTTGCGTATGCAATTTTGAGCCACCATACCATGATTGAAATTCAATAGAACATTTAATAATATCATTACTTTGAGAACAAGTTTTCAGAACTTCCAAAATCTTTTGTATATCAGAGCTTGTTATATCAGATGAGAACATATCATACATTAGATTTTGGCTTTGTGAGTTGCCACTTGTTTCAGTATAAGAAGCTTTAATATATTTACTTAAATTCGCATCCGTTAATGCAGTTTTAGCTGCATCAGTCAATTCATAACGATAATGCACATTAGAATCAGTACCGAGTACATTATATGCTGAGGCAGTTGCATTTTCATATGTTCTAATTTCACCAACTGTACCAACAACATTGTGATTATAATCCTCCATCAAATAGCAATCACCATAATCAAGATACAAATTATTTTCGAAATAATCACTATAACTTCTATTCCACATATATAAATGATCACCAAAATCAGATGATCCATCATTAATTTCACTAAAATATATATCATCATTTCCATACGTGAAATCAAAAGTGTGATGAGTTTGATATACAATTGAATGTGGTGAATCGCTCATTTCAACTTCTGTACCAAGAGTACGCCATTCAAAACTTGTAACTTGTTTTAAAAAATCTAATTGACATGTTGCACTAGAACCATCTTTAGTTTTTGCCGTCAAAATAATCGGAATGTTAAAACCATTTTTAACTGTTATTGAGCATGTTTTTGTATCAGTAGATGGAGAAATAGTTACATATTCTGCTATATTATCATTTGAGGTAGTTTTCCATGTTAATGACCAACTCAACTCTTTTTGCGTTGCATTTTCTGGTAGAACAGTAGCTATTACAGATAAAGCATTTTGATTACTTGCTCTTTTAAAAATTGCATTTTTCGGAAGGGGAACAGAAGTCCCTTCTTTTACATCATTACCATCAACTGTAACTCCAGTATCATCTTTTGGCACTTCAGGTGTATCCGAGCCATGTATCCAATCCTTAAACGTATCAAAAGGATTTTTACAGCTAGTTAAAGATAAAGCTGATACACCAATCAATGTAGACACTCCTAATACTTTTAATACTTTTTGTTTTTTCATTTTTTCTTTATAGAACAAAAAAAGATATACTTATGGCAAGACAATAAATTAAATATTCTCTTACATGTATATCTACTGACTTAATTTTATATTCAATTTTTTTATTTGTCAATAGCAATTAATGTCAAAATATGCTAGAATACGGATAGGAAGTCTATAAAACGGTGCTTGCTCCGAGTTTCACGTATTGGAGGTGGTACTCATGTTTTTAAATTCATGAGTCCTCCAAGAGTGTTCCTGGAGGACTCAACCAAATGCAAGAAATTGTTGCAATTATTAATCTTGTTATATCAATAATAAGACTAGTAATTCAAATTCTTTCGTTTAAAAGGAAGAAGTAGTCTTTTGACTAATTAATTTTTGCAAGAGGAAAAGAAAAACACCGTCGCAATCGGTGTTCCTCTTGTTTTCAATTTTTAATGATACAGGAGCAAGCCGTTGAATAGGCTTCCTTCTACTTTTATTATATACAACATTTTTCATTTTATCAAGAAAAATGTAAAATTATTTTTTACAAATATTTAAATTAGTTACCAACTTGTTGTTGGTATTTTTTTATTTTTTCTCCTCTTCATATGTAACTTCATATGAATGCTGGAATCGCTCTTCCCTGGTATTGTTAAAGAATTTATCCATATTTTTATAATCAATATAAATGGAATCTTCTTTTTTAAGAACCATATCTGTATCCCATATTTTAGCATTATAAAAGTTAACCTCACTCTTTTCTACTAGGTTCTTTTTTAAAGCTTTTAAATAATGGGTATCATATAAGCCATGAGAATCTACTCTTTTAAATACTATTTTAACAATTGCATTATTTACATTTAAATCCTTGTTTAGAATTTGCTTTAATGTGTATTCATTGCTACCCTGGCCTTGAGCTGATTTTGAAAGAGAAATCTTCATTTCAATCCATCCATTATTTTTATTTTTTTGGATAGTTCTTTCGCACCATCCTGTAAATTTTTCAGCAATTCTTGCAAGGCCTTTTTTAGCTGGATATGGTATTTTATCTATTTCAAATGCTTTTTTCTGCCACTTCTTTTTATGAGTAGATTGATATTTTAAGTTATATTTTTTGATTAAATATTCTTTTTTTAATTTCATTCTTTGCTTTTTATAATCATAAAAAAGCTGATTAAAATCTAAAATAAAATCAAATGGATATTTAATAAGCTTAATGAAAAAATTTCTTATTCTTCCACCATCAATTATTTTTTTACCATCAATATAAATAAATTCATGAGTTAGCTCACGCATTAAGCTGGCACATCTTGAGGCGTTTTGTCCAACTTGATAATAAGAAAAATCTTCGCCAAATAAATGTCTATTATATGCGAAGGCATCTCTTACACCAGATTTCAAAAGCTCTGAATTAACACTTTTATCAAGATTGTTATAAAATGAATCAACTTCAGATTCTAGAATAATCATATTTTCAGTTAGTCCAAAAATAACTTTTTCTCTTGATATTTGAGTGCCAAGCTGTGTTTGCTTTTTTGAAACGTCATGAATTAATTTAAAATAATCAAGGCTAAACTGCTTGCACATTAAATGCTCTTTCATATCCTCAATTGTTGGTTGATTAGTCATGATAAAATGCTTATCAATATTTAATCTAAAATAAATATTTACATATTCACTAAGAAGATCTAAAACATGTGATGAGCTAATCATCTCATCAAATATATATTTACTCTTATAAAAGCGTGGTGCTTTTTTAAAGTTAGAATAATCTTGACTCAGCTCTCTAGCATTATACCTTGATTTATACTTTTGTTTTATTAGCTGTTCATTAGCTAAAAAATCCTTAGCTACAATTCTAACCATTTTATCTAGATATAATTCTGCATATTTAGACTTGCTATAATCATCAACACTTTTTACATCATTTTCTATAAGTTCATTTAAAGCATCAAAGCTTACCCAATAAACAGTTTTTTGAATATATTTAGATCTACTCTTAAGCTTTTTAATTAAAGCATTTCTTTTAGCAGTACCAACATATCTCATGAAGGTATCTTTACCAGCTCCTGTAGCTCCGCTTATTTTAGCAATCTTAGCCATCTTTTCATTTACAAATCTATCAGATAACTCACGTTCTCTAGCTAATAATAATTGATAACCAAATAAATAATGAATAGCAAAAAATAAGCCCTTAGCTGCGACAAATAAAATCAAGGCTTTTAATACATCCTTACACCAAAGCCAAAAGGAAGTACCAGCAACAAGATTTTTAATACCTGTAAATATTGAATACACAATAAATATAATAAAGCTAATCTTAAGGATTTTTTTGCGATTTTGCCACCAATCATAATATAGACAACAAAGCGCCTTCCATAAATCAATAAATGGCTGGCCTAAAACATTCAATAAAAATTTCCATTTAAATCGCTTATACTTCTTTCGTTCATTCCTAGTCTTAGCTTTAATTTCTTTTAGCTCAGATGATTTGACAATACCTAAATCCATTAGCAATCACCAGCTCTAAATTTATTAGATGGCCTTCTTAAAGCCGCCACTTCTGGAAACCTGTATTTATTCAAATATAGATAGCGAATTAAAATAGGATGATTATTTTTAAATTGTTTATCAAGCTCACGTTCTATAAGTCCAGCTTTAATTAAAATACCAAGATGATCTCTTAAAGCTCTTTCAGATTTAAAAGTAAAACAGCCATTAAAAGAATCAAGTAATTGTTGATTAGAATCTGATATATAACCTTGTCTAATTAAAATCGGATATAAAAAATCAAATAGTAATTTATCCTGGGAGTCTAAAGCAAGATAGCAATCAAAATCTTTGTAATTGAATAGTTGCATAAAAAACATATCAAACAAATTAAGATTAAATTAAAGGAAAGGAATATCTACAACTTAATTATAAAAAAGTTAAGTTAAAAAGTAAAGTAGAAACAACCACAAACAAGCCCAAAGGCGCTCCTGAAGGCGCCGTCCTTTTAACAACAATAAAAATAATTTATTAAATAAAAAATACCTTATAATAATTGACTTCAAGTCAATTAAAAAAATTAATCTTCGGCAATAATTTGCCGAGGTGCGGCAACAAAAATTACTTATACATTAATTAATACATAAATAGAGATTAATTTATATTAATATTACTATCTTAAATAAACCTTATTTAGGCATAAATGCCTTTGTTCCTCACAATTGAAGTTAGATACACTCACAATTGAATTTGTATGTACTCATAATAAAAATATACTATCCTCATAATAAGCCTTAAAAAAGCTAAAAAAAAGGCAACCGATAAACTCGATTGACGAAAATTTATTTATAATACAATCTTAAATACGGGCTAAAAAACCCGTTTTTTAAACTTTAATTATTACCAACCATTTGATTAAATACCGCTCTTATTTTTTCATTACCTTTGTTATTTGACGTTTTACCATCACTTTGATTAATATACTCATCCGGCTCTAAAAGTGCCCTTAAAGCTTTATTTTCAAGCTTTTCTTGACGTTCCTTTATAGAATCTGCTGCGGTTGGTTTTTGTGACATTTTACTTCTCATGTATTTTCTTGAAACACTCCAGCACCAATTACGGAATATTCCTTCAGCTGTCTGATACTTCTTTTTAAGTTCCTCTGACATATCAGCTAATATTTCATTAAGCTCATCTAAAATAGAAAACGGCCTTTGTCTGATTAGCTTACGTTTGCGGTTTCTTTTTGGCAAGCTTTGATAAAAGTTTGAACTCATTTCAAAACATGCTAAAAGGGGCCTTAAATTATCATAATTGAATGTAATTGTACGCTTTGTAATATACTTATAAGGCTTGTCCATGGCTTTGTTAAAAGAGTAATCATAATTAAGATTTAATATACCTTCTTTTTTCCATTTCTTTATAGCGTCAGATACAGCTGTTTTAGTATATAAAGGCTCTATTATCTCTTTACCATCTACTATTTTAGATTTTGAATAAATAATTTTATATTCTACTATTTCTTCACTTTCAATTATTTCACCATTTTTATCTTCTTTAGCAACTTTTTCATAAACAGGTAAATAAATACCCATTTTATTTAAAAAGGTGGCTATAAATGAATTAGATACATCTAAGGCTTTAAATCTTTTTTTCATGTAAATTAAAGCAATTAATACCTTTTGGTTGTCAGGGATAAAAGGAGATCTAAAATAATCATTCATTGTTGTATAATTAAATCTAAGATCGTTAGCTTTTATTTCTTTTGCAAATTTAAGTGAATCCTTAAATTTTTCCATTTATGCCACCTCCTCAATTTATTTAAAGCATAATAGCTTAATTTTTAATTAAAGACTTGCAAAGTAGTATTGTTTACGTTAAAAAGAGAGAGTAAGCAAGTCTTTTAGCGGTTCCCCCAGGAGTTGCACCTGGGCTATCTGTTAGAACCATATTTACAGTGAGCATTAAAGTCCCAATTAGGCGCTCACTGTAGATATACATTATCTATCCTAATTTGATTGTTCTTCTCTTTCCAAAGCTTCCTCTAACTTGTTTATTTTTCTTTTTTAGTCTTCGTATAACTTTTCTCCATATAAAATTTTATTACGGAAAAAAATTAATAATGAATATTCCTCTTTAAAATGATTTATTCTTTTATTACATGAATAAATTAAATTAAAATCATCAATTTCACCAGTAATAACTTTTAATCTTAATTTTAAAAAATAATTAATTTTTTTATTAATAAACTTAAGACGATAATATATGCACGTTAATAATTCTTGTCTTATCCAAATATCTAAAATAATACTCATAATATATCCATACCTTCCATTTATTTTTTATTATTTAACAATGTGAGCATTAAAAAGACTCAATTAGGCGCTCACTGTAGATATACATTTCCTATCCTAATTTGTCCGTTCCTCTCTTCCTAAAAATTTTATTGAGCGCTTAATTCAATCTTTTATTTTAGGTGTAGAGCAACCCTTATTTTATTATTTAAATAATTTAGTGCAGTCTAATTCAATTTCTTTAATTGTATTATTAACATATCTAGTTGAAGTTGTATTTTGTTCTTGAATTCTTAACACCGCTGTTTCATTTATTGATGATAATGTTTCTTTGACCGATAAATACGTTTTAGGATCATTATCATCATTTTTTTCATCATTATAAATCTTTATTAAATGATTACTTATTAATAGTTCTAAAGCTTTTATATCCACCATTATTCGATTATCATTCGTTCTGATGATATTAATTCTTACTAACTTATCTGAATCTATTTTAATTTTAGGCTTGGTCTTCTCCATATAAGTTCATCCTTTCTTTAATATAATTGATTTGATGTAAAATAGCTTCTTTTCTAGCTTTGATAGTAACTTCACTAGCATCTATTTTTTCTTCTAAGCAACCTTCTAAATACTTTAAATAATCATTGTAAATGTGATTTTTAAAGGCATCTCTTGCAATAATAGTTTTAAAAACATTTTCATATGGAACAAGAATATTATCAAGTTCAGATAATTCAGTTGGATAACAATTTAAAGCTTCCTCATAGCTAAGAGCATATTCATGACGTTTATAAAAAACTCTTACACGGCGATATTGATCAAGCTTTTCAGTATCAATAATAATTAAATCTTTATCTTCATATATCTTCTTCATTTCTTTTCCCTCTATTAAAAGAATAAAACAAATAATCTTCCAAATTAAACGCTACATAATCATATCTTTTTAGATATTTATCTAGCTCACTAGGATTTGTACAAAACATCACACTAGAATTTTTAAATAAATTTCTAGCTTGATCATAACTAAATAAGCCTATGCTATTATCTGTTGCTCCATCAGCATGACCCCTTAAGGCTTCAGCACAAAAATAAACCTTATCAGATAATTTTCTAGCTACAACATACATATCTTTTAAATTATATGTACCAGATTTAAATATTTCGTCAAGCGTCAATTTATCATCTCTCTTCTTATTTTCTCAACAGAGAATAAATCGGCTCTACTCAATTTATTCTCTATTCAAAAAACAAAAATAGTGGCCTAACTGGACCACTAGTAACAAAAAAGATAACGTGGAATAATCAGTTAGAGCAGAAAGGGCAAATTAAACCATAATTGCAAAGCAAAAAAATATAAGCTATAATAAAGTTGGCAATAACAGGAAGGAGTATGTGTGAGAGTGGATGCTGTAAATTAAAGTCACCTATGCCAAAAAAGGAGATTTTAACATGACAGACAAAGAAATTAAAAATTTAATAAAATTACTAGCTAATCATAAGGATCAAAAATTATCACTTGCTAAAGCATTTGAAAATTTCATTGATTTTTCAAAAGCTAATTGTAGGCCTCAAACCATAATTTATTACCAAAGAGAATGGAATTATGCCTTAACTTTTTTTGATTCGATTAACATTCAATTCCTAGATGATATTGATTTAAATATCATGATTCAAATGCAGCTTCATTTTAAACGTCAAAAGTATTCGAATAACACAATCAATAAATTTACTGAAATGGTTAAAATGGTTTACCAATTTAATGCTGTAAATAATTTTATTGATGGAAATCCTATTCGTGACTTGAAGAAATTAAAGAAAGAAATTGTCGAAACAATTATCATACCAAGAAAAATTAAACTTGAGATTTTTAATTGGCTTAATAAACTTAGTAATGATAATGTCTTTAATCTACGAGATAAGATTATTATCTACCTTTTAAATGAAACCGGTATAAGGCTTAATGAGCTTGTGAATCTAAAAACTAAAAATATAGATTTAGAAACAAATACCATTCATTTAGATTTCACCAAAACAGGTGTACCTCGTGATGTTTATTTTACAAATGAAACTAAAAAATACATTGAGTTATATCTAAGCAAAGTTGAACCAAACGCATTTTTCTTTCAGAATCTAGTTGATCGTAAGCCAATGCAAAAGGTAACAGTAAATAAGCTGCTTGCTAGGATTCAAAGAGAACTTGGAATTGAGCAATCTATATCCGCTCATAAATGGCGTCACTCTTTAGCTACTGAGCTAATGAATAGTAGTATACCACTTAAAGAAATACAAAATGTATTAGGCCATACGGAGTTAAACACGACTCAAAAGTATTTGCATAGCAATCAAGAAAAAACAAAAAAGGACATTCTAAATGTCCTCTCATTGCAAGAGATGTGAGTGTTTCTCTCATATCCTCAATCTATAAAAAATAGCTTAGCTATCTTGTTTTTATGGAGCAGGTGATGAGAATCGAACTCACGTAGTCAGCTTGGAAGGCTGAGGTTCTACCATTAAACTACACCTGCATAAAGAATGGTCGGAAAGACAGGATTTGAACCTGCGACCTCCTGGTCCCAAACCAGGCGCTCTACCAAGCTAAGCTACTTTCCGTTCTTGACAAAATTGCACTTAAAATTATATCAAATCTCATTTGCAATGTCAATAGAAAATTATAAGATATTTTAAAAGATGGCGCACCGTAGAGGACTCGAACCCCTAGCCTTTTGGTCCGTAGCCAAACGATCTATCCAATTGATCTAACGGTGCAAAAGTTGGCGGTTCGGACGGGACTTGAACCCGCGATCTCCAGTGTGACAGACTAGCATGTTAACCACTACACCACCGAACCAATTTTATAAATTACTACTAAATTACTTGCAGCTCCTATATGTTACCATAACTAAAACTGATTTGCAAGAGTTTTTTTATAATTTTAACAAAAAGTTTTCCTAATTTACCTGTAATATAAATTTTTTACATTATTTTTTCATATAAAAATCTTTTCCATTTTTTGAAAACTTATTTCAAATAAAAATAACAAGGAGGGATATCCCTCCTTAATTATCATTACTTTAATCTATCAATAATAATATGTGCAGCCTTCTTACCATCAACCATACTTCTTACAACAGTATCTGCACCTCTTACAATATCTCCACCAGCTAAAATACGTTCGTCAGATGTTGTAATTCCATCGTTTGATACAATATATCCTGAGTTAAGCTCAATTCCAAACTTCTCAGTTAAATTCTTATCTGGAGACTGACCAATCGCTACAATTACATTATCACACTTAAATTCTTCATATTTTCCTGAGCCAACTGGACTTCTTCTTCCTGATTCATCAGGTTCTCCAAGTTCCATAATTTCACATTTAATAGCTTTTACCTTACCATTTTCTGTAATAATTTCAACAGGATTATGTAAGAAATTAAATGAAACACCCTCTGCCATTGCATCATCAAGTTCATCCTTTGAAGCAGGTGCCTCTTCTAAACTTCTTCTATATACAACAACCGTCTTATCAGAGCCAACTCTTTGGCTTGTACGGCAACAATCCATTGCTACATTACCAGCTCCTACAACATAAGTAATTCCTTGAAGTTTAACACCTTCACCCTCGCCATAGGATTCTTTCATATTTACAGCCTTCAAGAAATCACCAGCACTATACACGCCCTTGGCATCTTCACCAGGTATTCTAAGTGATTTATATTTACCAAGTCCACAGCCAATAAATACCATATCATAATTATTTAATAATTCACTAGGAATAGCTTCATGCTCAGTTACATAATTTACACCCATTCGCTTAGTAAATTCAATATGCTCATTTAATAACTTTTTAGGAAGACGATATTCAGGTATACCATAGCTCATTACCCCTCCTAAATGCTTTTCTCTTTCATAGACGGTGGCGTGAATTCCATTTTTTACAAGTTCAAGTGCACATGAAATTCCTGCTGGACCTGAGCCAATAATAGCTACCTTCTTATCACTCCACGTAGTTACAGGTTTTAATTCAATTGTTTTATTTTCCATTACATAACGCTCTAGTGGTCCTACATGAACAGGATCTTGTGTTTTCATCTTATTACGGATACAATTCCCAATACATTGCTTACGATGATCACATACACGTGAGCAGATTGGCGATAAATTAGTACCATCCATTAAAATCTCATATGCACCATTCACATCATCATTTTTTAAGCAAGCAATAAATTCATTTATTCTCAATCCTGCTGGGCAACCATTCTTCTTACAAAATGGCACCTTACAGTTTAAGCATCGTGAAGCTTCCTTTATTGCTTCATCATGTGTATATGTTCTTGTTACTTCTTTAAAATCTAACATCTTATTCACCTAATATTCCTTTATTTACCATATATAAATCACAAAGCCCAATTGCACACATAGCTTCAAGCACAGGAAGTGCTCTTAATATGATTGCTGTATCATGACGGCCCTCAATTAAAAGGCTTTCAATCTTATCAGCCTTAAAATTATAAGTATTTTGTGCAACACCAATTGATGGTGTGGGTTTCATCATAATTCTTAACTCAATATCATTTGAATTCGTAATTCCACCATTAATTCCCCCATTATTATTCGTTTTCGTTTTACCAAACCTATCAATGTATGGATCATTAAATTCTGACCCATATAGTCCAACTCCATCAAAGCCAACACCAAATTCAACACCCTTTACCCCACCTACAGAAAATAAAAGATGGGATAAAACTGATTCGACACTGTCAAAATAAGGTTCACCTAATGCAGCTGGTACACTAGAAATAGTAATTTTTACAATTCCCCCAACACTATCATGCTTATCAATTGCTTCTTCTAAAATAGACCTAAATTTAGACTCATCAGTACTACCATTTAGATTAACAATTTTCGTATTATATTTAAGTGGTAATATCTTTTTAGCAATTACTCCCGCAGCTACAATACCAAGCGTAAGTCTTCCTGAAAATGAACCACCACCACGATAATCATTAAATCCTTTATATTTTATTTTAGCAGTTAAATCGGCATGTGATGGTCTTGGATGATTAACCAAATTAGAATAATCCTTACTTTTAGTATTTTGATTTAAAAATCTAATTAAAATCGGCGCCCCCGTCGTAAAACCATTAAAAAGTCCACTTTCGATTATTGGCTCATCGGCTTCAATTCTTGGCGTTGTACCTAATCCTTGCGCTTTTCTTCTTAAAAGGTCAGACTCAAAATCATGACTATCAAGCTTAATACCTGCAGGCACCCCATCTACAAGAACTCCTACTGAGATCCCATGAGATTCACCAAAAATTGAAACTCTAAATAACCTACCAATGCTATTCACCAATATCACCCCTTACGTCTTCAATGATTTTATTATAATCAATATCATATACTTTATCAAGCCAAATATCTTCTGCCTCTGCAGCTTGAAAAATAAGCATTAAAAGTCCATTATAACTGTTCTTATTATAGCTCATAAGCTTAGTCTTAGACGGATTAAAAATAATATCCACAATACATTTAGCTTTTGAAGCTATTTCCTCATCAAGAGGTGAATCATCCATGTGAGGATACATTCCAACCGGTGTAGTATTAACAATTAAATCAATTTTCTTTGATTTTAAATCCTCATATCCTATTATATTATTTTTAGGATGACGAGATACTAAGGTAACATTAGCATTCATATTTTCTAATGCCTTGGTAATCGCTTTTGAAGCTCCACCAGTACCTAGGACATAAGCATTTTGTTTTTCAACCTTAATATTATAATATTCAAGTTCTCTTTTAAAGCCAAAATAATCTGTATTATAACCAACCACCTTGCCATTTTTCATACATATTGTATTTACAGAACCAATCGCCAAAGCTTCAGGTGATATTTCATCTAAATATTTCATTATTTCAATTTTATAAGGAATAGTAACATTAAAGCCATCATATTCGCCTGACTTTAACTCATCAATTCTTTTTTTTAAATTTTCAGGCGTTGTTTCTAAAAGTTTGTAAGATGCATCAATGTTTTTTATACCAAAAAGATGTTTATGAATTAAAGGTGAAAAACTATGTCCAAGGGGATTGCCAATTAAACCAAAACACTTCATTATTTATTTTGCTCCTTAATCAGCTCTTCTTGATAATCCTTAGAGGCCTTAAGCATTCCTTCTAAAAAAGTAATATAGTAGCCTTCTAATTCTTGATCATTTAGAATTTGCGTATTACGCTTAATAAGTTCATTTTCTCTTTTTAAATCTAAAATAGGAAGATTATTTGATGCCTTATATTCTGCCACCATTTTAGCAGCACTCATCCTTTTTTTGAATAAAGTAATCATTTCCTTATCACATTCATTAATAATTATTCTTGCATCATCTAATTTACTCATAGCTTATTACACCTCCTAAAGAAGCCAATACCTCAAAAAAGTTAGGATAGCTTTTGTTTACTGCTTCTGCACCTTCAATTACAAGGTCTTCTGATACAACTGTTGATAACATCGCTAAAGCCATTACAACTCTATGGTCATTATGAGAAGAAACTACTCCTCCATGAAGACTACTACCATAGATGTCCATACCATCAGGAAATTCCTCAATATGACCTCCAAGACGCTCTACTTCCTCTTTCATCGCACTAATACGATCACATTCCTTAATCCTAAGCCTTGAAGCATCATAAAAATGAGAACGTTCATTTCTTATTGTACTTGCAAGTACAGTTAAAGCTGGGCCTAAATCTGGAGATTGAGCGAATGAAATATTAGCACTATGAAGATTAATTGGTAAAGCCTTAAGGCCTTCAGCTTCATGCTTAATAACACCACCAAAATCAGAAATATCAGAAATAATCTTTTTGTCTCCTTGAAATGATGCTAAATTCATTCCTTTAAGTATAATATCATTCCCAAGCATATTAGCAAGAAAGAAAAAAGCTGATTGGGAAAAATCTCCTTCAACTTGATAATCACAAGGTTTAAAGTTTTGATTTCCTTTAATATCTATTTCTTCTTCAAAAACATCAATAGTAATTCCAAATCGTCTTAAAATATCAACAGTAAGATCAATATACCCCTTAGATTCAAGTTTAGTTGTAATAATAATTTTTGAATCTCCATTTAAAAGTGGCAGGGTGTACAAAAGACCCGTAATAAACTGACTTGATACATTGCCGGGAACCTCATATATTCCAGGCTTAAGACTGCCCTTAAGCTTTAAAGGTAAATATGCATCTTTCGGATGTGAATAAGCAATCCCTTTCTTTTCAAACAAATCATAATATACATCAAGTGGTCTATTTACCAATCTATTATGTCCAACAAATGTAATCTCTTCTTTATTAATTAAGGCAATAGGAATCAAAAATCTTAAAGTAGAACCCGATTCGTTTGCATCAATAACATTTTTAATCCTTTCTACATTAGAGCCTTTAATTAAAAGATAATCACTATAACATTCTATATTAGCACCTAACGCCTTCATTCCTTCAATTGTAGCCTTTATGTCCTCAGAATAAGCTATGTTAGTTATTTTAGAAATACCATTTGCTAAAGAGGCCGCAATAATAGCTCTATGAGCAAGACTCTTTGATGGCGGTATTATTACTTCCCCCTTCAAGCGGCCAGGTTTAATTCTTACATTCATAATTTAAAAGCTCACTTTCACTAATTTTTTTAGCAAATACTGCACCAAAATCACTGATTAATATAAAGGAAACCTCACCAGCAATGTTCTTTTTATCATAAACTGTGTTTTTAATAATTTCCTTATAATCATAGTTTTTAATAGGCAAGTCATATTTAAGTAATATTTTTTTTAGCGTATCATAACAAGAAGGATTTGTTAGACCTAAATCAATACCCATTTGTATTGCCATAAGCATTCCATTCGCAACAGCCTCACCATGTCTTAAATGACCATCAAGCTCAACGATATGGCCGAATGTATGACCAAAATTTAAAAACATTCTTTCCTTTAAATCAAAAGGATCAATTTCTACAATGTTTTTTTTAACACATAATGATTCATAAATAATTTCTTCTGTTATTTTAACATCACTATTTAAAAGCATGTCTAACAGTTTTCTATTACCGATACAGCCGTGTTTAATAAGTTCCCCCATACCATTATTAAATTCAACCTTGGGCAAAGTTTCTAAAGCATTAGGATCAATAATAACCTTAAGAGGTTGTTTAAAGGCCCCAATTATATTTTTTCTACCATAAAAATCAATACCTGTTTTACCACCAATTGAAGAATCCATTTGAGCTAATAACGAGGTCGGTATTTGAATATAGGGATTACCTCTATAAATACTTGAGGCAACAAATCCTGTTAAATCACCAATTACCCCACCCCCAAGCGCAATTAGTAATTCTCCTCTTTTTATTTCTAAATCAAGAAGCTTAGTTAAAACCTCTTTATAGGTTTCAAAACTCTTTGATTGTTCTCCTGCTTCAACACATACAGAATAAACTTTAAAGTCATGAAGTTCATTTTTAATTTTATCTAAGTATAATGGACCAACATTAGAATCAGTTATAATATATATTTTTTGCTTATCATAAACTGCTTTAATTTCCTCATTCATCTTATTATAAGCACCCTTTTTAATCACTATATCATAGGAATTAGGTCCTAAATTCATTTTAAGTATCATTTTTCCATCTCTTTTCGTTTATTCTTTGATTTAATAAAGATTTCCTTTAAACCTTCCTTATTATTTTCAACAAGACAAAGTTTAAGTTTTAAAAGCTCGGATTCAAAATTGGTTATCTCAGATAACAAATATTCTCGATTTGCAAAAAATAAATCACTCCATAAATTTTCATTAATCATAGCTATCCTTGTAAGATCTCTGTATGAATCGCCAATAAAATTTTTGGTATCATCTTCCGTATCACTATTTACAAGAGATACAGCAATAGCATGTGTAAGCTGTGAAGTAAATCCTATCATTTTATCATGATATTTAGGGCTCATAAGAGAAATACGCCCAAAGCCTAAATCATGACCTATTTGTTTTAAAATATTAATTTCATATTCTTTATTTTCTACATTTACAATTAAGAAATTCATACCATCAAATATTTTATTATCAGCATATTCTATTCCTGATTTTTCCCTACCAGCCATAGGATGATGTGAGATATAAATTGCAGGTGATGCAAGTTTAATTGCTCTGTGGATAAATGCGGATTTAACACCACAAACATCAGTTATAACCTGTTTAGAATTAAAAAGAGAATGATAGCTTTCCAAAAATTCTAGAATATGATCAGGATAAAGCCCAATAATAATCAAATCCGAAATGGTAATAAATTCAGATGCATCAAGGGAGACGGCATCACACATGTTATGTGATAAAGCATAATCAAGCGTGCTTTGCTTAACATCAACTCCATATATTTTATGCCCAGCTTTTTTTAGCCCCATCGCATAGGAGCCACCAATAAGACCAAGACCTACTATTAATATATTCAAAATATCAACTCCATTTTGTTTTCTACTTTTATTTTATCATATTTAAGCTTTTTTTAAAAGAAAACCTGTTTCATTCATCAGTAATTTATAATGATAATATTTAACTAAAAAGATTGAATATAAGTAGATTTTATTTTGCATCAGATCATTAAAATCCATATCATACATGTCAGACATTTTCATAAGTCGATATGATACGGTGTTTCTATGAATATAGAGCTTATTTGCAGCTATGCTTAAGCTTTTATCATAACTCAAATAAAAATAAAGGGTATTAATATTATCCGTTTCATTTTTCATATCATCATTATATATTTTCATAATTTTCAAATCAATAAAGTTTTTTATTTCATTTATATTATACTTATCAGTAAAAAATGGTAAATATATTTTATAATCAGCCTCAAAATAAAGAACACTTTTTTTACTTTCTTCTAAAAATCTAAGTAAATTAGTCAATGCTTTATAATAAATATTAAATGAGAAATAATCTAAAATTTTCTTTACGTAAAGTGCCGTCAAGTTATTATCAATTAATATATCAGTAATTTTACTAAGAGGTATATTATCATTATTTAAAAAAATTAAAACATTATCATCATAAGCAATTACCGCATTAACAGCTAAAACACTTTCTAGCTTAACCTTTAAATAATTATTTTGAGAAAAGCTCACTTTTGAAAGAGAAATAATTAAAAGACTTGCATCTAAATTAACATTATAATCTTTAATTTTAGTTTTTAAAATATCCTTCGTTTTATATTCAGAATTAAGCAATGCTTTATAAAAAGTTTGGATATTAGCATCATTTTTCTTATAATCCTCTAAATATAGAATTTTGCCAATTGAGTTAACAAGATGTTTTAATGTATCGTAATCTAATTCATCAAATGTTGAATTTTTCTCCTCTAATAAAACCAAATAACCAAGCATTGTATTATGTTCTATTTTATAAAAAAGTCTTCTTTTATTTTTATTAATTGAATCTAAGATAACATATTCACTCTTATTTTTAAAAGCATTATTAGCAATAGCAATTAATTCAAGTGACCAGACACCAGCGTTAGTAGCTTCCTTATATACATTGTCACCTTTATTAGTTTGAGTATAATACAAAAGCTCATAATTATGATTTATTACTACCATTGGATTTTTTATATAATTAGCGTATAAATCTAAAAGTTCCTTTAAACTATAACACGCTTCCTCTGCCTTTAAAATTTCTAAATTCATATTATCACCTTTTTTGTGCTATAAGCACAATTATTTAGTGATATTTTACACTATAAAGACATTTTATTCAAGAATTAAATGCTTATAATATTCTTGTAATTTGAAAGGAATGATAAAATGAAAAACGAAAAAAAGCCCCGCAATGTAGGAATTTGGGCTTTTCTAAATAAAATTCCTGCCGGAACAATGTTTGTTCCGCTAGTTATTAGTGCTATTATTTGTACGATAACAGTTGAATGTGGTCTTGGCACAGGAGTGGTTGGTGAAGGACAAACGTTATGGGAATTTCTAGGTAATCCAATGAAAGATCTTTTTGGTAAAACTGGACAAATGCTACTGATTGGTCTAATGCTATTTTGTACAGGTACAATGATCAAACCTCATGATTTTGTTGATGTATTTAAACGTGGATTTTGGTTGCTTCTTGCAAGACTTCTTCCTGCATACATTATTTGCACAGTTGTATGGTTTACTTGTGGACCTAAAGGTTTTTGTGGAATTGATTTTATTACCTTTACATGTGTTGTAACATCTGCTAATGCGGCCTTATATATGGGAATTATTCCTCCTTACGCTGACAATAGTGACCGAGCAGCTTTCCCTGTAATGCTAATATTATCTATGCCTCTTCTACCTTTTATCTTTATAAGTTCATTTGGTAAAATATCTGGAGACGCATCCGGTCAAACCTTAGCTAAAATTGTTCAAATCTTCTCATTATTAATTCCCTTTATTTTAGGCTTTATTCTTGGTAATTTAGATACAAAAATAAGGGAAATATTTAAAGGTGGTAATACTATTATTCTTCCTTTTTTAGGATTCGAATTTGGGTCAACTATAAATCTAATTAATGCATTTAAACCATCAGTATTACTAGCTGCACTATTATTAACTGTTATTTTCTGGGCAATTACAATGATAATCCCTTATATTGTAGATAAATTTGCTTTAAAACGTCCTGGTTATGCATCTATTGGAAGTTCTTCTCTTGCTGGTGTATCATTATCAATTCCAGCAATGTTTAGCCTTTACACATTTAATGGTATTGCTGGAAATGATTTAATTACAAATAGTGTTTCAATTTTAGCATTTGTTTTATTAATCACTAACATTCTATCTCCATTCTTTACTAAAGGAATTATGACTTATTATTTTAAGTCTCATCAAAAAAATAAAATTAGTGATGTTAAACGTGTATTTGAAAGCACTCATCCTGAATTAATAACTGATTTATATGATGAAAATTATGTTTATAAAAAAATTAAGAAATGAGGTATTTAAAAATGAAAAAAATTCTAACCCAAGTTGGTACATTAAATAGTTTAATGATGGGAGATTATTATGCGACAGAAACTGTTGATGAGTTATTAAAAAATGGTGATATTGGTATTGGTACATATGAAGGACTAGATGGAGAAGCCATTATCCTTAATGGTGTTGCCTATGATTCTCGTGCTGATGGTAAAACCTATGTTATGGATAAAAATGATAAATTACCATTCGCAACTGTAACAAAATTTGACAATAATGTTACTGAATATAAAGTTTCCTTCAAGGATATTGAACAATTAAAAGATGAACTTGAAAAAAAGCTTCCTAGTAAAAATTTCTTCTATATGATTAAGTTGGAGGGTTTATTTAAAGTACGTATTCGCTCATGTTACAAGCAAAGTGAACCTTATGAGCCATTATATAAGGTTGCCTGTGACCAAAGAGAATATGACTTTGAAGAGGAAGGATACGTAATTGGTGTATATTGTCCTAATTATGTTCAAGGTATGAATTTACCTGGTTGGCACATTCATTTCTTAAGTAAAAATCTTAAGCATGGTGGTCATATTTTAAAGCTTGCGGGTAATAATATCAGTTACAAAATTAATGATATTGATGAATGGAATGTAATCCTTCCTCATACTAAAGGCTTTGAAACTTGGGATTTAACCGAGGATTTAAAGGAAAAAACTAAGCAAGTTGAAGGATCATCAAAAAAGTAATAAAAAAATGATTTGGAATAAACCAGCTATACTAAATTTTAAGATGTAGGGGGTATAGACTATAAA
>ULTH01041976.1_pt1 | contig 29847 bp, 32 predicted proteins | sample 1957421 | NCBI WGS metagenome assembly ULTH01 (sample SAMEA4835729, study PRJEB28245) | human gut metagenome | biome: gut microbiome; material: fecal sample | place: Denmark | collected 2008 | reverse complement strand
CTCTCGAACAGTTCATTGATACCCTGTTCAATGCCCGCCGTGATTTCCTGCAACCGTTCCCGGTTGGTGGGTTTGTCAGCCATGTTGTTCACTCTCCCTTCTATGGCCGAGATTTCAGCAGCGTGTTCTGCAATCCATTGGTCCCGTGCCTCGGTGCTGCTGTCGAGAAAGGTGTCCAGCAGATAGCCCATGTAATCTTTCTTTTGAATGGCCTCCACAAAACGGGGATGCGGGTCCTCGTCCGGCGTTTTGGGGGAATAGTCGGTTTCCCATTTTCGGAGCAAGTGGTAGTAGTCCGTCAGAACACGCCACCCATGTTCCCGTTTTTCCTTTAATTTCTGCGCCTCGGTTTTCTGCCGGACGTAACGCCTTCGGGGAGGGGCCTGACTGTCATAGGCCAGGCCAAAATCCAGGGCCAGCTTTTCGGCGGCCTCCTTGGGGGACAGGTCATAGAGCCGGGCGGTGAAGTCGATCACATCGCCGTCTGCGCCACACCCAAAGCAGTGGAAACGTGTGTCCACCTTCATGCTGGGGTGGCGGTCATCGTGGAAGGGACAGCAGGCCATGCCGCCACGTCCCACCGCGATGCCGTAATGCTCCGCCGCCTCCTTGGCGGTGACGGACTGTTTCACGACTTCAAAGACACTCTCGCCCATGCTCACTTGCCACCCGCTTTAGGGACGGGCGGCCTGTACCCGGCGGCCTTGGCCCGCTCACTGGCAGCCTTGCGGCGCTCGGCGCTGTACGGTTCCCGGACAGACACGCAGCGTTTGGGTACTGTAAAGGTCTGGCGGTCTTTTTTTACGATTTGGTCCGGGTACTTCTCCGCCAGCCGCCGCAGCTTCTCCAGCAGCTTCGGGTCATGGGTGTAGACCTCGGCGGTGGCCTCGGCTTGGTTGTAGAGGATAATGGTTTCCTGTTCATAAAGGCTCAGTTTCATTCGCCGCCGCCTTTCTGCCGGTCAAAGTCCAGCTTGAAGTTGACGTACTGGCCGGTATCCTCCAGGACAACGGTGGCGTCGTAGGTTTTGCCGCTCTTTTCGGAGTGCAGCCCGGTCACACGGGCGCGACCATCTTGCAGCAGCGCCGCCACAATAGTCTTGGTGGGCTGTTTGCGCTTCGCGGCCCACCACTTGCTGTTTTTCCAGATGGCAAATTTGCAAGATTTCTCCTGGCAGAAGAAGCCCTTTTGCGTTTCTGCAACCTCGCCGCCGCAGCGGGGACATTTACCCACCACCTCGCGGGGCGGGGTGAACAGGTACTCGCTGCCTTTGATGACCTGATAAGTTCCCACCAGTTCTTTCAGCATGGCGCAGATCCCGTCCATGAAGTCCTCCGGGGCCAGCTCGCCGCGCTCGATTTCGCCCAGCCGGTACTCCCAGTCGGCGGTCAGCAGCGGGGATTGCAGCTGCTCCGGCAATACTGTGATAAGGGACACTGCATCGTGGGACGGTATCAGCTGCACGGTTTTCTTGCTCTTTTTTCGTTCCAGAAAGCCGGTGGACACCAGCTTTTCTAAAATCCCGGCGCGGGTGGCGGGGGTGCCGAGACCTTTGCACTCGGCATCCTCCGGCATATCTTTGGCACCGGCGGTCTCCATCGCTGCAAGAAGCGTATCTTCCGAAAAATGTTTGGGTGGGCTGGTTTTTCCTTCCTTGACGGCGGCACCGGCAACCGGCAGCGCCTGGCCCTCAGCCAATTCCGGCAGCGACTTGTCCTCGGTGTCCTTATCCGGCTCCGCATTTTTCATGCTGGCGCGGTAAGCGGCGTCCAGTTCCCGCCAGCCGGGCTGCTTCACCGTGCGGCCTTTGGCGGTGAACTCCGCGCCATCGCACTCCACCGTGACAGCGGTCTCGGCGTAGGTATAGGGCGGGGCCACCGCGCACAACAGGCGCAGGGCCACCAGCTCCAGAATTGCCCGTTCGCCCACAGGCAAAGCAGATAAGTCCGCCTCCCGGATGTTTCGGGTGGGGATCACCGCATGATGATCGGTCACTTTCTTATCGTTGATGACTGCCGCCGCATCGCAGGAGATGGCAATACCCTTACGGAACGGCATGGCGTTGGCGACCAGGTTCACCAGCACCGGCAGGCCCTCGGCCATGTCGGAGGTCAGGTAGCGGCTGTCGGTCCGGGGATAGGTACAGAGTTTCTTTTCATAGAGATTTTGCAGGTAGTCCAGGGTCTGTTGGGCCGTATACCCCAGCAGGCGGTTGGCATCCCGCTGGAGGGTGGTCAGGTCATAGAGGGCAGGCGGCTTTTCGGATTTGTCTTTGCGTTCCACCCGCTTGATTGTGGCCGTGCCGCCCTGGCAAGCCCTTTTCAGCTGTTCGGCGGCAGCTTTTTCTTTCATGCGCTCCCTGGAAACGGAAAAGCCGGGCAACTCCAACTGTACCGTATAAAACGGCACCGGCTTGAAGGCGTCGATCTCGGCCTCCCGCTGGACGATGAGCGCCAGCGTCGGGGACATAACGCGGCCAATGTTGAGGGTGCGGTGGTACAGCACCGAAAACAGCCGGGTGGCGTTGATGCCCACCAGCCAGTCCGCCTTGGCCCGGCAGAGGGCGGCCTGATGCAGCCCGTCATAGTCCGTGCCGGGGCGCAGGTTGGCAAAGCCCTCCCGGATGGCGGAATCCTCCATGCTGCTGATCCACAACCGGCGTATGGGCTTGGTGCAGCCCGCCAGGCAGTAAACGGTGCGGAAAATCAGCTCACCTTCGCGCCCGGCATCGCAGGCGTTGACTACCTCGGTCACGTCCTCCCGCCGCAGCAGGGTACGCAGCACATCGAACTGATCCCGTTTGTCCTTGGCGATGGTGAAGCGCCAGGTCTCCGGCAAAATCGGCAGGTCATCATAGCGCCACTTGGCGTAGTCAGGGTTATAGGTGGCGGCATCGGCCAGCCCGGCCAGGTGCCCCAGGCACCAGCTCACCAGCCAGCCGCCGCCCTCCAGGTAGCCGTCCTTTCGGGTGGTAGCGCCCAGTACAGCTGCCAACGAATTTGCAACCGAGGGCTTCTCGGCAATTACCAATTTCATTTCTGTCTCCTCCTTTCGCGCAGCCATGCGGTCAGCTCCTTGTGGCAGAATCCCACGCAGGGCTGGCCGGGGCGGTAGTTTCCGCAGCCATAACAGGGGTGGCCGGGAGATAAAGAGGGAGGACGGGAAGCTGCCTTCCCGCCCTCCGGCCTGCGCGTCATCATGGGTTCAAAAGGGCTGTCGGTGAAGCGGGTCAATCCGTCTTGCCCTCGCTTTCCTCGTCGCCGCCCCCGTCAGCTTCCTCCGGCTCGGTCTCCCAGGTCTCATCCTCCGGGAGTTCTTCATCTGCGCCGTAGTCGTAATCATCCAGGTCATCGCTGCCCTTGGTCTTGGGCTTCTGCTTGATGAATTTGAAGTAGACCAGCGCACCGATGCCACCCAGCGCGGCCAGCACCACCAGCAAGAACGCCGGATTCAGTCCTGCCGGTTCGGTTTCCGGCTCAGGTTCCGTCTCCGGGTCGGGTGTGGGTTCCGGCTCCTGGCCCGTGCAGCCCGCCATATCCACGGCGCAGACCGGACAAGCCGTATTCACCGCGCCCGCCGCACACTTCTCCGTACAGTTGCAGACGGCAGGGGTTTCCTCTGTGGTCTGGCCGTCCTCCATGAGTGCCTCCAAATCAGCCTCATCCACCTGGTTTAAGAAGTGGACGGCGGTCTCCTTATCCTCGTTGGCACGGTCAATGAGGATGTAGAAGTAGTTGCCCGCCTTGGTGGTGACGGTGATGAGCTGCTTGTTGCCGCCAAAATCATCCACCAGGGCGGCGTTGCCTTCCGGGGTCAGCGGCGGGCTGTCCTCGGTTTCCTCCACCACCACATTGCTGTCATTGGTGGCGTCCGCCGCAGGGGTAGCCGTCGGCGCGGGGTCCGTGCCCTGGGCAAAGGCGGTCACAGAAAAGCCGCCCATCAGCATCAGGCAGGTGCAGAGGGCGGCAAGGGTTCTGAAAATCTTCTTATTCTTCATGGGTCATGTCCTCCTGTTCGGAATCGGCGGGAATCGCGTCCTGGCCGGGCACCATGCCGCCAGCGAGCATGGCGCTCAGCTGGGCCGGGGTCATGCGCAGGGCGCGCACCATCTGGACGATTTCCAGGTTCTCCGCCTCGGTTTTCTGCGCTTCCAGGGCCTTCAGCTTTTCCTGCTGCTCCGCGATCTTCTCGCGGGTCTTGGCAATCTCCTGGTCGATGCGCTCGATTTTGTTCTTAGCCATAATCAATCACTCCATTCCATATCGCTCTTTCCAAGCGTAGTTGCGCCCCAATCCCTTGACGGTCTTGAGATGGGGCATTGCATTTTCCTCGATGGCAAGCGCCCGACGATACAGGTCGGGGTGCTGCCGTTTCAGGGCTTCTACTTCGTCGCGCTTCATACTGGGGCAGAAAAAGCAGGACGATTTGCCGGGCAGAGGCAAACCCGCCTCCTGAATTGCCCGGATACAATCGTCCCGCGTCCAGTGCCAGTCCTCAATCAGCGGATAGCGGTTCTTATACTTTTTGTCCGCCTCATTGAATTTTCTGGAATGTTCATACCGTTTCCGCTCCCCAGCATCGTAGCCGATAAACCGCGTGACCCGGTTCCCGGACTGCCACACAGCGCGGCATTGCGGATGGTGGTTGCAGAATTTTTCCTGCGGCCCAACCTTATGCTTCTGGGAACACCGCTTGAAGCCGTAGGCGATGGAGGGCAGTGTACAGGAACGCAGGCACTCGGTTTCCAATGTCAGCCGGTTGCCGTTACGGTCCATCTTTTCCACCACCGTAATGGGCGGCATCTCATGTTCACGCAGCCACTGGTTCATGGTTTCCAGGAAGCGGTAGGTGTGTGGATGCTCCGCCCCGGTGTCCGCAAAGGTGATGAGGTCAACGGGAATCCCATGCTGATGAAGCCCAACCAAAAGGGCGGCACTGTTCGTGCCGCCCCCAAAAGATACAATATTCAGTTTTATACCTCCGCAGAAATTTACCAGTTCATCAGGCCGTAGCCCTTGATGCACTCATAAGTGAGTGAGTAGCTTTTAATCTTGCAGGCGTCGCCGGAATTACCTTCCACGGTGTAGACCCGGCTGCCGTCGGTGCCCACCACGATGCCCACATGGTCGGCACTCCCATCCAGGTCCCAATCGAAGAAGATGGCGTCGCCGGGGGCGATGTTGGCGTAGTCCCGCCCGCCCCATTGTCCATGTGACTGGAACCACGGAATACCCTGGGACTGGCAGGCTGCAAAGCGCGGCTCGGACAGCCCCATCTGACCATAGCACCAGGACACATAACAAGCGCACCACTCCACACGGGACGTAAAGCCGTACCAGCTCCAATAGGGCTGACCGCCCACGTTGCCCACCTGGCTTTTGGCGATGTCCACCACCGCCTGATTGCCGGGCCGGGTGCCGTTCACAAACTCCACACCGGCCAAGCTCTCGGAGTCGCTGGTGTCGGCGGAACCGCCGCCGAATATCAACGGCTTGTTGCCCAGCGTCTGCCGGTACACCTGGTACATCTCCAGCTGCTCCGGCGTCAACAACTCCGAAGCCACAGAGGATATGGGCTTGCTGGCTAGGGTCACATTTAAGATGTAGTAGTTGTAGGGGACTTCGACCGTATAACTGTTGCCCTCGCTGTCGGTCCGGGTCTCGGTGCGGTAGCGTACTTCCACTTCCTCGGTCAGCGTCAGCTGGTACTGGGCATTGAAGATGCGCTCCAGCTCGGCCTGGGCACTTGCTCGCGTGTAGCCCTGCAAGACGGCAGACAGGTAGGCCGCCAGCTCGTGGGGGTCGTGGCCGATCATATCCAGGTCATAGCGGTACTCGTCATAGCCGGGATGGCTGCTCTCGATGTTGTCGATCTCGGCTTGCAACGCGGCCTCCTTGGCTGCATAGTCCGCTTCCACCGCCACCAGCTCCGGGTCATCCGAAGGGTAAGTGGTGCCGGAAATCATCGAACCGATGCTCTGCGCCATCATGGAGCAGGAGGACATAGTGTTGAGCAGCAGGCAGATCAGCAGGAAAATCGCCAGCACCATGATGAAGCCTTTCTTGTGCTGCATCACATAGGCACCGGCCTGCTGGGCCTTTTCTTTGACCGTTTTGGCTGCCTTGCCGGATTTTTGCGCGGCACCGGCGGCGGTCCCGCCGGACTGCGCGGCCCGTTTAGCAGCGGCGTACTGCTTTTTGATCTGCTGCTTCTGCTGCCACCGGGACAGCGGGTTACTCGCAGCCTGGGGATTGTCCTGCAACGACTTCTGGTACAGTGCATTGATGTTGGCCTTTTCCAGCTGCCGCTCGGCCTGGGCGGCCTTGCGGTAGGGTTTCAGCTTGTGGCTGCGGTAGCCCTCCTGGACCAGATGCACACCAGCCTCTACGGCTTCCTCGGACTTGTGGGCGCTCTCCACGCCCACGTTGTCATCCTCGGACTCCTGAATCTCCTGGTGAATCTTGCCTGCCACTGCATTGCCCGGCGCATCCCGCAGAGAATGGGACAGCTTGGAGGGCGGCCTGGGCTTGTCCTCCAGCACCAGCTTGGTTGTGACCTTGCCAGTCTTGGGGTCCACCTCGGTCCGTTTGACCTGCTTTTTCGGGATTTTTGCCTGCGCCTTGTCCGCTTTGGCGGCGGCCTTTTCCGCCTTTCGGATGGGTTTTTCCAATGCCGGGTCCGCCCGTTCTTCCTCCGTAAAGCGCAGGCGCGGTTCCTTAATCAAACCATTCTCCCAGCATGAGGGAGGCCATCATGCCGGAAAGCTCCGCATAGGCCGCCAGCCCCATCGGCCCCACGAAGCGGCACTCGGTCAGGCAGGCGTAAAGCTGGGCCAGCGCATCCGCCAGAATCTGGACTTCGGTGCCTTCCAGCACGGCCCCGCCGGTCTGGCCCCGCTGGACCCTGGCGGCGCACAGAATCTCCACCAGCCGAAGCAGGCCGATCTCGCCGGTCTCGGTCAACTCCGCCGCCTGGTCTGCCGCCGTGCGGCACTCGGCAACCGCGTCGGCCATCGCCGTCAGCAGTGCGGTGCGCTGGGTCTCCAACGCCCGGTCCAAAAACATCATGTGGTCATTGTTCAGAATTTCGGGTTTCATAATCAGTCCGCCTCCTTTATTTCTTGGGGTTTGGTGGTCATAATGCGGTACAGCTCGGTGTTTTTCGGGAAGTGGTCCACGAAAGGCAAAATCGTGGAACCGTAGAACAGCAGCCCTTCGCCCTCGCCGGAATGGGTCACATAGGACAGCTGGTGCGGTGAAATGCCCAACTGTTTGGCGAGAATCTGTCGGTCACCGCCCGCCTGGTTGAGCATATACACGAAGTCGGAGTTCTCGAAGATGTTCTCTACCTCGCGGGACGCAAGAAGATCTTTCACGTTCTGAGTAATCTGATTGTGATTAGCGAATGGCTTTTTATCCATTCCTCTGGAGCTTTCGCCCATTTTCAGCGGCGTGTCCATTCACGCCCAGCATAGCATATCTTTTTGCCACGGGTTTCCCCGTATCGGCTGGCAACGCGGCCTCGTGGAAACATTATATTCTCCTAATCATGGAGGTTCAGTTTCTATGCGTTGCGTGTGACCGGCTTTTTGTGTCCGGCCTTCCACTCGGATCAGGGCGCTGCCCCCTTCCCGATTTCTTCCGCGTTCATACTCCTGGCCTACACGCCGATCTCGGCCAGGACGGCAAAATTTGTTCCGCAAGCGTTTCCTGGAACAAATTCATTTACCTGTAGGGATTCCTCCCCATTTACGAAAACGCTTCCAGATCTCCACCGTGTAGGCGGCAGTCTGTTCCTCCTTGAGCAGCAGGTGCATCTCGTCGATGTAGTAGCGGGTGGACTTGTGGGCCGCCCGGTTGATGGTGACACGGTTCCAGACCTGATCCTGAACAACCAGCATCCCGATTTTCTTGAGCTGTTTGCCCAATTCCTTGATGTCGTAACAGACGATGCGGTTATGCACATTGACGTTGGACCTGTGATTGAACACATTCAAAGAACCCGTGACGTAGATTTCCAGCGCCGTGGCGATGTACTGGGCCTCCTTCTCGTCCTGCGCCCGCAGCAGGTCGTACAAATCCTCCAGAATCGGCATATTCTCCGGCCTGGGGTCGTTGAGATAGTTCTGGTAGACCAGCCGCACACAGCGGTCGATGATGGTTTTCTGCACCGGCTGCAAACCTTCCTTACCGCCCACAATCAGCTCGCACAGTGACAAAATAAAATCGGACTTGAGGGACAGCGGGCTTTCATCGTCCGAATAGTCCAGGTTCAAGTCCATCGGGTTGATGTAGTTGGTGGAAGTGGGCGAAATCTTAATGACCTGCCCGTGCAGACGTTCCACCAGCGGGGCGTACTCGGCCTCCGGGTCACAGATGATGACATCATCGCTGGTGAGCAGGAAACAGTTGGCAATCTCGCGCTTGGCCGAAAAACTTTTGCCGGAACCGGGCGTGCCCAGAATCAGGCCGTTGGGGTTCTTCAGCAGCTTGCGATCCACCATGATGAGGTTGTTGGAAAGAGCATTGATGCCGTAATACAGCGCCTCTTTGCCATTCTGAAAAAGTTCCTGCGTCGTGAACGGTACAAAGATAGCGGTAGAACTGGTGGTCAGCCCGCGCTGGATCTCGATCTGGTTCAAACCCAGCGGCAAAGAGGACATCAAGCCTTCCTCCTGCTGGAAATCCAGCCGTACCAGCTGGCAGTTGTGCTTCTGGGCGATACTCGACGCCTGGAAGATGTTGTTGTCCAGCTGCCGGGGGGTGTCCGCCGTGTTCAACACCAGAAACGTCACCAGGAACATCCGCTCATTACGGCTTTGCAGGTCCTGCAACAGCTTCTTGGCCTCGTTGCCGTAGGTGGCAAGGTCGGAGGGGATGATGTCCATGTCATATCCGGCGCGGACAGCCTTTTTCTGTTCCTCGATTTTGCTGCGGTCCAGGTCGGTGATTTTCCGTTTCACCGTCTTGATGGCCTTCACCTGGTCCACCGACTGGATGTGCAGGTTCACGATCAGGCTGCTTTCCATATCCAGGAAGTCCGCCAGCATCCGGTCATTCAGCTCCGGGGCCAGAATCTGCACGAAGCTGACGGCCCCATACTTCCTGCCCATGCGGAACTGCTTGCCGGTGCGGAACTCGAAGCCAGACGGAGCGATGAAGTCCTTGGTGGAAAGGCCGCTGGAGGGCAGCCATTCCCACTCGAACTGGAACGGAACCTGCTCGTCCATGTGGAAGATGGCGTGCAGCTGGGCCAGCCGGGCTTTGCCGTCCAATACCTCGGCGGCGACACCCAGCCGCTTGAAGTTGTTCAGCACATCGGTCTCGATGCGCTCCAGCCGGGGCTTGGCGGTGCGGATACTGTCCGCCTCGATGGAAAAGGTCAGGTACTTGGTTTTGATAAGGCCGTTGTTGCCACGCGCCAGCTGGTTTTGCAGCATCTGCGTGTACTCCACCCGGATCGGGTCGAAGTCGTCCCCCTGGGGCGGGATGGTGATGCTGTTGGCGAAAGTCTCCTGGGACGCTGCCAGATTCAAGAAGGACAGCTGAAACCGGATGGAGCTGTCAAAGTAGTTGAGGAAATCACACCAGCCCTCGAAGATGGCCGCTTTGTCCTCGTTCTGGCTGAGCTGGTAGTTGATGTCCTGGAACTGGATGGTTTTTGTGTAGCGGCCATCCGCCACTTTGCAGATACCGTCCGGCCACATCCGTTCATAGGGGATGCTGTCCTGGGCGGACTGCTCTTTTTTGTCCGTGCGGTTGGCACGGGCAATCGCTGCCTCGATCTGTTTGCGTTCGGCGCGGGTCAGCTTACGCCGGGTTTTAGTCTGCGACTCTGCCATTTCGGTCTGTCGCTTTGTCTTTGCCGCGAACAATGTCATACACCTCCTTATCGAGATTTGCCTGCCGCTCCAACGTGGCGTAGAAGTTATTGGTCCGATACGGGCGCTGCCTGGGCCGAATGACAGCCACTTTGAGGATGTTGCCGACGATCTTTTCCAGGGGCTGGCCGTGCTTCTCATACATCGCCAGCATGAAGAAGGGCAGCATGACGAGCATCATACACATGGCCGCCACGCTGTTGCCAGCAGGCCCCCGGAGCAAAAAGAAAAGCGGCACGCCGATGAGCGCCCCGCTGCCGAAGCAGACAAGCTGCCTCTTGGTTAAGTTGAATGCGACTTTCGTCTTGACCTTGGACAAGTCTTTGGGTACGGGTACATAAGCCATTGTTACATCCCTCCTTTTTATGGGAACGATATTGAGCTGTCCACTTCGTTGCCCCACACATCCCATCCTGGTGCAGTTTGGCGGGCAAACAACTCAATGCGTGGTAAATCACCCATGAGTTCCAAAATACGATCCCTAACAATATCAGGTTTCTTACTATGTTGCTCAACAGGTGCAAAAACCAGTTGCCGGACACTGGCGCTCTTTCTCTTAGGTTTCCCTCTTACAGCCAGCAGACAAATCTCAGCGTTGCTCCTTGTCCACCAGCCAAGCCCTAAGAAAAATCCGTTGCCGGATTTATTCTGCTTGAGCCAGACAAATGCAACAGTTTTGAAGGTAAATCCCCACGCTTTAATAAGTTTCAGTGCTTCCGGCAGTTTTGGGAATGTACACCACAGGAATAAAACACTGGTATCGGCGGCCAGCGTAGATACTGGAAGTCGGTACAGCTGTTCATCCGACATGGTTGGGTAATGATTTTGAGCCGCCCCTTGCACTTTTCCGCTACGGTAGCTCCAAGGAGGATCTGCATAAATAATCTGATATTTTCCCATGCCAATCCTCCTTAATGTGCATTAAATACTGCTTTAGACAGGCTGCCGGTCTTAAACAGAGTAAAACACAGCAGCACCGTATAGCCCACGCAGGTCCAAATCGCCATGATAATGTCATCCTCGGTGGCAATGTTCTGCACCAGCACGGCGTAGATTGCCACACAGACGATAATGAGGAACGCCTGGAAGCCCAGGGCCAGCAGACTGCGCAGATAGTTCTGGCCCATGCCGCCCCATTCCTTACCCATCATGGTCGCCATCGGGATGGGGGCCACCGACGTGACAAGGTAAATCTCAATCATACGGCCATAAATGACGATAAAAATGCAGATATACAGCGCCCACATGGTAATGCCGATAAAGAGCGACTGGAACCACAGGCCGAACAGCGGTCCCAGGTCCATATCCATCAGCCGGGACTCCATATCGGTCATAACCGAGGAGATGTCGATAGATGCGTCCGAGCCGATGATGCCGGACGCCTGGGCCACCACACTTTGGGCCATGTCAAACACGCCCATGACGAGGTTCCAGGTGTTGGTGACGAGCAAAATCGCAGCGGCGGATTTGAACACCCATTTGAAGATCATCCAGGTGTCCACATCATGCAGGTTGTTGCGGTCGGTTATCATCTGAATCAGCTCCAGCGTCATCACGATTGCCAAGATAACACCTGCAATCGGCACCATGATGGTGTTGGAGAGGTTCTGGATCATGCTGAAAATGCTGCCGTTCCACCCTTGCGGGGTCTGACCTACCTGGGTAGCGATGTCCGCGACCTGCTGGTTCACGCTGTCGAACATCCCCGTTAAGTTTCCCATGATGCCGCCCACCAGCATCTCTTTGAGCCAGTTGGTCAGGGCATCCAATAAGAAATCCATACGGTGTCAAGCCTCCTTTCTGCCCCTCCCGCTGAGCGCGGGAGGGGGCGAGGATTTCAGCGGGTAACGATCAGACGGTGAACAGGCCGGACAGCAGGGGCACCAGCACCATGCCGACGATAGCGACGCCCGCGCCCGCCATCAGCTGTTTCATGCCCTGGCTCTTGGCTCCGGGGTTATCGTTGCCATAACCTTCCAGCAAATTGATGACGCCCCACACGCCGAGACCGGCACCGAGAGCGATAACGAGGGTCTGAAGAACGGTGATTGCCTGATTGAAAAATTCCATAAATAAAGTTGGCCGGAATCATTTGAAAAAGATTGATTTAGTCATGGTTCATAGGCATACAAAAGCCGGACAATCGCCGCCCGATTTCCGGGCTGGCTGATTCCGGCCTTCCTCCTTTTTCATTATTTTGATTAGAGATTGTCCGCTTTGTACGCCGATGGCCCCAGCGGGGCGGTTGTGGCGGATAGATAGGACCCCTCCTTTCACAGCGGAGCATCATTCGTTGGCTGCGGCGTCGATCTCATACACGTCGCAGACCTGGTTGGGTTTGAGCTTCAGCCGAGCCTTGAGATAGCCTTCGATGTCAAAGGCGTTCTTCGGGTCAGCATCAGCGGTGAGCTTGTAATTGGGGTGCTGGGTGATGTCGTACTTGTCCGAGAGGAACGGTCGCACACCCCGCAGCTGCAAAATGCACTTGCTGCCGTCCATGACGGCCAACTCGTCTTGGCTCATCAGCTCTTTACCGAGCTTTTGGTAGTTGAGCGAATGGGAAGTTTCCCGCCCACGGCTCTCACCAACATTGTAGGTGTCGATAGTCTCCTTGCCCAGCACGGCAGCCAGTTCTTTGAGCGTGGTGGGTTCTTTGCCGCCCAAAAAGATCGAGGTATCCATGTTGCCAATGATTGTGTCGGCGTTATCTTTGTAGATGGCCTTGAGCTGGCTCTGCGCCTGCAACACCAGACAGGCAGAGATTTCTCGACTGCGGATGGTGGCGACCAATTTTTCCAGCTTGGGGATCTGGCCGATGTTGGCGCACTCATCAATGAGGCAGCGTACATGAACCGGCAGCCGCCCGCCGTACACATCGTCAGCCTTTTCGCATAGTAAGTTAAACAACTGCGTGTAGCACATGGAGATCAGGAAGTTAAAGCTGTCATCAGTGTCCGACATGATAAGAAACAAGGCCGTTCGTCGGTCTCCCAGGGTGTCCAGCTCCAGCTCGTCATAGGCTGTGACCTCCCGCAGCTCGGCAATGTCGAACACCGCCAGCCGTGCGCCGCAGCTCACCAAAATCGACTTCGCAGTTTTGCCTGCGGCCAATTTATATTTGGCATATTGGCGCACCGCAAAGTGGTTGGGTTCCCGCTCTTTCAGCTCATCAAACATCAGGTCAACGGCATTTTTGAACTCCTCATCGTCCTCCCGGACCTCCATGCTGTTTATCATCTCGATGAGCGTGGAAAAGTTCTGTTCCTCCACCGGGGCCTCGTAGTGGATGTAGCCGATGAGCGCGCAGTACAGCAGCGTCTCGGCCTTGACCCAGAAATCGTCCCCGGCCTTGCCCTCGCCCTTCGTATTCGCAATCAAGGTCGTGACCAGCTTCAAAATATCCTTTTCGCTGTGGATGTAGCTGAAAGGGTTATAGTGCATGGACTTCTTGAAGTTGATGGTGTTCAGCACCTTGATCTGGTACGGCTCATAGATGACTTTGCCGTTTTTGTCCTTCATCGGCTTGCCGTCCTTGCCCAGCTTGGGTGCGCCCCGCTGAAGCATTTTGCCGCACTCCACCAGAATGGTGCCCTTTGGGTCGGTGACCACATAGGAACTGTGCATCTGCATCAGATTGGGCTTAAGCCAGAAGCGGGTCTTGCCGGAGCCGGAACCGCCGATGACCAGCACGTTTTTATTGCGCGCATACTTTGGGTTCTTAGGGCGGCTGGACATAGTGAGCCGTTCGGTCTGGGTCAAAATGACATTATTCTGGAACACCGGGTCGATATAGGGGGCAATATCGTCGTGGGTGCCCCATCGGGCTGAACCGTACTCCACGTTATGGCGGTATTTCTTGGCGTTCTTGCCTTTCAGGTACACCGCCAGCCGCAGACCAGCGCCGCAGCACAGGCCAACAGCCAGGTCCAGCGGGTGCAGGCTGGGCCACCAGCTTCCCAGCGCCACCGGCAGGGTGGAGAAGAACGAAAGCATCTTGGCCGAGGCATCCGCGCCGGTCGCCAGCCGCCAGGCTTCCCCTAAGTTGGTGGCAAACAGGCCCAGCAGAAAATAGGGCAGGTTCAGCAGCACCAGTTTTTTCACATTCAGCTGCTTCATCGTTCCAGCTCCTTCCGCTTTGTCCTGTCCACCACCGCATTTTTAATAAGCTCCTTGAAGTGGCTGAGCTTCTCCAGCACCGACGGGCGCTCGCTGCGGTCGGCCTTCCTGACCTTCTTCTGGGTGTACTCCGAGAATGCCGCCGTCAGGGCGTCGGCATCGCGGGCCTTGAAGAAAATCAGGTACTTGGGCGGCGAGGTGCTGCGGTCTTTTTTCACCGCATAGTCCACTCCGTACTTGCGGGCGATGCGCTCAAAGTCACGGATGGACGGGTCGTTGATCTCGATGTTGGAGACGCCCTGGTTCTGCCCGATGAGCTGCTTCACCGTCTGCTTGCCCTTCGGGGTAACGGGAGAATCCCGGCTGCGCTGCTTTTCCAGCTTTTTCTCCCTGCGGTGGGCCATGTACTTGGATATGGCGGCCTTGAACAGCCTGCCGGTGAACTTAGTGCCGCTGACAACCAGCGTCAAAGTCCTGTTTTCCACTTCCTCCTGCATAGGTCATCCCTCCCTTCGTCGGTTATGCAGTGGATGGTCTTGAATACTAAGGCGGGACCACCAACCGTCGCAAAAGATACCGGCCCGTCATACCGTCACCAGAATCAGGTCACGCAGACCGGCAAAGTGCAGTTTGCCCTTGGGCGTCACCAGCGTGTAGGAGCCGGTGTGGCCGTTGCGGTAGTAGTCCCGCACACAGAACAACCCATCGTTGGCGCTCTTGGCGTAGGGCAGCACGCAGCCGGAAGGAGTGCGGTAGACAAATCGCCGTTCCAGTAGGAAGCGGACAAAGCGCCGCTCCGGCACGTCCAGCTCCTTGGCGGTGGTGCGCAGGTTGGTACTGTGGTGCAGGTCAATGAACAGGTCGTAGTAGACGGCTTTGCTTTGCAGCCGGGCATTGTCCTCCCGCAGCGCCGCGTTTTTCTCGCGCTCAGCCAGCAGGTCGGTGCAGAGCTTCAGCAGCGCCTCCGGCGAGGTGGCGACCTCCCACAGCTTGTCCCTGGTAATGTAGGCCCCATGCTGGCGGATGCTGGGCAGCACCTCATCGAACACCCAGCGTTCAAACCGTTCCGCCGAGGGCAGCTTGCTGTGGACAATGAGGCGGTACACATCGCCTTCGGGGATAAATTTCATTTGTTGAATCCCGCCGTTAGAAGGGGTCGGTAAAACACAGACCTCTTTACAATGGGCCGCGATAGCGTCAGCCGGGCGTCGGTATCCGAGTGCTTGGGCAATATCTTTTCCGCAAAACAGGACCTCGCCATTCTGCTCAAAAGTACGGATGCTGCCAAACTCCGGGTTTTTGAAAATTTCCATCTGGTTCATATCGTGCCTCCTTCGGCAGTGCAGCAGAAAAGCGGCCGTTACCAGCCGCCTGCGTACATATCGTGGTTGACTTGGGCCGTGTAGTGGTTGCTCATGGTGGTGGGCGCGTTGAACAGCACGGTCAGCAGGTATTGCTTCATGTTGCGGATCTCGGTGGTGTTGTTGTGCAGGCTCTCCATGACAAACTCGATGTGGGAGCTGTCCAGCTTCAGGAACCGCGACCGAACCACCTCATGGGGGAAGTCCGCCCCGGCGATACGGGTGGTTTTCCGCTTGGCGCAGACCGTCTCCACAATCAGTTCCACGATCTCGTCCAGGTCCTCCCGGTAGGTCTCAAACTCACGGCACAGGTGGTCGTACTCGATGTTCTCCAGAATCAATTCCCGATAATCCTGCATTTCTTCCATCGACATCGAATCCCGTCCTTTCCGTTCCGGCGGCCTGGCCGCCGCAGTTGCCCGGAAGGGAATGGAATCGGTACTTGATCCCTGGGTATTTGATTTTTGGGTTTTTGATTTCTCTATATTTAATTCTGCGGGCTTTTCCGTATCCGGTTTATCCAGATACGGGTTTTCCGTATCTGGTGAAGCCGTATCTGGGCCAGCAGTATCCGGGTGGGGCATATCCGGCGCTTTGGGCTGGGGCTGCTCGTAGATGACGTACTCGGTGTCACTGATGCGGCCCTGCCGGTCCCGTAGCTGGTGACGGACGATGTAACCGGCGGTCTCCAGTTCCCGCAGCGCCCCGCCGATGGCATCCACGCCTTCCTTGCAGATCTTCGCCAGGCCGCGTGTGGTATAGTTCCAGTCCTCCGGCAAGGACAGCATCATGGAAAGCAGTCCCTTGGATTTCAGCGACAGCGCCTTATCACGCAGATGATAATTGCTCATTACGGTGTAATTCTTGGTCCGCTCAATGCGAAAAACGGCCATTGACTTCACTCCTCTCACAGTTCATGGCATGAAAAAAGCCGCAATCTTTCAAAAAGACTGCGGCGGTCAGGTGCGATATTTCCGGCTGCGCCAGGAATAAGGCGGCTTTGGCACAGGGGGCCGGGTAAAAACGTCTTGCTCACTCACAAAGGGCAGGCGCTGCATCACCCGGTCGATCTCGGTGCTTTCCATGTCATGTTGGGATTGGCAGTGTTCACGGATGGCCTCTTGAATCTCTCTAACGGTACACATAATTCATTCCTTTCTTGGCAGATGGCAGGTTTACGGGTGACGGCGTTTCTTTTTCGGTTTGAAATCGAGGATATGGCCCTCTACAACGTGGGCATACCGCTTGATTTTGATTTGCTGGCCGCGCTGGGCGTCCAGGGCCTGCCGGTAGCCATCCTCGGTGAGAAACAGGCGAACCTCATCGCCGGGGCTGCCGTAGGGGGAACGGGGCTTGCGGACCGCAAATTCAATCATCCATCGGGTGCTGTCCTGAAATCGCTCCACAGCCAAAATGTTATGTCCTTTCAGCTCACGGGCTGAAATATCCCTCATAGGCTCTCCTTTCTCAGCGGTCGTGCTGTTGCTGGCGCTTGCGCTGCCACTGCTCCAGCAGCTTGATGATGGTCTCCTGCATCCGCTGGGGCGTGTAACTCCGGGGAAAATATTTGCGCAGGGTGTCACTGGTGAAGGTGATCTTGTCCAGGTCACTTTTCTTTTCCTCGCCCATGATGACCCGCATCATGTCGAGGGTCAGGTGGCCCTCCTGACTGTACTTTTTCAACCGCTGGGCTTGGGAGAGGGAGGGGGTGGCCTGCTCGCTGTCCATCGCGTCCAGCAGGTCCACCTGTTCCTCTTTTTTGAGGAAAGACAGCTCATAGGCCGGATTGAAGGCAATTTTCTTCTCGTCCACCATATCCAGCAGTTCGGGAATCAGCTCGGTCAGGCGGATGTAACGCTGGACCTGCCGCTGGCTTTCTCCCGCCTGATCCGCAACAAGAGAAATCGAAGTCTGCGACTTCTCGCCAACTTGGCGAGAAGTTAAGTCCGACCGCTCGCCCTGGTGCTTGATGGCCTCCAGCTTCATCTTATAAGCAAAAGCCCGCTCACTGGGGAGCAGGCTTTCTCGCTGCAAATTGCTGTCAACCATAATAATGGTGGCCTGATCGTCGTCCAGGTCGCGGACAATGACCGGCATGGTGTCCTTGCCCGCCAGTTCGCTGGCCCGGTGCCTCCGGTGTCCGGCCACCAGCTCATAGCCGCCGTTGGGGTCGGGGCGGGCGATGGCCGGGACCAGCACGCCGTACTGCCGGATGCTGTCTGCGGTCTCCATCATGGCCTCGTCATCCTTGACCTTGAAGGGGTGGTCCTTGAACGGGTGCAGCTCCGACAAGGGAATTTCCAGAACCTTCTCCCTATGGGCGTCGGCCCGGCTTTCCTCGGTGGAAAACAGATCATCGACCGATGCCAGCTCTACTTTTTTCGCGCTGCTTTTCAAGTTTCAACACCTCCTTCGTCAGATTTTTGTAGGCTTCCGCCACCTTGCCGCCGGGGTCGTGAGCATAGATGCTCTTGCCCTCGGCGCTGGTCTCCTTGGCCCGGACCGAGTGGGGGATCTCGGTGCCGAACACCTTAATTTTGCTGCCATAGGTCTCCCGCAGCAGGGCGGCGATTTCCCTGGCAAAGTTGGTACGGTTGTCCACCATCGTCAGCAGAATGCCGTCAATCTGGAGCTTGGGGTTCAGCTGCCGCTTGACCTTGTTGATGGTGGACAGCAGCTGTTCCAGGCCCTTGGCGGGCAGATACTCTGCCTGGACGGGGACTATGATCCTGTTGGCGGCGGCCAGCGCGTTGACCGTGAGCATACCCAGGGAGGGCTGGCAGTCAATCAGGATATGGGAATACTGTCCTTTGAGCGTGTCCAGATACTGCCGCAGGATGGTCTCCCGGCTCATGGCGTTCACCAGCGAGACCTCCATGCCGGAGAGCTGGATGTCAGCGGGCATCAGGTCCACGCCCTCCGGGTGGTGCAGGATGCCCTCGCCAGGGCGCAGCGGCTCGTCCATCAGGATGCGCCCCATCGCGTCCGAAAGGGTGAAGGGCAGCTTGTCCGGCTGCGGGTTGCCCAGGCTGATGGTCAGGCTGGCCTGGGGGTCAGCATCCACCAGCAGCACTTTCTTTCCGGCCTGGGCCAGCCCTATCCCTAAGTTGGCGCAGGTGGTCGTTTTGCCGACACCGCCCTTCTGGTTGGCGACGGCGATGATTTGCGTGTTCATTATGTTTCACCTCGTTTCTGTTGATTGCGTTCGGTTCTGGAAATAGAAAAAGCCGCCACTTCTTTCGATAAAAAGAGTGACGGCTTTTTCTGATCCCGGAACATTAGTCCCTGGAAATGCAAAAAGCGCCCAGCAGGTACACTGAACGCTTTCGCAATAAAATCATATTCATTTGTTCATATTTGGTCAAACTCTGCCAAACCGATTTTGCATAAAAATGCAGAGGGCTTAAAAGGCAAAAATGACCTTGGGGGAGAGGGAAAGGCCAAAAAAGTTGTCCTATAATTTAACCCATTAGCCCTCATTTTAGGGGTGGTTGTCCTTTATTTAACCCATAAAAATCGGTTCAAAACAGGTCAGACCATGCCAAAACAGGCCAAACAATCTGAAAAGGAAAAACCCCGAAAACCGCATGGTTTCGGGGTTTTTGAGCTGTTTTGAACTGAAATTAGCGCTTGCTGAACTGAGGCGCGCGACGGGCAGCCTTGAGGCCGTATTTCTTACGCTCTTTCATTCTCGGATCACGAGTTAAGAAGCCTGCCTTCTTGAGTTTGCCACGGAGATTCTCTGTGTCATACTGAAGAAGAGCTCTTGAAATACCGTGACGGATAGCACCGGCCTGGCCTGTTACGCCGCCGCCTGATACTCTGCAAACGATGTCGAACTTCTCGTCTGTTTCTGTAAGAGCGAGAGGCTGTCTTACGATGAGCTTGAGTGTTTCAAGACCAAAGTAATCGTCAATGTCACGATCGTTGATTGTGATTTTGCCTGTGCCCTGATAAAGTCTTACACGAGCAACAGAACTTTTTCTTCTGCCTGTACCGTAAAAATAAGGTGTCTTATCGTACATTATCTTTTGCCTCCTTCAATTAGTCTTCAATCATTGCAGGCTTCTGAGCCTGATGATTGTGTTCTGCACCCTCAAAGAGTCTTAATCTTAAAAGAGCTGCTCTGCCGAGTGTATTTTTAGGAAGCATACCCTTAACAGCAAGCTCCATAGCCTTTGTAGGCTTTGTTGCCATAAGTGTATCGTAACGAGTTTCCTTAAGATGGCCGATATAGCCTGTGTGGCGCTGCCACTTCTTCTGTGTGAGCTTGTTACCTGTAAGAACAGCGTCCTTGCAGTTGATGATGATTACATGATCACCACAGTCAACATTGGGAGTAAAAGTAGCCTTGTTCTTACCTCTGAGGAGAGTAGCTGCCTGAGCTGCTACACGACCGAGTGACTTGCCGGCTGCATCAATTACATACCAGTTGCGCTCAACTTCGTTTGGTTTAGCTAAAAAAGTTGACATAACAATATCCTCCTGTATTTTTTCACTGTGAAATTGATTATATTACAATTTATGCCCATTGTCAACACTTTTTTGAAAAAATTTAATTTAGCTTTGAACAATCTCTCAAATACGCTTGTTTACTCTCATATACTCTCGTATACTCACATACTATTTTTAAAATAATTTTCTGAAAATGCCGATAAATACTGAATTTTTTAAATTTTGCGCACATTTATTAAAAAAGCAAAAATTCACAATAAGTTCACAATATGAATATTTTTCCGTCAAAAACAGCTGTTATGATATAGTCACAATAAAAAAGGAGGTGAAAAAATTGAAAAACACGAAGTCGGCAGTTCTTGCCTGCGTCACAAGTCAGTACAACTGTGACAGAATTATCCGAATTGCCAAAGAAATTGCCGACAGCTCTGATTGCGAACTAAGAGTTATGAGCGTTTTAAAACCGATGTCAGACTATTCGTCAGTAAGTGATGAAATCGAGTATCTTTACCTTATTGCAAAGGAATCGGGTGCCGATATGACCGTAATGTTTTCGGATGACGCACCAAAGGTTACTGCCGAATTTGTAGGTGACAACAATGTTGAACGCATTGTAACGGGTATGCACGACGGAAAAGACAACAGCTTTCTTGTAAAGTTTAATGAGCTTTCCCCCACAACCCCCATAACCATGGTTTCAAAGGACAATATGGTTTACAGCATGGATTTGTGCAGATCCTATTCATAAATTTTTTTGATACAAATTTCCTTTCTCTCCACCAAACACACATAAATACAATTTTATTAACACCGAAGAATCGTATAAATCTTTCTTCTTAAAATATACTCTCTCCGAAAATGACCTGCTGTTTTTCAGTAGGTCATTTTCATATACATCTGCCATCGGCGAACTATGTTTGCTACGCAAGCTATACAGAAACTGTTTCAACATAAGTTTATTCCCACCCAAATTATAAAAGCCTTGCAATTTTTTTACTTGCAAGGCTTTGTTGTGTTTAATTATAATGTAAAAAACATCGGAATACACCCGTCAATATAGTTGTAAGAATCCTTTTTCATAAACTCTGTAAATTCACAAAATCCATTTCTTTTGTAAAAGTTTACAGCCTCGGGTACTGAATACAATAAGATATAATCAAAAGAAATTGCTTCTTCGGAAATCTCAATCAATTTTTTCAAAACCTCACACAACATTAAATCGCTGAATTTAAAATCATCGTCATAAGATTTATGCTGATAGGTTTTATCTATTGCAAAATATTTTATTTCTGCTGCAGGATAAGTTATTGAATCATTTTCATAAGCTTTTTTCAGTCCTGATGCACAATAGGTACAATATCCGATTATCTGACCATTTGTTTCATCCAGAAAAACAAATGTAGTTCCCTCGTCGTTTTCTTTCATCTGTATAAGCTTTTTGTCAAGTTCTTCTAAACCACAAGAAAATTCCTCAATTAATTCAATGTTAATTGAGGAAATTCTCTTAAATTTATATTTAAACTTTTTTACTTCTTCAAATCCCACTCAACATCACCTTTGTTGTGCTTTTTCAACCTATCCTGAAGAAGATGTTTTCCGGAATGTTCTTTAGCTTTTTTATCGAAATTTTCAACCTTATCAACAGCAACTTCAAATGTTTTGTCCATTGGTACTGCAAGAACAGCCATATTAGTTTCCTCCTTCGTATTATTAATAGCACACCACACCCTTTTCTTTAGCATACAAATATCTGTATGCAACAAAAAAGTATTTATACTATCTGCTTTAATTTTAAACTAATAAACATATCTTGTCAATGATATATTCACAAATAATCAAGAAAGACCATCCAAAACGGATGGTCCTTGAACAGCAACAACTATACAATTAAAAAATCACCGAAACGAAAAAAACAGCCCTCATGGCTGTTTTTTGGTGCCGGTGACCGGACTTGAACCGGTACGGTCGCAATGACCGAGGGATTTTAAGTCCCTTGTGTCTGCCTATTCCACCACACCGGCAAATATATTTGGTGACCCGGACGAGAATCGAACTCGTGTTACCGCCGTGAAAGGGCGGTGTCTTAACCGCTTGACCACCGGGCCAAATATGGTAGCGGAAATAGGACTTGAACCTACGACACTTCGGGTATGAACCGAATGCTCTAGCCAGCTGAGCTATTCCGCCATGTAATACATGAGGATTTCTAACCGAAATCAGCAAGATTTATTATAGGGCAAAAAGGACGATTTGTCAACACTTTTTTTAAATTTTTTCAAAAAAGTTTTTATTATTTTAAGAATCCGCTTTTCGGGCAGAAAATACATTTTTCCGCCCGAAATCACGAAGTAAATTTTAACAGTTTGTCAATTATTCAAGAAAAGCCGCACCGATAATGCCTGCATCATTGCCAAGGCTTGCCTTGCAGATGACTGTCTGCTTATCGTTATGCTTTGTATATCTTTCCTTTTCAACAATCGTACGGAGCGGAGCAAGAAGATTCTCGCCCTGATTTGAAATACCGCCGCCGATACAAAGGATATCCGGCTGGAAAATATTAATAATATTCACAAGACCGCAAGCGAGATAACCGATATACTCGTCAATTACGGTTTTGGCATTTGCATCACCTGCAAGAACAGCATCAAACGCAGTCTTGCCTGTAACCTTGTTAATATCACCGTCACATGACTTGAGCATATAGCTGAAGTCGAAGTTCTCCTTGAGGATTTCCTGCTTTGTGAGGTTAATAAGACCTGTTGCAGACGCATACGCCTCCCAACAGCCCTTTCTGCCGCACGCACATTCCTTACCGTCTTTAACGATAACCATATGTCCAAGCTCAGCGCCTGCATAGTTAGAACCGCTGTAAATCTTGCCGTTAATAATGATACCGCCGCCGATACCTGTGCCGAGTGTTATTGCAATCGCATTTTTTGCACCCTTTGCACTGCCTGCAAGATACTCGCCGAGGGCAGCAGCGTTTGCATCGTTTTCAACGCAAATTTTTGTATTGAGTCTTTCCTCCATCATCTTGACAACCTGCCAGTTATGGAAGAAAAGATTAGCCGAATACTCTATAACGCCTGTTTTCGGATTAACCGCACCCGGTACACCGATACCGATTGACTCAATATCATCAATTGTGAGTTTTGCTTTTTCAATTGCCTTTAATGCAACATCTGCCATACTGTCGCAGATTTCACTTTCGGGACGGGGCACATTTGTTTTACAGCTTGCCTTTGCGATAATTTCGTAATTTTCGTCAACAACACCGGCTACAATGTTTGTTCCGCCCAGATCAATTCCGAGTCTGTACATAAACTGTCGGCACATCCTTTTCTTTTATTTTATGCAAATATTTATGATTTATCAATTATGAATGATAAGAGTAGTTAGGAGCTTCTTTTGTAATCTGAATATCATGCGGATGGCTTTCACGCAGACCTGCACCTGAAATCTGAACAAATCTTGCCTTTTCATGAAGATCCTTGATTGTTGCACAGCCTGTGTAACCCATACCTGCACGAAGTCCGCCAAGCATCTGATAAATTGTGTCTGAAAGAGGTCCCTTGTAAGGTACACGACCTTCAACACCTTCGGGAACAAACTTGTTGTTACTTGCCTGGAAGTATCTGTCTGCACTGCCTTTGCCCATTGCTCCGAGACTGCCCATGCCTCTGTAAACCTTAAACTGTCTGCCCTGATAGATTTCGTTGTCTCCGGGGCTTTCGGCACAACCTGCAACAAGTGAGCCGACCATTACAACACTGCCGCCTGCGGCAAGTGCCTTAACGATATCACCGCTGTACTTGATACCGCCGTCTGCGATTACAGGGATACCGTACTTTGACGCTTCACAAGCGGCGTCATAGATGGCTGTAATCTGAGGAACACCGATACCTGCAACGATTCTTGTTGTACAGATAGAGCCCGGACCGATACCAACCTTAATAGCGTCTGCGCCGGCATCAATAAGAGCCTTTGCTGCTTCTGCCGTAGCAATGTTACCTGCGATAAGAGGAAGGTTCGGATATGCTTTCTTAACCTTTGCAACAGACTGAACAACATTTGAGTTGTGACCGTGTGCTGAGTCAAGAACAACAACATCAACCTGTGACTCAATAAGAGCGGCAACTCTGTCAAGAACATCCTTTGTAGCACCGATAGCAGCACCGCAGATGAGTCTGCCCTTGTCATCACGGGCAGAGTTGGGATACTGAACGCTCTTTTCAATATCTTTAATTGTGATAAGTCCTTTAAGACTGCCGTCCTTGCCGACAATCGGTAGCTTTTCGATTCTGTGCTCACGGAGAATCTGCTGAGCCTGCTTAAGAGTTGTACCGACAGGGGCTGTAACAAGGTTTTCGTGCGTCATAACAGCAGAAATCGGCTGTGCAAAATCGGAGCCTGTCATAAAACGCATATCACGGTTTGTAATAATGCCGACAAGCTTGCCGTCACGGCAAATCGGAACACCTGAAATTTTGTACTTACCCATAAGTTCATCTGCATCTCTTACTGTGTTCTCGGGAGAAAGGAAGAACGGATTAACGATAACACCGTTTTCACTTCTCTTTACTCTGTCAACCTGATCTGCCTGCTTTTCAATTGACATATTCTTATGAATAATACCAACGCCGCCCTCACGAGCCATGGCAATTGCCATATCTGTTTCGGTAACGGTATCCATAGCGGCAGTCATAAGCGGAGTGTTAAGCTTGATGGTCTTGGTAAGATGAGTTGACACATCAACATTCTTGGGTTCAACATCTGATTCGCCCGGAATAAGGAGAACATCGTCGAATGTAAGGCCCTTCTTGCCAAATTTTTCGTCATAACTTGTATTCAGCATATTATTCCTCCATACTACAAAATTCGATTTTTATTATTACCTATTATTATAACAAATCGACCTGTGATTATCAAGACAGAAAAAGTTTTTTTAAACAAAAAATTTGTAATTCATTTTTCTGTATTGACAATATGTTCCGTAAATTATAAAATAGTATTGTATTGCCTGTTTTACTGAATATTTGCTTTATTTTGGTTACCGTGACAGGCTTATTATGTGATAACAGAGGTATAAAATGAACATAACAAAACAGATTTTCAAAAAAAGCGTTTTAGTCGGTACAATCGCTCTTTCGATTGCAGTATTTGCAGGGTGTTCCGACTCAGCAAATTCTTCAACAGCTGATACCACAAAACCCACTGAAGTTCAGACAACCGTACAGGCTACTGAAGGCACTGCAAAATCCGGTACGACGAATGAATCGTTTGACTTGAAATCATTGCATACCTGCAAAGAAAATGACGAAGATGACCTTGTAGGCACATGGCAGATAACCTCGGGCGAGGGTTCGCAGTATGCAAGCTTTTACTATATGTTTAACGGCGAGGGCAAGTCTATACTCATCAGCGGAACTTCGGGATATTTCGGCAAATACAGCTACGATACTGATGATGACAACAATCCGACATTTACCACAAAGCTTGTTTTCGGACTGAACGGAACTTACACCTACAAGCTTTCAGATGACAAAAAAACTGCCGAGCTGACAAATACGGATACAAAGGCGGTTTCAACGCTCAAGAAAACAGACGATCCCGACTTTATTCCCACCCCCGACAAAGACGCATCAATTGATGATAAGCTTGTCGGCTGCTGGATGTCAGACAGCGGTGAGTATCTCTGCTTTGACAAGAGCGGAATTATGTATCAGAATCTTTTTGACTATATGTTTGCATATTCAAACTACACAGCAAGCGAAGGTAAAATTGTTTCAACATACACAACCTCCGACAAAAAAACAACAGATAAATACACATACTCTGTTGACGGCGACACTCTTACACTCAACAATGATACATACTCAAGAATTTCTTTCAGCGATTTAAAGTGATGAATCACCGTTGATTCAATGTTAAAAACTTTTCGTCTTTTCTTAACATCATAACAACAATCCCCGAACACAAAAATGTTCGGGGATTTCTAATTTTCAGAAAGTTATTAACATCTTATCCATACGGTCTTAAAATGTCAAAAGGCGGAAGATTTCTGACAACTCCGAAAACGAGCAGTATTCCTATCAGCACAAATGTCAGAACCGTGTCGAATTTTTTCAGAGTAAGTCTGCCGTACCTTATGTAGCCGTAAAGCATTTTTCCAAGCAGATACAGAATGAACGGTGAGATTACAAACAAAACCTGATTGCACTCAAAAGCGCCCTTAAAATCAAGCCGCAGAATATGTGTAAGCATACCGGTTACACCGCAGCCTGGGCAATAAAGTCCCGTTATCTTTCGGAATATACACGGAATTGCAAAGCCGGTAAACGAAACAATTAAATAATATAAAACACCGGCTGCGACCAAAATAATCGCAGCCGTTGAAAATTTTAATAATCTTTTTTTCATTGATTACTGTGGAGGAAGCATCTTGTTAAGCTCACTCTGCATAAGAGCATAAGAAACAATGCTAAGACCAAAGATTGAAAGTATAAGATAAAGTACCGAAGCACTTGAATCAACCATAATACCTCTCTGCATCTTTGCTTCATTGAGCTTTTCGCCCTGCTTGTAGCACCAATAATAACCGTAAATACCGCAAGTCACAAGTGTGAGCAAGAATACGACTCCGCCTGATGTACCGTCCTGCTGATGACCGGAAACATAGTTTGTTTCGTCATTAAGCATGATAAGCCAGTAAATTCCGTAAATACCGCAAGTGATAATTGAAAGAAGAATTGCAATACCTACACTTCTCTGTTTCATAATAATTACCTCCGTTAACCTCTTTCAAGGGATTTTAGCAAGGTAAATTATACCATTTGTACGGTACAATGTCAATATAATTTTATAATTTTGTTTTAATATTTGATATAGTTTGCTGAACTTTGGGCAGGTGCCGCATAAGATTATTTAATAACCTCCATACCGCCCATGTAAGGACGAAGAGCCTCAGGAATCCTGATTGTGCCGTCTTCGTTAAGGTTGTTCTCAAGGAACGCAATGAGCATTCTCGGAGGAGCAACAACCGTGTTGTTAAGAGTATGTGCAAAGTATTTCTTGCCGTCCTCGCCTGTAACTCTGATTTTAAGGCGGCGAGCCTGTGCGTCACCGAGGTTTGAACATGAACCAACCTCAAAATATTTCTTCTGACGAGGTGACCAGGCTTCAACATCAAGTGAACGAACCTTGAGGTCAGCAAGGTCGCCCGAACAACATTCGAGTGTACGAACAGGAATATCCATTGAACGGAAAAGGTCTACTGTGTTCTGCCAAAGCTTGTCAAACCACATTTTGCTGTCCTCAGGCTTACAAACAACAATCATTTCCTGCTTTTCAAACTGATGAATTCTGTAAACGCCTCTCTCCTCAATGCCGTGAGCACCCTTTTCTTTTCTGAAGCAAGGCGAATAGCTTGTGAGGGTGTAAGGAAGATTTTCTTCCTTGTTGATTGTGTCAATGAACTTACCAATCATTGAATGTTCGCTTGTGCCGATAAGATAAAGGTCCTCGCCCTCAATCTTGTACATCATTGAATCCATCTCGGCAAAGCTCATAACGCCTGTTACAACATTACTTCTGATCATAAAAGGCGGTACACAGTATGTGAAACCTCTGTTAATCATAAAATCACGGGCATATGCAATTACTGCACTGTGAAGTCTTGCAATATCGCCCATAAGATAATAGAAACCGTTACCCGCAACCTTTCTTGCAGAATCAAGGTCGATACCATTGAATTTTTCCATAATTTCTGTGTGATAAGGAATTTCAAAATCAGGTACAAACGGATCGCCGAACTTCTCAATTTCAACATTCTGACTGTCATCCTTACCAATCGGAACAGACGGATCAATAATGTTTGGAATCTGCATCATGATTTCCGTTACCTTTGCAGAAAGGTCTGATTCCTGCTTTTCAAGCTCTGCAAGCTGTTGTGCCTGCTTTGTAACTTCTTCTTTAAGAGCCATACCCTCTTCTTTTTTGCCCTGAGCCATAAGAGAGCCAATCTGCTTTGAAATTTTGTTTCTGTTTGAACGGAGTTCATCAGCCTGTTTTTTAACGGCTCTGCTCTGCTCATCAAGCTCAATTACCTGATCAACAAGCGGAAGCTTGTAATCCTGAAACTTCTTTTTGATATTTTCTTTTACTGCGTCGGGATTTTCTCTTAAAAATTTAATATCTATCATTTTAAAATACCTCTTTATGTAATGTTATTTAAGTTTGTTTGAAAGCTCTGTAAGTTCTTCGTCCGAATAGAATTCAATCTGAAGAACACCGCCCTGCTTGCCCTTGCTCTTTGAAACGCTGATTTTTCGTCCAAGGCTTTCCGAAAGTGCAAGTTCAACCATGCTGTAGAACGAAGGCTTTTTCTCAGGTTTCTCTTCCTTCTGAACTGTCGGTTTTTTCTTGCAGATTTTCTCAACCTGTCTTACCGAAAGATCTTTTGCAACAATTTCATCTGCAAGCTCCGTCATAAGTTCTTCATTCTCAAGCGTAAGCAATGCTCTTGCATGACCTGCCGAGATTTTGCCGTCTTTGAGATATTCCATTATGTTATCGGGAAGTTTAAGAAGTCTTAATGCATTTGCAACTGCGGGACGGGATTTTCCGACCGACTTTGCAACTTCTTCCTGTGAAAAACCATGTTCATCAATAAGAGCCTTGTAGCCGAGCGCCTCTTCAACAGGGCTTAAATCCTCACGCTGAAGATTTTCAATAAGAGCAATCTCCATTGTTTCGGTATCGGTAAGCTCCTTGATTATAACAGGGACTTCGGTAAGGCCTGCCATACGGCTTGCTCTGTATCTTCTTTCACCTGCCACAATCTGATAACCGCCGAGTGTAAGCGGACGAACAAGCAACGGCTGTAAAAGTCCGTGCTGTGAAATACTCTCTGCAAGCTCCGACAAAGCCTGTTCGTCAAATTCTTTTCTCGGCTGAGTGCGGTTCGGTTCAATCTCCGAAATTTTAAGTGTTACTGTTCCGCCCTCTGTTTCGGAATCGTTCTCTATAAATATTGCGTTAAGGCCTTTTCCAAGACCACCGAGTTTTTTTCCCAAATCAGCCTCTCTCCTTTCCGACTATTTCCTCGGCAAGTGCCGTATATGCCTGACTGCCCTTACAGGATTTGTCGTAGTAGATAACAGGCATACCAAAGCTCGGTGCTTCGGAAAGTCTTACTCCCCTCGGAACAACTGTTTTGAAAACCTTTCGTGGGAAGAATTTTTTCACTTCATCTACTACCTGTTGTGTAAGATTAAGTCGTCCGTCATACATTGTTAACAGAACGCCTTCAATTTCAATTGATTCGTTGTACTGTCTTTTTATTCTTCTTACCGTATTGATAAGCTGTGACAATCCCTCAAGTGCATAATATTCGCATTGAATCGGCACAAGAAATGTGTCGGCAACCGTCAACGCATTTGCCGTGATAAGTCCAAGTGACGGAGGACAGTCGATGATTATGTAATCATAATACTGCTTTATCGGGAGCAAAGCATTCTTTAAAAGTGCCTCTCTGTGCGGTTTTTCTGCAATTTCAAGCTCTGCGGCAGCCAAATCAAGGCTTGACGGAAGAATATGCAGATTGTCATACGGGGTTGTAAGAACACATTGCTCGGCTTTTGCACCGTCAACAAGAATTGAGTAAGTTGAAAACTTAACTTTGCTCTTATCAATGGCGACACCGCTTGTAGCATTTCCCTGTGGATCAGCGTCAACAAGCAATGTTTTCTTTCCCATTTTTCCCAGACAAGCCGCAAGATTAACGGAGGTTGTGGTCTTTCCCACACCTCCCTTTTGGTTTGATATTGCAATTATTTTTGCCAAAAAATCACCTTGTCTTTTGTTTTTATGATTTTTATATCTTTTACTTTAAAATTATATCATAATGCACACCATTTTTAAAGCTATTTTGAAGATTTTTTGGGATTTAATGCAACTTTTTTTCTTAATCAAAAGCAAATGTTTCACGTGAAACAATTTGTTTAGCAAATTATTTTTAATGATTTGTTAAGTCAT
>ULTH01006345.1_pt1 | contig 30088 bp, 27 predicted proteins | sample 1957421 | NCBI WGS metagenome assembly ULTH01 (sample SAMEA4835729, study PRJEB28245) | human gut metagenome | biome: gut microbiome; material: fecal sample | place: Denmark | collected 2008 | reverse complement strand
ATGCAGAGAATGTCGAGTACTTATATATGCAGGCAAGAAAGAAATATCAACGTGATATCGGATATTTTAAAGATGCCTATGCTTTCTTTGATAAAGATCATAAAGTAGATCTATATTATGCGAAATTAAATACTGAAACATATTTAAAAATATGTAAAGTTAAATATGAGAAATTAGAAAAAATGAGTAATGAGATTAATAAACAAGTATTGATTTCTAAGGATAAGAAAAAAGAAATGATTATTAATCGTAAAATGATTATCGACAATCAATTAGCAACCGCCAAAAATGATTTAGTGACTGCTACTAACCTCTTAAGAGATTTTCCAACGGGAGTTGTCACTGCTTCGGCTATGATTGTCAAACATCAAAATAAGATTTTCTTATTAGCTGATGGGCATGATAAAAGATTTAAGAAATTTAATTCAAAACATTTATTATTATGGAAAATCATTGAAAAATATGCGAATTTAGGATATCAATCATTTTCTTTAGGAGGCGTTACAAATCCTACTTTAAAAGAAAATAATAGTTATATTGGATTAACTACTTTCAAAAATGGTTTTCACCCTACTTTCGTAGAATATATTGGAGATTTAGAATTAATTACAAATAATCCAAAATACTTTATCTATCGACAAACATCTCCACTTAGAAGTTTTAAAAAGAAAAAATGATGTTTCGTGCATCATTTTTTTAGTGACAAAAAAAACAGAGTTTGTACTCTGTTTTTATTATTCAATAATGTCTGAAACGTTACCAGCACCAACTGTTCTACCACCTTCACGAATAGAGAACTTAGTTCCATTTTCGATAGCGATAGGAGCAATTAATTCAACTGTCATTTCTACATTGTCACCAGGCATAACCATTTCAACTCCTTCTGGAAGTTCAATGATTCCTGTAACGTCAGTAGTTCTGAAGTAGAATTGTGGACGGTAATTTGAGAAGAATGGAGTATGACGTCCACCTTCTTCTTTGCTTAGTACATATACTTGAGCTTTGAATTTCTTGTGAGGTGTAACTGAACCTGGTTTAGCAAGAACTTGACCACGTTCTACATCTTCACGAGAAATACCACGTAATAATACTCCAGCATTGTCTCCTGCTTCAGCAAAGTCTAATTGTTTACGGAACATTTCAATTCCTGTAACAACACTCTTTTGTGTTGGTTTTAATCCAACGATTTCAACTTCGTCATTTAATTGTAATTTACCTCTTTCAACACGTCCTGTAACAACAGTTCCACGTCCTGTAATAGTAAATACATCTTCAATAGGCATTAAGAATGGTTTGTCTAATTCTCTTGTTGGTTCTGGAATCCATTCATCAACAGCATCCATTAAATCTAAGATTGCTTGTTCGTATTTTGGATCTCCTTCAAGAGCTTTTAGAGCTGATCCACGAATGATTGGAGTATTGTCTCCATCATATCCGTATTCGCTTAATAATTCACGAATTTCCATTTCTACTAAGTCTAATAACTCTTCATCATCAACCATATCACATTTGTTCATGAATACTACCATACGAGGTACTCCAACTTGACGTGATAATAAGATGTGTTCACGAGTTTGTGCCATAGGTCCATCTGTAGCAGCAATAACTAAGATAGCTCCATCCATTTGAGCAGCACCTGTAATCATGTTTTTAACATAATCAGCGTGTCCTGGACAGTCTACGTGAGCGTAGTGACGTTTGTCAGTACGGTATTCAACGTGAGCTGTATTAATTGTAATTCCACGTTCTCTTTCTTCTGGTGCTTTATCAATTGCAGCATAATCTTCGAATTGTGCATATCCTTTCTTTGAAAGAACATATGTAATAGCAGCAGTTAAAGTAGTTTTTCCGTGGTCTACGTGTCCGATTGTTCCAATGTTCATGTGAACTAAAGAACGATCAAATTTTTCTTTTGCCATAATAATTTCCTCCTTTATTCATCTACATTTATTATTGTATAGAAAATTGCTTAAAATAGCAAGTATTTTTCGGCAATTTTACTATCTTTCTCATCAGTGTGACACTGACTTTTCTAATTTCTTCTGTTTTAATCCAGAAGTATACATATCTTCTAATAAAAACTCAATTTCTCCTTGAATATAAATATGATTTGAAAAACCATACTCACTTAATATCTCCTCTACTGTTTCATAACGTTCCATAAGAGGTTCTTCTGCTCCTTGTAAATAGACATACACATCTTGAATTCCTGTCTGAGCACTTATCAAAAGCGCTTCTCTAATCTTAGGAGAAATATCTCCAACGATTAAAATAGCCTGTGACAATTGTAGTCCATCTTGAAATTTTTTAAAATATGCACGTGTATTAGAACAGTCAATTCCTTCAAAAAGATCTTGATAATAAGATATGAGGATTTTGGAGAAAGATGAGACATCTTCTCCAAATAATCCTATTTTTTTTATTTGATTCATATATTACTAGTTTCCACCATTCTTTTTAATGATTTCTTCAGCAATATTTCTTGGAACTTCTTCATAGTGATCGAATTCCATTGTAAATGTTCCACGTCCTTGTGTATTTGAACGTAAGCTTGTTGCATATCCAAACATTTCAGCTAGTGGAACTGTTGCATTAATAGCAAGTGCATTTCCTCTTGATTCTTGACCAAGTGGACGTCCACGACGAGAAGTAATATCTCCCATAACGTTTCCTAAATATTCATCAGGAACAATTACTTGCACTTTCATAATTGGTTCTAGTAAAACTGGTTTACATTTATTCTTAGCTTCTTTTAATGCTAGAGAAGCTGCAACTTTAAATGCCATTTCACTAGAGTCTACTTCGTGGTAAGATCCATCATGTAATGTAGCTTTTACATCTACCATTGGATATCCAGCTAAAATACCACTCTTCATTGCATCTTGTAATCCTTTGTCAACAACTGGAATATATTCACGAGGAACAACTCCACCAACAACTTGATCCACGAATTCATAACCTTTTTCTGGGTTTGGTTCAAATTTAATCCAAACATGTCCGTATTGTCCACGTCCACCAGATTGTTTAATGTATTTACCTTCACAATCAGCAGCAGCTGTAAGTGTTTCACGGTAACTAACTTGTGGTTGACCAATATTAGCTTCAACGTTAAATTCACGTTTCATACGATCTACAATGATATCAAGGTGTAATTCACCCATACCAGCAATAATTGTCTGACCAGTTTCATGATCAGTACTTGCTCTAAATGTAGGATCTTCTTCTGCTAATTTTTGAAGTGCAATTCCCATCTTATCTTGGTCAGCTTTTGATTTTGGTTCAACAGCTAATTGGATAACTGGTTCTGGGAATTCCATTTGTTCTAGAATAATTGGTTTTTTCTCATCACATAGAGTATCTCCAGTTGTTGTATTTTTAAGACCTACAACAGCAGCGATATCTCCTGCGTATACATCTGTAATTTCAGTACGTTGATTTGCATGCATTTGTAAGATACGTCCTACTCTTTCTTTCTTATCTTTTGTAGAGTTTAATACATAACTTCCACTAGATAAGTGTCCAGAATAGCAACGAATAAATGTTAAACGTCCAACGAATGGATCTGTCATAACTTTGAATGCTAACGCACTAAATGGTTCATTATCACTTGGATGTCTTACATCTTCATTTCCATCTAAATCAACACCTTTTACAGAATCAATATCAGTAGGTGCTGGTAAGTAATCTAATACTGCATCTAGTAATAATTTAACACCTTTATTTCCTAATGCAGTACCACAAAGTACTGGGAAGAATTCAACAGCAAGTGTTCCTTTACGGATTGCTTTCTTAATTAGTTCTTCACTAATTTCTTCATCCCCTAAATATTTTTCCATTAATTCATCATCGAATTCAGCTACTGCTTCGATTAACTCATTACGTTTTTCTTCTACAGTATCAACAAGTTCTGCTGGAATTTCGATTTCAGTTGGATTTTCTTCAGGTTTTCCATCGTATTGATAAGCTTTTCTTGTAACTAAATCAATAATACCATTGAATTCATTTTCTGCTCCAATTGGCCATTGAATTGGTTTGGCATTTACTCCTAAACGAGAGTCAATTGTCTCTAAACTATATTCAAAGTTAGCTCCCATTTTATCCATTTTGTTACAGAAAATCATACGAGGTACTTTCCATTCTGTTGCTTGACGCCATACAGTTTCAGTTTGTGGTTCTACTCCAGCTTGTGCATCTAAAAGTGCTACTGCACCGTCTAATACACGAAGTGAACGAGATACTTCAACTGTAAAGTCTACGTGACCTGGAGTATCGATAATATTTAAACGATATCCTTTCCAGAAAGCCGTAGTAGCAGCAGAGGTAATTGTAATTCCACGTTCTTGTTCTTGTTCCATCCAGTCCATTTGGCTAGCACCATCATGGGTTTCACCAATTTTATGGATTTTATGAGTATGGAATAAGACACGTTCAGTACAAGTAGTTTTACCTGCATCGATATGTGCCATAATACCAATATTACGTGTTTTCTCTAAACTATATTCACGAGCCATACTATATTTCCTTTCTATTACCAACGGTAATGTGCAAACGCTTTATTTGCTTCTGCCATTCTATGAGTATCTTCACGTTTCTTAACAGCAGCTCCTGTTCCATTTGCAGCATCCATAATTTCATTTGCTAAATTTAAAGCCATTGTGTGTCCACCACGATTACGACTAGCAGTTACTAACCAACGAAGTGCTAAAGCTTGACTTCTGTCTTTTCTTACTTCTACTGGTACTTGGTAGTTAGCACCACCAACACGACGTGATTTAACTTCTAATGCTGGTTTAATATTTTCCATTGCTTTTTCAAAAACTTCCATTGCATCTTGATTTGTTTTTTCTTTAATCATATCAAATGCACTGTATACAATTTTTTGAGCAACTCCTTTTTTACCATCTAACATAATTGTATTAATTAACTTTGTAACTAATTTAGAATTGTATAAAGGATCTGCTAAAACATCTCTTTTAACAGCACGTCTTTTACGCATATATTATTTCCTCCCTTCTTCTATTACTTCTTTGGTTTCTTAGTACCATATTTACTTCTTCCTTGACGACGTTTTTCAATTCCGGCAGTATCTAATGTACCACGAATAATGTGATAACGAACTCCGATTAAGTCTTTTACACGTCCTCCACGGATTAATACAACGCTGTGTTCTTGTAAGTTGTGTCCTTCTCCTGGAATATAAGCAGTAACTTCCATTCCATTACTTAGACGAACACGGGCATATTTACGTAATGCTGAGTTTGGTTTCTTAGGTGTCATTGTTCCAACACGAGTACATACTCCACGTTTTTGAGGAGCATTTAAACTTGTTTGTTTTTTATCTTTACTGTTGTAACCAATATTCAAAGCTGGTGATTTCTTCTTAGTTGTTTTACTTTTTCTACCCTTACGAATGATTTGATTAATTGTTGGCATATTTTCTCTCCTTTCTTTCCACACTTCCAGGTGTTTCATTTTTGTTTTAAATGAAAGATTTACCGAAGTAAACCTTTACAAACATAAATAGTTTAACATTATAATATATTCATGTCAAGTAAAAACATGACATAAAAAGAAAAAAACACAACTATTCATATTGTGTTTCATATCCCTCAGTTGTATACTGACCACACTTTAAATAAGGTTCATACATATCATCACTTGAAGTATATGTAACATAGCCAGAACAGATATTTCCATTTGGATCTTTCACTTGTTCTAAGAAATCTAACGAAGTTAACTGTTCTAGGGTAATATGCATAGTCGTATCATCTTGAATCTCATCGTATTGTCTTTCCACATATGCTTGGGCAGCAATTTCTAAGCTATCTTCTAAAGAGTGATAATAATTATCATCTACAACAACTGGTTCTTCGCTTTCTGGTACTTCATCTATAATTGTTCCTGGTGTTGTTGCTTCGTTAATTTCTTCTTTGATATTTTTATCTGAAGTAGAAGCTTCTTTTGGTGTATCCATCATATGATTAAACTGATTTAATAATATATAGATAACAAGTAAGACACAGGCAATAATTCCACAGTATAGAATCATATCCTTTTCACCCCAGCCACGATTATCTAACCTTTTCATTCTACTCCCCCCTTTTAAAATAATTTCTTCACGGAAACATCTTCTTTAAAACGATACAATTTTGCTGGTCTTCCAGTTCCACTGGTATCATAATCATTGGTATCTTCAATCAAACCAAGTGAAATAAATTTCTTACGAAAATTACGACGATCGAATTTCTTCCCTAAAATGGATTCGTATGCTTTTTGAATTTCTGGTAATGTAAAATCACTAGGAAATATTTTTTTCAATATTTCACTACTTAATAATTTTTCTCTCAAACAATTCATCGTGTGGTCTAATATCAATTGATGATCATATCCTATTTTTGGTAGTTCATGAATATCAAACCACTGTGTTTCAAACGGAAAATTATCGTGTTGTGAAGCTTCTAAATCACTGATAAAGCCAAGATAATGAATTGCAATCACAGGCATATCAATCATTCGATTCGGTGTACTACAACTAGAAATTTCTTCTAAATCTAAATTCATAAAATGAAACTTTTCCTCTAACTCTTTGGTAATTGCATCTAAACAAGTCTCATGAATAGAAACAAAAGTACTTGGTAAAATCCAATACCCCTTATAAGGTTCTTCTTCATGTTTTAAAAGTAACACTTTAATACAACCTTTATCAATCGTATAAAGACAGGCGATTGATTCTACATAATGTTGATATTCTTTGGTATTTGTTTTCATAGGCTTCTCCTTACCAGAAACTAAATTTGTGTTTCAAATACACCACATAGTATATCATTTTCTTTTATTTTGTCAAGAAAAGAGACGAAACGTCTCTTACTTAAATGGATCTAAGCAACTTTCAAAATTGCTACCAAACAATAATTCTAATACAAAATCAATTAAATAAGGTAATAGAATTAAAACTACTAATAAAATTAATCGTTTTGTAAAGGTACTACCAGCCTTACGCATCGCTTCGGCATCTTCACTCGTCACAGCTTTCAAGAAATCTAAAACCCCAAAAATAATAACTAATGCGACAGCTGCTCCTCTTACCCACTTATAAATATCACCAAGCAAATTATTTAGTCCAGATCCCATGATTACACAACCAGGTGCTTTATTAATCTCCATATCAAACAATGGTTTATCTTGATATGTTCCATCTTTATCAGAATCAGGCGTATTTTCTTCCACTGTTTGGGTACAAGCATTTAATTCATCTTTACATTTTTGACAATCTGCAGGGTGTGAACTACAACCGACATTATTTAAAAATTGTTTACACGTAAACGTCTGTGTTCCACCAGATGTTTGATAAGAAAATTCTCTTTCATATACTCTTTCTTGGCAAGATTTAGTGGCCTCCTCGGCTTCTTCTTCTGTATAGTTTTGATTCTTACAATTATCTTTGTAATGCTTCATTACATCGTTTTTACAATCTGTAATAAATCCTTCACACTTTTTACGATTCTTTGAATATTTTTTCATATCGTCAGGATCTGTTACGTCACCAACAGGGATTGTCGTCAAACATCTCTGATAAACTTTATTATATATTAAATCTTTACGCTTCATATTTTTAAAATCATAAGTTGTTTTTTTATTCTTCGTTGTTTTTTTAACTTCGTATCCACATACATCTGTTAAACGATTATAAATTTCAGCATCAGAATAACAATCATTACCCGAGAATGGGTTTTTATCGTATGCCCCTTCCCACCAATTTTTCATCATTTTTCCATGAACAGTAAACGGAATACATAATAATATAATAAAAAATATAATCTTTTTCTTCATAAACTCTCACCTTAACTTTATTATACAGAAAGTAACACGCAAAAACAATTTTTCAATATAAGTTTGACAATAATTTACAAAAAAAGTTGAGATAATCTCAACTTTTTTAATCCATTAATTCTTGTTCTAGAGCTTCTAGAGGTTCATCTTGGAATAAATCATTTTCCAAATGGTAAGTTGCTTTACGATATTCTTTTGCTCCTGTACCAGCTGGGATTAATTTACCAATGATAACTGTTTCTTTTAATCCATTCAAGTGGTCTACTTTTCCATGAATTGCAGCATCTGTTAAGATACGTGTTGTTTCTTGGAATGAAGCAGCAGATAAGAATGAATCTGTTTCTAGACTTGCTTTTGTAATACCAAGTAATACTGGTCTACCAGTTGCAGGTCTTTTTCCTTCTAGAATTAATCCTTTATTCGCATCTGTGAATTGATTAATGTTTACCATTGTTCCAGGTAAGAATAAACTATCACCAGAATTAATAATCTTAATCTTAGAAATCATACGTCTTGCCATGATTTCAACGTGTTTATCAGAAATATCAACACCTTGACTACGGTAAACTTTTTGAATTTCCATCAAAATATATTGTTGTACTGTAATTGGGTCTGTTACAACAAGTAATTCTTTTGGATTGATTGCTCCGTGTGTTAAACGTTCTCCAGCGCGTACTTCTTGTCCTTTTTCAACGGCAAGTTTTGCACCATAATTACTTGTATGTTCTTTTTTATCTGCATCGTTAGATACAGTAATCACAAATTTACCATTTTGTTCTTCAATGTTTGTAACAACTCCATTGATTTCAGAAATGGTTGCTTTACCTTTTGGATTACGTGCTTCAAAGATTTCTTGTACACGAGGAAGACCTTGTGTAATATCGTCTCCACCAGCAACTCCTCCGGTATTGAAGTTTCTCATGGTAAGCTGAGTACCAGGTTCTCCAATTGATTGTGCTGCCATAATACCAACAGCTTCCCCTACTTCTACAACATGACCAGTTGCAAGGTTACGTCCATAACATTTACGACATACACCATGATCTGTTTTACAAGTAAGTACTGTTCTAATTGGAACTTTCGTAATACCTGCTTTAATAATTTTATCAGCAATTTGTTCTGTAATGTAATCATTACGTTCAGCAATGACTTCTTTTGTTTCTGGGTTGATAATTCTCTTATTTGCATATCTACCAATAATACGATCTTCTAATGATTCAATCACTGTACCATCGTTTTCATTGATAAATGCTTCTACTAAGATACCTTGATCAGTACCACAGTCTTCTTCTTTTACGATAACGTCTTGAACAACATCTACTAAACGTCTTGTTAAGTATCCAGCTTCTGCTGTTTTTAATGCTGTATCAACGGCTCCTTTACGAGCACCGTGTGTTGATAAGAAGAATTCATTGATTTTCATACCTTCACTAAATGAAGAAGTAACTGGGATTTCTACTTGTCCTCCACTTGGTTTTGCGAATAATCCACGCATACCAACTAATTGTGTATAACTTCCGATATCTCCACGCGCTTTTGAACGAATCATTGTCGCAATAGAGTTATCTGGATGGTCTTTTAACCATTCTTCTAGACTTGCAGAAATTTTATTTTTAGCTTTTGTCCAAATATCGATAACTTGGTTATAACGTTCTTCATCTGTAATTAATCCACGTTTGAATTGTTTGTTGATTTTATCAACCATTGCTTGACTTTCTTCAAGAATTTCTTTCTTATCTTCACTTTCTACAACATCTGAAATAGCAATACTAATTCCTGATAATGTAGAGTGTTTGAATCCTAAATCTTTTAATTTATCAAGCATAACAGATGTTTCAGTTGTTTGATATCTCTTATATACTTGAGCGATTAATTTTTCTAATACTTTCTTATTAAATGCATCTACTAGAGGCATTTCACTAATTGCTTTCTTAATATCAGTTCCTCTATCTAAGAAATACTTAGATGGTGTTACACCTTCGATATTTTCCGTGGTTCCATCGTTGATATATTGGAATGAATCTGGGAAAATTTCATTGAAAATTAATTTACCAGGTGTTGTTACTAAATACTTATTCATATAAGTATCTGGGAAGATTTTATGTTTAAATGAATTAACTGGAATAGCAATACGTGTATGAAGTGTAATTTCACGTCTTTCATATGCCATAAGAGCTTCATTATCATCTTTAAATACTCTTCCTTCACCAGGTAATCCAGCTTTTTCCAAAGTGATGTAATAGTTACCAAGTACAATATCTTGTCCTGGAGTAACGATTGGTTTTCCATCCTTTGGACTTAAAATGTTGTTAGCACCTAACATTAAAAGTCTTGCTTCAGCTTGCGCTTCTTCTGTAATCGGTACGTGAACAGCCATTTGGTCTCCATCGAAGTCTGCGTTAAATGCAGTACATACAAGTGGATGTAAACGAATTGCTCGACCATTGATTAACTTTGGTTCAAATGCTTGAATACCAAGTCTATGTAATGTTGGAGCACGGTTTAACATAACTGGGTGTTCTTTAATCTTTTCTTCAACAACATCCCATACTCTTGGATCTTGGTTATCGATCATTCTTTTTGCAGCTTTAATATTGCTTGCGATTTCTTTTGAAACTAAACCGTTAATAACATGTGGTTTAAATAATTCTAGTGCCATCTCTTTTGGAATACCACATTCATACATTTTTAAATCTGGTCCAATTACGATAACACTACGTCCAGAATAGTCAACACGTTTACCAAGTAAGTTTTGACGGAAACGTCCTTGTTTACCTTTTAACATACTTGATAATGATTTTAATGGTCTATTTCCTGGGCCAGTAATATTACGTCCACGACGTCCATTATCAAATAGTGCGTCTACAGCTTCTTGTAACATACGTTTTTCGTTTTGAATGATGATAGTAGGAGCTCCTAATTCCATCAATTTCTTTAAACGATTATTACGGTTAATAACACGACGATATAAGTCATTTAAATCACTTGTCGCGAATCTTCCACCATCTAATTGAATCATTGGACGAAGTTCTGGTGGAATCACTGGAAGTGCAGTTAAAATCATCCATTCTGGACGGTTTCCACTTTCATAGAAAGCATCTAACACATCCAAACGTTTGATTAAACGAACACGTCTTTGACTCTGTGTATCTTTAATTTCATCTAATTCTTTTTTAATTTCCTTGATAGAAGCTTCTAAATCAACTTGTTCTAAAAGTTCTTTAATTGCTTCTGCACCCATTCCAACACGGAATGTATCCCCATACTTTTCATAATAAGCACGGTATTCTTTATCACTGATAATTTGTTTTTTCTCTAGTGGTGCTGGTCCTGGGTCAAGTACAACATAACTAACGAAATATAATACTTCTTCCAAATCTCTTGGACTCATATCAAGGACAAGTCCCATACGAGATGGAATCCCTTTAAAGAACCAGATGTGAGACACTGGAGTAGCAAGTTCAATGTGTCCCATACGTTCACGACGTACTTTACTTCTTGTAACTTCTACTCCACATCGATCACATACAATGTTTTTATATCTTAAACGTTTATACTTTCCACAAGCACATTCAAAATCTTTGGTTGGTCCAAAAATCTTTTCGCAGAAAAGTCCATCTCTTTCTGGTTTTAAGGTTCTATAATTAATGGTTTCTGCTTTTTTTACTTCACCATAAGACCAAGAACGAATCTTTTCAGGAGAAGCAATTCCAATTCTAATTCCTTCAAAACTATTTGCATCCATTAATCTTCATCCCCCTCTACACCGTTTTCTACATTCATCATATCTTCATCTGTAGGACCTTCTAAATCATCTAAGTTTTCTTCTTCATCGATGGTATCTTCAAACTCTTCTTCTACTTGTTCATCGTTTTCAATAGCATCTAATTCCAATTCTTTTTCTGTGATTGGTTCTTTCTCTACTTCTTCATTTGTTAAGTAGATATCTTTTTCTTCCTCTTCTAAGTCTTTTAACTCTTTGAATTCTCCCTTATCATTTAAGATTGTAATATCAAGTCCAAGTGCTTGGAATTCTTTCATTAATACTCTAAATGATTCTGGAATACTACTTGGTGGGATTGGTGTTCCTTTGACAAGTGCTTCATATACTTTTACACGACCAACGACATCATCTGATTTAATCGTCATCATTTCTTGAAGTACATGTGCTGCACCATAAGCATAAAGTGCCCATACTTCCATTTCTCCGAAACGTTGTCCACCCATTTGAGCTTTTCCTCCAAGAGGTTGTTGTGTAACAAGTGAGTATGGTCCAGTAGAACGAGCATGTAATTTATCGTCAACCATGTGGTGAAGTTTAATCATATACATAACTCCAACTCCAATACGGTTATCGAATAATTCACCAGTACGTCCATCACGTAACCATTCTTTTCCATCTTCTGGAAGTCCTGCTTCTTTTAAAGCATCGATAATTTCTTCTCTTGTTGCACCATCAAATACTGGTGTTGCAACATGAATATCTAATGATTGTGCGGCATATCCTAAATGCATTTCTAGGATTTGTCCTAAGTTCATACGAGATGGAACTCCTAGTGGGTTTAAAATAATATCCACTGGTCTACCATCTGGTAAGTATGGCATATCCTCCTCTGGTAAAATAAGGGAAATAACACCTTTATTACCATGACGTCCAGCCATCTTATCACCAACACTAATCTTACGTTTTTGTGCGATGTATACACGAATAATTTTACTTACTCCAGCAGGTAACTCATCAGAGTTTTCCTTTGTAAAGATTTTAATATCGTGAACAATACCTTCTCCACCATGTGGTACACGAAGAGAAGTATCTCTTACTTCACGTGTCTTTTCTCCAAAGATTGCGTGTAATAATTTTTCTTCACTTGTAAGTTCAGCCATACCTTTAGGTGTAACTTTACCTACTAAGATATCATCATCTTTTACTTCTGTACCAATACGAATAATACCATTTTCATCTAAGTTCTTACGTGCTTCTTCTCCGACATTTGGAATATCACGAGTAAACTCTTCAGGTCCAAGTTTCGTATCACGACATTCAATATCATGAACAGAAATATGAATAGATGTATAAACATCATCTTTTACTAAACGTTCATTTAAGATAACTGCATCCTCGTAGTTATAACCATTGAAGTTCATGAAAGCAACGGTTACGTTCTTACCAAGAGCAAGTTCTCCTTTATCGATTGATGGTCCATCGGCGATAACTTCACCAGCATGAACTTTGTCACCTTTTCTTACAATTGGTGTTTGATGGTAACAAGTTCCATTATTACTTCTTTCAAAACCATTTAAGTAATAAGTATCTGTCTTACCAACTGTTTTGATCATAATTTTACGACCATCTACATATTCTACAACACCATCTGCTTTGGCAATCACAACTGCTCCAGAATCTCTTGCGGCAATTGCTTCAATTCCTGTACCTACACGTGGTGCTTCAGCTTTTAATAGTGGAATTGCTTGACGTTGCATGTTAGAACCCATTAGGGCACGTTTTCCATCGTCATGCTCCAAGAATGGAATTCCACTTGTTGTAATAGATACAACTTGTTGTGGAGAAACGTCCATATAATCTACTTGTTCTTTTTTAACAATTACGTTTTCTCCTTGATAACGAGCAGGAATCTTATCATCCATAATCATATCGTCTTTCACTGTAACAGTTGGTTGTGCGATATAGTAATCTAATTCTTCATCAGCAGTCATATAAGTAATTTCATCTGTTAATTTACAATGATCAATTTTACGATATGGAGTCATAATAAATCCATATTCATTCACTCTTGCATAACTTGATAATGAAGTAATAAGTCCAATGTTAGGTCCTTCTGGTGACTCAATTGGACATAGACGACCATAGTGAGATGGATTAACGTCACGTACTTCCATACCAGCACGGTCACGTGATAATCCTCCAGGTCCTAAGCTAGATAAACGTCTTTTATTTGTAAGTTCAGCAACTGGGTTTGTTTGATCCATGAATTGTGATAACTGACTACTACCAAAGAATTCTTTAATACTTGCCGTAAGTGGTCTAATATTAATTAATGATTTTGGTGTTACTTCTGTAATCTCTTGTGTAGACATACGATCACGAATTACACGTTCAATACGACTAATTCCAATACGGAATTGATTTTGTAAAAGTTCCCCTACTTGACGAACACGACGGTTTGATAAGTGATCGATTTCATCGAAACTTCCAATTCCATCTAGTAAATTTAAATAATAAGAAACACTTGCATAAACATCAGAAATTGTTAAACGTTTTTCTTGAATTGATTGATCATTACCAATCACTTTCACAACAACATCTGGATTTTTCTTAGAATATACTTTTACAACTTGTACTTTATCATAAGTATCTAAGTCACGATTAATCAATACTTCTGTTACTCCGAAGCCATTTTTCATTGCATTCGCAACTGCCTCCATATTATCTTTTGTAACAGTTTCTCCTGCTTTTAAAACAACTTCTTTCCCATCTTTAATATCTTCCGCAACACGGCATCCAAGTAGACGATCCATAATATTTAACTTACGATTAAATTTATAACGTCCTACTTTCGCAAGTTCATAGCGGAATGAATCGAAGAATCTAGAAATTAATTGGTTCTTCGCACTATCTAATGTAGATGGTTCTCCTGGTCTTAATTTTGAATGAATATCAATTAATGCTTCATCGGTATTTTTATTGGTATCTTTTTCAATCGTCTTTGTAAGATATCCAGCTTCATCTTTTCCATCTACGCAGAATAAATCTAAAATATCCTCATCGTTAGAAAGTCCTAATGCACGAAGTAATGTTGTAATAGGTACTTTACGAGTACGATCGATACGAACATAGATAACATCTCTGGCATCTAGTTCATATTCTAGCCATGTTCCACGTGTTGGAATTAATTGTGATGTAATCACTAAACGTTCATTCTTATCAATTTCACGTCCAAAATAAACACTTGGAGAACGAACTAATTGTGATACAATAACACGTTCAGCCCCATTGATGATGAAAGTACCACTTTCGGTCATAATAGGCATGTCCCCTAAATAAATCTCTTGTTCTTTGACTTCTCCCGTTTCTTGGTTAAAAAGTCTTGCTTCTACTTTTAAAGGTGCTGCATAAGTTGCATTCTTTTCTTTGCATCCTTTAATAGAATAGCGAGGTTCATCAAATGAGTATTCTCCAAATTCAAGCGAAAGATTTCCAGTAAAGCTCTCTACTGGAAAAATATCATCAAATACTTCTTTAATTCCCTCTGTCATGAATAAGTCATAACTCTTTTTTTGAATTTCTAGTAAATTACCAAGTTGAATTGCATTCTTTGTCTTCGCATAATTGCGTCTTTCTCGGTGATCCCCAAATTTTGTAACTGTGTAAGCCATTCCTTCACCCCTATAACTATATTAAACCATATCATGTATTTTCCATCGACAAAATACATGTAGCCAATGTATAATTTTACGCTAATGTGCGCAAATTGTCAATTGACTTTTAAACAAATTACATAAAAACCTTTATTTTTTGCAACAAGTGATACCTCATATTCTTCTTTCATATCTTTCATGACACTTTTTGCACCTTGATCTTTATGTATTACAAAGTAAATTGCTCCCCCTTTTTTCAGGTGTTCTTTTGCTGTTTTTAAAATTTCATATAATATCTTTTTGCCCACTCGAATGGGTGGATTTGTAACAATGTAATCGAATGTTTCGCTTACATTTTGATACATATCACTTTCATAGATATTAACGACTACGTCGTTTAATATAGCATTTTTCAAAGCCAAATTAAGACTTCTCTTATTAATATCAATCATGTGAATGTCTAAATCTCGATTATACTTTTTTAAAAAAATTCCAATAGGTCCATAGCCACACCCAAAGTCTAATACTTTTCCGTGTATTGTATCCATAGGAATACTTTCTAACAAAGTACGAGTTCCAAAGTCTAATCCCTTTTTAGAGAAGACTCCATGATCCGTAATAAACGATAAATCGACATTACGAACTATAACTTGGTGGGTCATTTCTTGTGATTTTAACTGTTCATCATTTGTAAAATAATGTCCCAAAATATCCTCCTATTTATATACGAGCAAAGCCCATACAAAAGTACAGGCTATTTTTCATATATTATTTGTCTTATTTTAATTCGATAGTAGCTCCAGCTTCTTCGAACTTAGCTTTTAATTCATTAGCTTCATCAGTGTTAACATTTTCTTTAACAACTCCACCGTTGTCAGCGATAGCTTTTGCTTCTTTAAGTCCAAGACCAGTTACATCACGAACGATTTTGATAACTGCAATCTTGTTAGCACCAGCACTTGTTAATGTTACATTTACAGTACTTGGTCCTTCTTCAACAGCTCCAGCTTGTGGTGCAGCAGCAACTGCAACAGCGCTTGGATCTACTCCAAATTCTTCTTTCATTGCATCAACTAAATCTTTTACTTCAAGAATAGTCATTTCTTTTAAAGCACTAATGAATTCATCTCTTGTTAATTTTGCCATTTTATATTCCTCCTTTAATTTTCTTACTCAGCTTTTTCTAAATCTTTACTATATAAATCTAAAGAAATAGAAAGGTCTCTTACAACACCCATAAGTCCTGCAGCTAATTGTGTTAATAGTACATCTCTTGATGGTACATTTGCAAGTTTATGTAATGTTTCTAAGTCTGTAATTTCACCGTCAACAATTCCGGCTTTAATTACTAATGCTTCATGTGATTTTGAAAAATCATTTAAAGCTTTTACTGGTGCAACTGCATCTGGTCCAAACGCAATTGCTTTTGGTCCAACTAGTTCAGCATCTAAATCATACTTTAATGCATCGAATGCACGACGAGCTAATGTATTCTTATAGATTTTTAACTCTGAACCAGATTCTCTTAAGTTACGACGTAGTTCTTTTAAATCAGCGTCTGTAAGTGTAGAGTATTCAAATAAAATAACACTACCAGCATTTTTTACTTTCTCTGAAATTTCATCTACAATCGCTTGTTTCTTTTCGAGAATTTTTTGATTTGCCATCTCTTTCGCCTCTCTTTCTCTTGTCTTTTATAGTGCGTAATAAAAGTGTCTTACGACAATACCGCAAGACACTTCAAAACTTTATTAAAAGTTCCTCGGCAGGATAATTTTTTAAGCTTTCGCTCCCGCTGTCTACGGCACTAAATTCAAATTGACGATTACATTATATCATAGCAATCATTAATTGTCAAAACTATTTGTATCAACTTTAATTCCAGGACCCATTGTAGAAGATAAACTAATGCTTTTTACATAAGTTCCTTTTACAGTTGCAGGTTTACTTCTTAGAATCACTGATACAAAAGCATTTAAATTTTCTAGTAATTTTGCTTCTTCAAATGAAGCCTTACCAATCATAACATGTACAATACCAAATGAATCAGCACGGTATTCTACACGTCCTTTTTTCACATCTTCTACAGCTTTCTTTGTATCTAATGTAACAGTACCAGTTTTAGGGTTTGGCATTAAACCTTTAGGTCCAAGTAATTTACCAATCTTACCTAAAGCAGGCATCATATCTGGAGTTGCAATCATTGTATCGAAATCAAACCAATTTTCTTTTTGGATTTTTTCGATCATATCAGTATCTCCTACGTAGTCAGCACCAGCTTCTTTTGCAGCTTTAGCAGCTTCTCCACGAGCGATAACTAATACTTTCTTTGTTTTTCCAGTTCCATTAGGAAGTACAATCGCACCTCTTAATTGTTGATCAGCTTTTTTTGTGTCTAAGTTTAGACGAATTGCAACTTCTATTGTTGAATCAAAGTTTGCTGTAGCAGTTTCTTTAGCAAGTTTTACTGCTTCTTCTTTTGTATATAGTTTCCCTTTTTCAACTTTTGAAAGAGCTTCTACATATCTTTTACTTTTCTTCATCCTTCATTCCTCCTTATGTGGTACAAGCGGACATTTCCTTCCACATAGGTTACCCTATATGTATATTTATAATTTATTAATTAGTCTTCGATCTTAACACCCATATTACGTGCAGTACCTTCAACGATTTTCATTGCACCTTCTACATCATATGCATTTAAATCAGGTAATTTCGTTTCAGCGATTTCACGTAATTGGTCTTTTGTTAATGTAGCAACAGTTTCGCTAGATCCTTTACTAGCTCCTTTATTAATTTTCGCATACTTCTTAATTAAGAAAGCAGCTGGTGGAGTCTTAATTACAAAATCAAAACTTCTATCTTCATATACTGAAATTTCAACTGGTAAAATATCACCCATTTTATCTCTAGTTGCGTCATTATATTTTGTACAGAATTCCTGTAAATTAATTCCTGCAGGTCCTAAAACAGTTCCTACTGGTGGCGCTGGTGTTGCTTTTCCAGCTGGAATTTGTAATTTAATCATCTTTGCTATTTTCTTTGCCACGAAAAACACCTCCTATATTTTTTTCGCGAGTGGTAAAACGCGTCCGCTTACATTCGCTCCCACTAAAATCTATATTAAAAAATAATATAGCGTATTCATAATATCACAAATGTATTTATTTGTAAACAGTTTTCTTATGCAGTCTTCTCGATTTCTCCGACTGTAAGTTCGACAATTGTCTCCTGTCCAAAAAGATCAAGAGACACTTCTAACTGACCAGTTTGAGTATCGATACTCTTTACCTTTCCAAACATACCAGAGAAAGGTCCACTAATTACCTTAACAGAATCATCGACATTTAGTTCACTACCAATTTCAAGACGACTCATACCCATACTACCTAAGATTTTATCTACTTCTTGTGGTGTTAATGGGAATGGTTTTGCTCCCTTACCACTAGAACCGATAAATCCAGTAACACCTGGTGTATTTCTGACAATAAACCAAGCTTCATCTGTCATAATCATTTCCACTAAAATATAACCTGGAAACATCTTCTTTACTTTTTCTTTCTTTTGTCCATCTTTTACTTCTACTTCAGTTTGTTCTGGTACAACTACACGGAAAATATAATCTTCCATTCCCATTGTACTAGCACGCATTTCTAACTTTTCTTTTACCTTATTCTCATGCCCAGAATAAGTATTTACTACATACCATTCTTTATCCATAATTCACCTACGCTCCTATTGTTTTCACAAACGCTAATACAAAATCCGTTACAGAGAAAAATACTCCAAAAAATGTAATAAACAAAATTGTTGCTGCAGAATAAGTAAATAACTCTTTACGATTTGGCCAACGTACTTTCTTCATTTCCTTTTTGACATCCATCAAAAACTTCTTTAATTTTCCCATTTTTTCACCTACCATATATTATGTTTTTATTCAAAATAAAAACACCCTTTCGTGTCTACCAGTAATATAACACCAAAGAGTGTATTTGTCAATCATTATATATGTCTTTCACTACGTTTTAGTGATTTTCGCTTATTCCCGTAGTTAGCTGTTGCTTGTAATACATGATCTTCAAACGACTCATCATAACATGACCTACAATATTGATTCCAGTCCTGATACTGTTCCATTGCCATAGCATAATATACTAACTCCCCTTTTCTATTCGCATAACTTCTTAGTGATTCATCGTTTTGTAAATTAGAATCAGTAAGTGTTTGATTTGCTAATGTACTTTGTTTCATACCCCTTACGTGTTGAACACGACTCATATAAGGAATATGTTGTTGGATTACATAATAAGAATATAATACTCTCTTCTCTGTATTTGTCATCTCTGTTTGTCGAGAAATATCCAATACAGAAATCTCATCGTAATTATTTTTAATAATCGCATTGGCGATTTCTTTTTCTTCTAAAAATCTTTCTTCCCCCAATAATTCTTTCAATCTACTAATAAATTCATCGGTACAATAATATGGCATCGTACTTCCCCCCTTTTCAATGTGCGTTATCATAGTATAAATTTACTTTTTTGTCAAATTCACAAAAAAAGAAATGTAAAACATTTCTAAAAATAAATATAATGAAATCCCAGCTTTTTATAAATATCCGAAGCTCTCGGTAAAGATAATATTCTAGCAAAGATTAAATTATATAATTCATCAAATAAGAAGATAAAAGCCAATGTGAAACTGATTGTTAAAAATACTTTGCGATTCATTTTCTTAGCTAGATAAAAACAAAATGGAACAATGACATACATTAAAAGTAAACTACATAATCCAAAAAATAAGACACTTCTAAGACAGACAAAGCCATTGATATTACCAAAATTCCATATTTCAGAATTATAATCCCAACATCTAAGTCCATCCCAAAACTCATACATAAACCAACCGGCAAAATATTCTAAAATACCACATGTAATCAAACTAACAAAAAAGACAAAAAATGGATTTTTTCTTTTCTTATAAGTGAGAAAATAAATAAACATTGCTCCAATAGCATAAATATTAATCCATGGTAAGAAATTACCACCACGATAATAAAACTGTGTCATTCCACTGTTTATAAAATAAAATATAAATTCATAAATCCATCCAAATACACCAGTAATGACTATCATTAAGCTAAAAATACCTAACAGAGTCACTCTATCGAACTGATGATCCTGTTCTAAATAATTTTTAAATTTTTCTTTCATACAACATACTCCCCTTTTGTTATTTTTCTTTCAATAATTCAATGATAATATTAGGAATCATAGTATTTCTAATATAATGTCTATACTCTTGTTCTTTTTGACTTCTACCACTATATAATGATTTATTCGTAATGGTATTATCGGAAATTACAAATAGCGCTGCTGTCGGAATCTGCATTAACTGACTGGCTTTGAATACAGCTGCTGTTTCCATTTCAATGGTCTTAGCTCCCGTTTCTAAAATCTTAGGAATCGCATAAAATTGAGCGAAAATCGTATCGACAGAATAATTAGGAAGAACTATACTTTTACCATAAACTCTTTGACAACAATCTACAACTTCATCGACAAACTTTCCATACGGATATTCTCTCTTTAAAAATTCATCTTCTAAATTAGAATTCATATATCTAGATGCTCCATCACCACAAATAGAATAAATAGGAATAACAATATCACCAATTGCTATTTCGTCACTCAAAGCTCCAGCAGAGCCAATAAATAAAAGCTTTTTACATTTCGTAAGTCCTAATGGTAAGATGGCTTCTAAAACAGCAGAAGCACCAATCATTTGTAATTCTAAGAAAGAAAATTCAATATTTTCACCAGTAATGTGATATAACTTATCTGTAATTTGTTCTACTTGTAAGTTATGATTTTCAAATATTGTATGTTTCCACCAAGGTGCAATTACAACATAAGAAGAAATACGATCATATCCTAATCTTTTGACAATATCTTCTCTACTTGTTCCATATTTGTCATGCGCTAAAATTAAATCATCATACTTCATATAACAGCTCCTATCTCTATAACAGTATCATATTATAAACTGCAAAAAATTGTCAAACAAAAAAAGCGAGTGTTTCTCGCTTTTTACTAATAAAAGTACAACGAACAAGGAGACATTACCTAAATAGTACGTACTAGTTCCACTGAAACTAATTTCGGTACTGTAATGTAATCTACCTAAAGATATATATGGTAATAATATATATCCCTTAATTACTATGTTCATCTATCTCTGTTTTATGATTAGAAATCTTTACCACTCTTTCATAAGTCTCAACATTGATAGCTATTCCAATCACAAAAATATAAGCAATGATATAAATCCACATCATCATAATAATTAAGTTAGATAAACCACCGTAAAATATGTCATAATTGGCAAAATGATTGACATAATAAGAATAGATTGCAGTAACTAAAATCCATCCTAAAGATGTAAATACTGCTCCTCTTGTCATATAACGACTTTTAATATTCTTATCTGGAGCTAGTGTATAAATTAATTTAATAATTAAATATACTAGGATAAAAGCAACTGGCCATTTCAATAGAATAAAGATCTGATAAATGGTATCGCCAAGATCACCTAAGACACCAAAGTTTTGAATCGTCTGTAAGATTGTATTACCAAACGCTAAAATAACTAACGTAAATAAAAATAATCCTACTAATAATATGGTTAAGAAAACTGCTTTAATACGTGTACTAATATAATCTTCATGATCTATTTTATAAAGTGCATCTGTCGCATCAATAATCGCATGACAACCATTACTTGCTAAAAGAAAACCGATAATCATGAAAAAGATAACATTCATATCGACACCTTTACCAGCAATAAATGGTAAAATCATACTCGAAATTTCCTTTGGTAATGTATTTGTCATAGCACTGACAAATTCGGCAATAGAAACATGAAAAAAAGAGGCAATGATTCCAACTAAAGTGATAATTGGAACTAAAGAAAGTACTAAGAAAAATGCGATATGCCCAGGCAAAACTCGCATTTCTTCTTTTCCTATCAACTCAAATAATCTACCAATCAACCTCTTTAATTGTTTCATACAATCCCTCTTATATTATGCATTATTTTCTTCTTTATTATTTTTCATATCTTGTGTTGCTTCATTAATCGCATCATCAATTGTTTTAATCGCATCAGTAATCATACTATAACCAATGGCAGCACCAAAGCCATGAGAAATATCTTTAAATTCTTTATTTAATTTACGAATATAAGAAACTACTTGTTTTTCTTCATATCCAACCAAATAGATTAAGAACTCATTTCCATTGGTACGCATAATCTCACTGTTTTCAATTTGTGTTGTAATTAATTTATTTGCCGCTTCTTTAATTAAGTTATCTCCTTCAGTATGTCCATAGTTGTCGTTAACATAAGCAACATTATTTAAATCAACAACAATAATTGCCTGTGGGTAAATACCTGATTCATCCCATGTTTTCATATTATCATTTAAATAAGTACGATTCTTTAATGATGTTAACATATCGATATATTGTAACTTATCATTTTTACCGATAACAATTTTTTGTTTTTCACGAGATTTAATCTTCTTATAGATGAAGTAACCAATCGCAATGGCACTAAATCCCCCTACTAAAATAATTAAATTACGAATAAAATATGATTGTTTATGTAAGAATAACTGTTCATAGCTTTGATTCATAATATTATTTTCTTCAACAAATGATAAATAGAAATCTAAATAGTCTTCAAAGACACGATTATCTTTAATATCACGAACTACAAAACGATAATTATCATTTAAATCAAATAAATAATCAATCTTATAATCTTTTAACTTGCTCTTCTCATAATATTTATATGTATTATAATCAATGGCAAAATATGGATTTTGACTGACATGATCTAATAATGCTTCAACATTATTATAACCTTTCGTACGAATATTATACTTCTTAAGCATTGTCTCAATCTTTGTTCCTGATACCACAGCAACTTCTTGATCTTCTAATGCATATAAATTTTGAATGACTACATTATCTTCTAATAAAGAAGCAATCACAATTTCCTCATGATATGGAGAAACTGTTCTTTCCACATCCATTTTATAATTTGTACGTGGTGTAAACTCTAAGAAGAAGTCTACATCATTGGCATTAAATGCATTTACTAATTCCGTATAATTATCAAACTCTTTAAAACTAATTTCAATATCACTTAAATCAGAAAATTCCTTAATCAAATTACTATTCATTCCTAGTAATTTTCCACTCATAATCGTATCAAATGGAATATTCTCTACAAATCCATATGTATAACGTTTTCCTTGAAATTTCGCACGATCATTTTCTGAATAATCCGTATATGAGAAAAAAGCATTATTGAAATTTTCATGATAAGAATCAGCAAAAGATTCTTTTAACCATTTCTTACTATATTTCTCTAAAATATTATTCAGACGGTTATCATCACCTACCGTTAAAACATAATTTGTTTTATAACTAGCAATATTATAGGCGATATTTAATTCCTTTGATTCTAATATTTCTTTTAAATAATGAAGTTTTGGAAGAATAATTCCATTTAGAGAATTATCTTCTTTTTGTAATGATGAAATCATCTCTTTGGCATCTTCAAATGGTTGTAATTTAATATCACTTGCCCCATCTAAATATTTTGTCGCATTGGCAACATCACTTTTTAAAACACCAAATGTCTTTCCACTTAGCTCTTTTAAATCATTGTATTTTTCTTTATCTGTCGTTAATATCGCATAATTATCTTCATAGAATACGATGTCTTTTTTACCAGGTTTTTCTACTGTACGAAATTGATAAGAAGCAGTAGATTCTTCCCCTCTTTCATATGATAGTTCATTAAACTCTAACTCTGTATTCTCCTCTAAATCTGTTAGAAAGTCGAAAAAGACACCTTTTCCTTCATGGGTAAAAACAAGCACATCGTTCATAACTCCAATATCGAATACTTTATTTTTATTATTTTCAATCCATTGTTTTTCAGCCAGTGTTAACGTTGTCTTAGAATTCTCATTATAGAAGTAGTAAAAAATTCCTCCTCCAATGGCCAAACAAAGAAGAATCACAACACTCCACAATATGATTTTTTTGTTTTTCATATTACCACCTTACTCGTTATTGGTCCAAGCAAAAGCATCACTTGATTTATGCTTATAACCAATATAATTAATTGCATAGTCACTAGAACTAATAAAGATTTGTAAATCATAATATTTCTTTTGTTCACTTGTAAATGTATCTAATAATACATTCGCAAGTTCCTTTACTTTTGTCTTATCAGCATCTTTAGAAACTTCTACTTCAACATTAACAAGACGTCCCTGAAGACGATATTCAACATTTTCTACATAATCATTTTCTTTGATTTTATCTTCTAATTCTGTCACTTGACTCTTTTCAATTGGAACATCTTTAATTCCATCTAGACGATCTCCATATAAACTTTTAGAAAAATCTGGGAAAAGCCAACCTTTCAATAAGAAAAATAAAATAATAACAAGTAATACTACGCCAATTACGATAGAAACTTTTTTATTTTTTTTCACTAACTTTACAAAATCCTTCAAATTTCTTCACCTCAATATCATTTTCATTACTGGACTTATTATACTATAATTTTATGCATTTTACAAATATCTATTTAACATCCCTTATTTTTATATTTATATTGGATAACAGACAAAAAAGAGTTATTTTGATAACTCCTTTTGTAATATATCCATGGCCATTTTTGGATTGGCTTGTCCTTTTGTTTCCTTCATTACTTGTCCCATTAAGAACTTAATCGCACGATCTTTTCCTTCTTTATAATCTTTGACACTATCTGGGTTATTCTCAACAATTTTCTTAACAATTTCTTCAATTGCTCCACTATCACTAATTTGCGCAATTCCTAATTTTTTAACTGCTTCTTCTACAGTTCCACCATTTTCAAGAAGTTCATTTAATAATTCTTTTCCTTGTTTTGATGAGAACTCTTTCTTGGCCATACGATTGACAAATGTTTCTAACTCTTCTCTAGAAAGTTTTAATTCTTCGACTGAGATTTTCTCTCGGTTCATATAGGATAGAATATCGCCAGTTAAATAATTGGCTAGTACAACCGCATCTGTATTTGCTCTTACTTTCTCGTAATACTCACAAATCATACGATTGGCAATAATTGTTTTCATCTGGTTGTCATTTAAACCAAGTTCACGATACTTCTCTCTTAATTCATCTGGCATCACTGGTAGAGACTTCTTTGCTTTTTCAATTTCTTCATCACTTAAATGAATCATTGGTAGATCTGGTTCAGGGAAATAACGATAGTCATTTCCTGTTTCTTTCGTACGCATCAAAATCGTCTTACCTATCTTATCATCAAAACGTCTTGTCTCTTCATGAAGAATTTCTCCCCCATTTTCTAAAATCTCACGTTGACGTTTCTCTTCATAATGAAGACTGATTCCAACATTGTGAATAGATCCAATATTTTTAATCTCACACTTCGTACCAAAAGAATCTGTATGTTCTTCACGTAGAGAAATATTCGCATCACAACGCATACTTCCCTCTTCGATCTTCACATCACTAATTCCTAAATAAAGAAGTGTCTCTCTTAATTTTTCTAAGTATAAAACTGCTTCTTCTGGTGTTTCAATCACTGGTTTTGATACAATCTCAACCAGTGGTACTCCAGCACGGTTAAAGTTAAGAAGTGTTCCATGATCACTATGAATACTCTTACAAGTATCCTCTTCAATATGAATTCTCTCAATTCCAATTTGTTTCTTTTTTCCATCTACTTCAATCTCTAAATATCCATCATGACCAATTGGTGTCATACTCTGCGTAATTTGATATCCCTTTGGTAAATCAGGATAAAAGTAGTTCTTACGATCAAAATGCATATCTTTACTAATCTCACAATGAAGTGCTAAAGCAGCTCTTAAAGCCATATCTACCACTTCACGATTTAGTTTTGGAAGTGTTCCTGGATAACCTAAATCAATTAAAGTCACATTCGTATTTGGTTCATAACTAAACTCATTCTTCGCCGTTGAATACACCTTTGCTTTACTCTTTAACTCAACGTGTACTTCAATTCCAATTGTCGGTACTAGCATGTCTCTTCCTCCTTTTTCTCTGGATTTAATGAAAGATTCAACTCTTTTTCCAAATAAGAAGCAAGGGTATAAATCTTACCTTCCTCAAAATAAGAAGCAATAATATGAAGTCCAATTGGTAAATGTTCTTTCGTAAAGCCAATTGGTAAACTCATCGCTGGAAGTCCTGCCATATTCACTGGAATCGTTAAAATATCATCATAGAAACTCTTTAAAGCATCATCACCCTTTTGTCCTAAAGGATATGCCACATTCGTATTCGTTGGTCCAATAATTAAATCATATTTCTCAAATGCTTTTCTAAATCCATCGGTTAACATTTCTCTTACTTTTAAAGCTTTGTGATAATACTGATTGGCATTCTCCCCACTTAACATAAACGTTCCAATCATAATACGTCTCTTTACTTCTTCTCCAAATCCTTCACTTCTCGTCTTCTCATACATATCTTCTAAACTATCGTATTCTTTCGTCTTATAACCATATTTCACACCATCATAACGAGCTAAATTACTACTAGCTTCTCCTAGTCCAATAATCTGATAAAGAGGAATCGCATACTCTAAATAAGGGATATCAATCTCATCAATAATACATCCTTGTTTCATCAAATGATGAACAACTTCCAATACCTTTTCACGTACTTCCTCATCTACTTTATCACTCATAAAATAAGTCGGAACCGCAATCTTTAAATCTCTAATATCACGTCCCAAATAAGAAGTAAAATCATCTTCTAAATCTTTTGAAGTATAATCATTCTCATCGACACCAGCAATCGCATTCAATAAAATCGCATTATCTTCTACATTCTTCGTCATTGGTCCAATCTGATCTAAACTAGAACCAAACGCAATTAACCCATAACGACTCACTCTACCATAAGTTGGTTTTAATCCGACAATTCCACAAAAACTAGAAGGTTGACGAATACTTCCCCCAGTATCACTACCAAGAGCAGATGTTACTAATCTGGCACTAACACTAGCAGCACTTCCACTACTACTTCCACCTGGTACTAACTTCTTATTCCATGGATTTAAAATATCTCCAAAATAACTCGTCTCCCCAGTAGATCCCATAGCAAACTCATCCATATTCGTTTTACCAATAATAATCATGTGTTTCTCTTTTAATTTTGATACAACAGTGGCATCATACACTGGTACAAAATCTTCTAACATATGAGAAGCACAAGTCGTTCTTAAATCTTTTGTTGTAATATTATCTTTTATCGCAATTGGAAGTCCAAATAACACATTATCTACTTCCATACTCTCTAATTCTTTCGCTTCTTTCAAAGCCTCTTCTTTATTTAATGTAATAAAAGCATTCAAGTCACTTTCTTCAATACGAGCAAATGCTTCTTCAACAAGCATGGTTGGTGTAATCTCTTTTTTCTTTAATAGTTCATTTAACTCTTTAAAACTCTTCTCTAAATAATTAGTTCTCTTCATCAGCAATCACCTTTGGTACTTCTATATACTCATGGGTATCATCTACACCACATGCTTCTAATACAGTCTTTCTTTCTAACTCATCTTTTACAGTATCTTGAAAAAATAAATCATGATTTGTAGTTGGAGCAATTAACTCTTGATTGGTCGTTAATTCTACATTCTCAATCTTCTCAATTTCATCTAATATTTGATTTAATGCGACTTCATATTTATCGACTTCTTTTTCATCTAAACGAAGACGCGCTAATTTCGCAACATGTTTTACTTGATCTTTATATAGCGTTTTCATCCAATCGTCCTTTCTTTTTACAACATAGATATTATAACACGTTTTTTTCTTACTTTTCTATAAAACAAAGAAAAAAGTGCAAAGCACTTTTAATTTTTAGGAACCAATCGCATCGTTTTCTGATCAAATTCAAAATCTGAATATATATCATAAGAATATTCATAACAGAAAGCAAAGAAATCAGCAAACCCCAACAAATCATTTACCATAATCATATCATCTTCTGTAATCCTAGATAAAAAATGTTGAATTTGAAATTGATATCCCCACTTATCTCTCCAATTTAATTCTAAATCTTTTTCTAAATACTTTTGTGTATCTTTTATAATATCAATCAATGGCATAATATGTACATAATCTTCATCTCTTTGTTTTTCATAATCTTGATAAGGAATAATCTTCACTCTAGAATAGTCAGAAGGAAATAACTCTACTAAATAAGTATTTAAATATGGAATATCTTGAAATTGCTTATATACTTGATGATTTTGATAAATATAACGATTATTACTCTTTAAAAAGATTGGATAATGATACATCTTCGGTATTTCCCTCACCCCATAATATACATCATATACCGAAACATACTCACTTTCATCCATAATATCTTTCTCCACAAGTGCTGGTTCTAAAGTAAATAAATCATCATATCCTTCATTTTTACATTGTTCATTATAACGAAGTACAAAATTATTACGTACTTGTTGTTGCATACAAGCCATACGAAAACTTGTCATTGACTTTAACTTTTCTTCATCCGCCAAATCAAATTCCTCAATCAACTTATCAAAATCCTCTACAAACGGTACCGGGTGATCGAGTGTTAAATTCGCATGTATTTGTTCTTCTGTAAATACCGTTGGTAAAAAAGATAAGTAATAACAGAATACATATTCTAACTGACCTGACATTTGCCATAACTTTTCTAATTCTAAACCAACAATATTTAATTCTATCAGTTTTTCTAAATCTGTCTCATCACAATATTCAAAATAATTATGAGATCCTGTAGCAATATTACATAACAGTTCAAATAATTCTACATCATCCATAATTTGAAACTTTTCATCGCTGAAATTTTCCATAACCCACATTCTTACATTCATAATACTTCCCCCTACTACGATTATATTATAAATTTTATTTTTTGAAAACAAAAATAGTGGAATTCCACTATTTTCTAAATTAACCAATGATGTATGGATTTGATTTGGTGCCGGCTCCTTCGGTGAATTGGGTGGATGATTTCAAATAGACAACTGGACGGGCTCCACCTTCGCTAAATACAGTACCACCAGAAAAATAGCAGCTGTAACCAAGTTCGCAAGCAGCAAACCAAATATAGTATGAGTTTTGTTCACTTTCCTTAGAAAAGATATTGATGGTCGAATAATCTATTCCTAATTTTTCATCAAAATCAGAGGAGTCAAAAGTTGTTAAATATGACCCACATGTTTCTCTATGTTCATCATAATTTGCATTATATTCATCTGTTGCTGATGTACAGGCAATATTCGTACTTGCTCTTAGTAAATCACTAACATTCACAAGTCCTACATTTCCTGTCCACTGGTACATCTTCTCTCCAGCGATATTCTTTTCTATACTATCATTTCCACTTACATCTAATACTTGCACACTTCCAATATTAAACGCATGATTTTGCATTTGTGTTTTAGCTGTCCCATTTAATGTTGGATAATATGTATCATTTAAGTATTCTTTGATACTTGAATCCTCTGTTACGGTTCCACTCTGATTTCCATTTGGCGTTTGAAATACTCCTGAAACCGCACCGTACACTCCACATCCATAATACGGTTCTGTACAATATGTATTTTTTTCTGTTGAACGATGATTTTCTACATCGTATGCCATTGTGGTGAAATTAGCATTCTGTGGTAATAATTCATCTCTGATGATTTTATATGTTCCATCTGCTTCTTTGGCAATGATTCTCCATAATTCATTATTAAAGCGAATGTAATTATC
>ULTH01045660.1_pt1 | contig 31711 bp, 23 predicted proteins | sample 1957421 | NCBI WGS metagenome assembly ULTH01 (sample SAMEA4835729, study PRJEB28245) | human gut metagenome | biome: gut microbiome; material: fecal sample | place: Denmark | collected 2008 | reverse complement strand
CCGCACGCCGGTTCGGCCTACGGGGTTGACCGGCTGGTAATGCTGCTTTTGGACGAACCGATTATCCGCGACGTGATTTTATTCCCGTTGAACGGCAAGGCGCAGGATTTGATGATGCAGGCGCCGAACTTCGTTACGCAGCAGCAGCTTGACGAACTGCATATCAAAGTGGTTGAAGACGAAAAGAAGTAACAGAAACAGCCCCGCTTACCGGCGGGGCTGTTTTGTTCCGTTGGGCCGCATTCCGAGATACAGGCCGTTTTCGGCGAGGTGGTTTTTCAGCTTGGAGGTTTCTTTTCCGCCAATGTGGTCCTGAAAATATTTTTCCGTTCGGAGCATAATCTGCCAGACGTAAAAGATTCCCAGCTCGTTCAGGCGTTTGTTCAGACCGTAGGATATGAAGAGCGACATGTTTCTGACGGGTGCCATGAGCTTTTTGTTCAGAAAGGGATCGCCGCCGAAAAAGTTGAAAAATTCGCGGTTGACCTGCTGCAAGACTTCGTTTTGCTTTTGTTTTCTGACAAAGAGCTGCCGGGTTCGATGTTCGGCAATTTTGGCTTCGATGGCAGCCAGGTCCTGACGGTAAGAACGGCGCAGATAAAGCAGCTGCGCATAAGTAGCGTTTTCGATGTCCATTGTTTTTTTCCCATAAAAAAAGGCACATCTTCAACAGAAGGGTGCCGGGGAGTTCACAAGCCTCAACAACGCGACTACTTTGGCCTTTAGAGTTTCCTCCTGAACATGCGCCAAAGTCTCCCCGACGAGAGTCGGGGATATAAGCATTAACGGACTATATCCAATCCGTTGTTGTCGAGGTCTGTGACAACCCCGAACCGTTTTCCGGTTCTGACCGCCGGAGATTTCCGGACGGCTGAATTCAAAGTAATTGAGAATTGGCGGAAGTGCAAGCGAAAAATTGTTTCGGGAGGAACAGTTTTTTTGAAAAAGTTGTTGACTTGTAATTTAAAATGGCATAAATATTCCCTTGTTCGACAGATTGCTTCATCGTCTAATGGTAGGACAGCGGACTCTGACTCCGTTAATCTTGGTTCGAATCCAGGTGAAGCAGCCAATAAAAAAACGCCCCGTTGCGGGCGTTTTTTTTATTGGCTGAAAAGCATTTGTTAAACGGCGAAGGCCGCGGCAGCAACAGAGCGCGTGGGGCGTTTTGTTCCGGGACTTTTCCGGCAAGACGTTCGGCCGGCGAAGTTTGACGGGGAAGAATAATTTTAAAATTGCAAATCGCGCCGTATGTTTTATTATTTCAGCAGGGTTAACTAAAAAGGCCGACTGATGATGATTATTGTTCCCGAAAAACTGAAATCCGGTTCTCATGTGCGGGTTATTGCACCGTCGCGGAGTTTGGGGATTATTTCCGAAGATTGCCGCCGGATTGCGCGAGCACGTTTTGCCGAAATGGGGCTGACGGTTTCTTTTGGAAAAAACGTTGAAATGACGGACCGTTTTTTATCTTCGCCGGTACGGGCGCGGCTTGACGATTTGCATGAGGCGTTTGCGGACAAATCGGTTGACGCGGTTCTGACGGCCATCGGCGGTTTTAACGCCGTGGAGCTTTTGTCGCAGATTGATTATGGGCTGATCAAAGCGAATCCGAAAATCTTCTGCGGCTTTTCGGATATTACGGCGCTGAGCTGCGCCATTTATGCCAAAACCGGTCTGGTTACCTATTCCGGGCCGCATTTTTCGAGTTTCGGCATGTTGAAAGGTTTTGACTATACGTTGGACTGTTTTAAGAGATGCTTTTTTCAGAAAGAGGCTTTTGCGCTGTGTCCGTCGCCGGAATGGTCTGACGATCCGTGGTACCTTAATCAGGACGAACGGCATTTTGTCCGCAATGACGGCATTTGGGCCATTCGTCCCGGCAAGGCGGAAGGGACGATAATCGGAGGCAATCTGGGGCTGTTGGACGAACTTAAGGGCACGCCGTATTTTCCGGATATCCGGGACTGTATTTTGTTTGCGGAGCACTGCGCCGAACATGACGCCTGGGTTTTCAACCGAAATCTGCAGTCTTTGTGTCTGCATCCCGACTTTAAGAGGGTACGGGCGCTGGTTATCGGACGTTTTGAACCGCAGAATCAGATGAATCGGGCGCAGCTGGAGGAGATTTTGCTGTCCAAAAAAGAGCTGGAGGGCTTGCCGATTATCGCCAATGCGGATTTCGGACATACGGCGCCGATTTTTACCTTTCCGGTCGGAGGGCGCGGATTTGTTGACGGAGAGCGTATTGAACTGACATGTTTTTAAAAAAAATTGAAAAATTATTTTATCCTTAAGCGTTCCTTAAGTTCAGATTGTTGTACTGACCATGTAATAACGAACAACTTAACTTTTTATTCAAGGAGAAAAAACATGAAAAAGATTTTTGCAGTATCGGCTTTGGCTTTGGCTCTGGGAATGAGCGGCGCGGCTTCGGCTCAGATGGTTTCCGGCGGTTTTCAGGGGCCGGGTCTGGCGCCGATGAGCGTGGCCGATGCCCTGAAGCTTAATGACGACACCGCCGTTGTTCTGGTCGGACAGATTGAAAGAAGCCTCGGCGATGAAAAATATCTGTTCAAGGACGCTTCCGGTACGGTTACGGTCGAAATTGACAACGAAGACTGGAGAGGCCTGAACGTTACGCCGCAGGATACGGTTATTCTGAACGGCGAGATTGATAAGGAAATGTTTAAGGATACCAAGATTGACGTTGACAGCATTGCGCTGAAGAAATAGGAACAGGGAGCCCAAATGCGTATATTGCTTATCGAGGATGATGCCCTTATCGGGGACGGATTAAAGGTCGGATTGGAAAAGCTCGGATTCAGCATCGACTGGTTTACGGACGGCGCCGAGGGAGAAGAGGCCTTGTTTCAGGCTCCGTATGCCGCAGTCATCCTCGATTTGGGCCTGCCGAAAAAGGACGGTCTGGCGATTTTGCAGGACTGGCGGCATAAAAACAGAAAAGAACCGGTGCTGATTTTGACGGCACGCGGCGACGTCGACCAGCGGATTGCCGGTTTGAACAGCGGCGCCGACGATTATCTGGGCAAGCCTTTTGCCCTGAAAGAGGTGCAGGCGCGGCTGAATGCGCTTATCCGCCGCAGCGGCGGGCAGGCGGCTCCGGTTATCCGGCACGGAAAAATCGAATTTGATCCGCAGACGCGCAAAGTTCGCCTGGACGGAAAGGAAACGGTTCTGGCGCCGAAGGAACTGGCGCTGCTGGAACTGCTGCTTTTGAACAAAAACCGCGTGTTGTCGAAAGAAACGATAGAGAACAAAATTTATTCCTGGGACGAAGAGGTTTCGAGCAATGCGGTGGAAGTGCACATTCATCATCTGCGCAAAAAGCTCGGTCGGGACATTGTAAAAACCGTGAATAAAATCGGCTATATATTGGGGGACGAATGAATAAGCTCAGTTTGAGATTAAGGCTGATCGTCTGTTTTATAGGGATTTCCTGCATCGTTTGGCTGGCTGCGGGCGTTTTGTCGTGGAAAGAAACCAAAGAAAAGGTCGACGAGTTTTTCGACACCTACCAGATGGCGCTGGCCAGACAGCTGGCCGGGGCGGACTGGAGCGGACTGGCGGCTGGGGCACAGAAAATTACCGACCGGATGATTGAGAATGTTCATAATGCCGACGATGAGGACGAGGCTATCGGATTTGCGGTTTTTGACCGGGACGGCCGTTTGGTTTTTCATGATAACGAGAATGGCAAAGATTTTGGCTTTTTGCCGGCAACGGGAAGCTTTATCCGGCAGATTGTCGACGGTGACGACGAATGGCGGATTGTCTGGCTGCAGTCCACGGACGGCAAATTTTATATTGCGGTCGGTCAGGAGGAGGAATACCGGGCCGACGTGGTCTGGGACATGACCGAAGAATTTATGATTCCGTGGGCGGCGGGGCTGTTTGTGCTGATGGTTATGATTGTGGCTGTACTGACCCGGGAATTTCGGCCGCTGGGCAATCTGGCCGACAGTCTGAAAAGCCGTGGCAGCGGGGATCTGTCGCCTTTGGAAGAGAAAGGCATTCCGGCAGAAATTCTGCCTTTGGTTAAGGCAATGAACATACAGATGGCACGGATTGAAGGCATGCTGGCCGGCGAACGTCGTTTCGTTGCCGATGCCGCGCATGAACTGCGGACGCCGCTGACGGCTTTGCAGGTGCAGCTGGAAGTGGCGGAAATGGCCGGCAATGACGAAAAAATGCGTGCCGAGGCTTTGGATAAGCTGCAGAAAGGCATTGAGCGTTCATCGCGTCTGGTCGAGCAGTTGCTGGTATTGTCCAAGGTGGATACGGCTTTCGGCATATATGACGAGCATTGCGAAAACATTAACTGGCAGCAGATTGCCGATGATTTGCAGGTTGATTATGCGGCGGCGATTGCGGCAAAAAAAATCAACGTTTCCGTTGAAATCGGCAAAACAGGGCCGGTTGAACGCGGCAATCCGCTGTTATGGACACTGTTGATGCGAAATCTGCTGGACAACGCCCTGAAATACAGTCCGGAAGGCGCCTCAGTAAAAATTGCGGTTGCGGCGGACGCTCTGACGGTGGTTAATTCCGGCGTGTCGGTTGACGATGAAACAATCGGGCATCTGAGCGAGCGTTTCTTCCGTCCGGCCGGTCAGAAAGTTTCCGGCAGCGGATTGGGGCTGTCGATTGTCAAACGGATTGCGGGGCATTACGGCTGCCGTCTGGAATTTGCCAATACACCCGACGGTTTCAGCGTTCGGATTGCAAAATGAGAAAAAGCCCCTCGGAAGAGGGGCTTCGCTTATTTGCTCAAACGCCGGTTTCGGGAGTAGTTTGTGTACCATTCGTAGGTAAACAGGACAATGCCGGAGATAATCAGCGGGAAAAGGTAGTAGATAATGCGGTAGGCAATCAGGGCACCGAAAATCAGCGCCTGGTTATGGTCGCCCGGGATAATGTACAGGAACAGACCTTCGAAAACGCCCAGACCGCCCGGAACCTGACTGAACACACCGAGAACCTGCGCGATGATGAAAACGCCGATAAAGACGTCAAACGGAATGTCCATGAAAGGCGTGAGCGAGTAGTACAGCACCAGAGAGGCGAGCAGAATGTCGGCACCGCCGATGAAAACCTGCGCCAGCGCCATTTTGAAAGAGGGAATGTCAAATTCGACGTCTTTGATGATTATGGGCTTTTTGTAAAACAGCGACGCGCCGAAATAAATCAGCAGGCCGAGTGCGGAGATGACCGTTACGGTCAGAGTGGTCAGGTGCGAAACCGAACCTTCGCCGAAAGCGTGATCCGGTGTCAGAAAATAGCCGAGAATAATCAGAAAGAAACAGGCGACCAGATAGGTAAAACCGGAAAAAGTGACCATGCGGACGATTTCGGAAGCGTGGAAACGCCAGCGCGTGTAGAGCCGGTAACGGATTGCGCCGCCGGAAACGATGGCATGGCCGGCGTTGTTGCTGATGGAAAAGCCGATAAATCCGGCAAAAATCCATTTCCAGGGCGCCAGTTTGCGGCCGATGTATCTCAGAGCCAGAAAGTCATAAGAGGACAAGGCGACATAACCGCCGAGCGAGGCCATGCAGGCTAAAAACAAATTGTGTGCCGGAATGCTGACAAGCGCGTCCTTAATGTCTTCAAGCTTATATTTGGAAAGCTGGTGGTAAATCATGTAAGCCGCCACGACAAAGAAGAATAAGCCGGACCAGGATACGATTTTTTTCAGCAGCCGCTTTGTTTTAAATGCCATCAAAACCTCTCATTTACAACTTTTTTATATATCAGTTTTCAATATGGTATAAAAATGTTTAAATATCAATTTAAATCGGGAAAATATTTTGCGGGATTGATTAAATCGGCAGAACTTTTTTTGAAGAGCCGATTTGAGGGACTTGGGGAGTTCGGTTTGTATGCCTCGCGCACTTCGCATAGGCTTGTTTGCTCGGCGACAAACCATCACCGCTCACAACGAAAACACCGGAGCAGCGGTGTTTTCTATCGGTTCGCGCCCGCTTGGGTTCAAGTCCCAAAAATTTATACCATAAAAAAAACCTCCGTATAAGGAGGTTTTTTTTATGGTGCCGACTGAGGGACTTGAACCCCCGACCCACTGATTACAAATCGACTGCGCTTATAAAATATTATCTTTATAAATCAATATGTTAATCTTGAAATTTTAGCGATTTTTTTGTCGAGCTACCACCGAGCTACCACGCTAAAACAAGCTACCACCAGCTTATTACAGAGAAGTAGAATTGTTAAAGAAATCTTTTTTATCTTCAAAAATGATATTATCATACCAATTTTCTCTAAATCCCAAAAGTTCTAAAGACAAATGAGGGTTATTTAGATTTTCTTTAATAAGAGATAATACTCTATCACACCACGATGTAGACGGAGATATTTGTTTCATAAAAAAACTAAAGATAAAGAATTCTGCATAGAATGTGCTTTTCACTTCTTCTAAATCAATTAATCTTGCACGTTTTTTGCTTTTGGAAAGAGAACGAGGTGTTGTACTAAAAGTTCTGCGGTAAAATAATCCGTAATGAGCACAAATATTTCTTACTGAAACAATACATTCTAACCAGTTATCAAAGATTGCTTTAGGTAAACAAAATACCTCATAAAACTTTGTGGAATATTCCCCTTTCACTAAAGATATCATTTTTGAAAAATTTCCAAAAGTTATTACATCTACTAATTGCCAAGAAGGTATTCTAGTTGTTGCTATATCAGAGAAAGAATGTAAAGAATCGATATTTTTTTTGAATTTTAGAATGTTACTATTAATATCATCTAACAGCTTAGAATGATTATATATTTCCTCTTGCTTTTTGCAATCAATATAGAAGATATCTTTTCTTGAAGAGAATAATTCTCCATTAAGAAACCAAAAGGCATTATCTTGAGTTGTGCTGAGAATATTAGAGAATAATACCTTGAAACAGACTTCTATTCTTTCCGCAGCTTCCATAAAAAGAGTTCTTAATTTCCTGTCAAAAATATATAGTTGAAGTATATCTTCAAATTTGATTCGAGGTTTAAATTGTTCTTTAGTATGTTTGTCAACATAAAATGTATTCCAGTACATGGCCAATCTATGATAACCAATGTATGAAAGGTATTTTAAAGCTCTACTTTCATCATTAAATATTAAATTTCTAGATTTTAATAAACTAATTTGCTGTGAAAATGATGTTGGAATGTTGTGGTTTGTTGGCATTTCTTTCTCTACTGAATAAAAATATACCCACTAATTGTGCTTAATATTCCAAAACTAGTGAAACATCAGAGGCCTAGTGGGTCTGTTACCTATATATGTAAGCTAAAATATATTAAAAGTCAATATGTTTTAGCACAATGTTTAAAACTTTTTTGCAATAGCATATTGAATAAAAAGAGAATTTTAATGTATTGATAGTGTATTTTAATATATTAAAATACACTAAGGTTTATAAATTATCATTTTCAGAGAAATTGCAGTCAATTTATTTGTTCACCGAGAATATACCAATCACTATCCGGCAAAATTAGTTATAGAAAAAGACAGAATTTTTACTGATTCAAGATATGAACAGCTAAGAACAGAATAGCCCTATAATGGTTAGTGAACAAGTGAGTTGACAAGCTACTAGACAAGCTAGTGAACAAGCTATTCAAATTATAGCTTTTTGTAAAACACCAAAATCTTTATCTGAGATTATGACTTTTTCACAATATAAAAGTCGAGGATATTTTATGAATAAGGTATTAAAACCTTTGATAGAGGCTGGAGTTATTGAAAGTACAATTCCTAATGCTCCTAATCATCCGCAACAGAAATATAAAACGGTCACAAAACATAAATGATTATTAAAGAGGGACGCTACTCCAATTTAAGCATTGTCTGAGTAAACCTCTTTTTTGGTCTTCACTTTGCTCAATACCTAGCTTTCGATATATTGCCTTAATTACAATAATAAATAAAATTTCGCATAAATTTGCAATATGAATCTCATTCTTAACTATATGTCCATATTTTTTGAGTTTTTGGCAAGTAGGAGAGAGTTGATCAATATGTAATATAGTATTACGGATTTCGCCAATATCTTCAGCTATTTCATCAAGAGTTTTGCTATCTCCTAAAATCTGTCTTAGTTTTATCGTTATTTCCTCATTAAAGACATCATCTTCCGGCAAAAGATTTTCGGCTAAGAAGTTTTTATAGCGATTTTTATAATCTCCATCTTTCTTACTCTGCCATGCTCCAATCAAGGCAATCAAAATACTATATTGCTGTAATCCAGCCCCCGAATTATGATACAATTTATCTGTAATAAAAGAATTTATAAGGTCGAATTGTAAAATTTCTTTCCAGTTTTTTAGAATTTCTGAAAACTTATCTCTTACATTATTGAGGCAGACAGGCAGATAAGCCATAGGTAGTATTTTATTTTCATCAGTCTTTTCTTTGAGACTAAAAGCATTGATTAATTGATATTCTTTATTTCCAGCTTTAAGGAAGCTGTAAAGGGAATAAATTTTTTTAAATAAGAAAATTGAAAATAGTTTTTCAATATCATATTGCAGATGAATATAATTACCAGCTGTTTGGCTATTTCCCTTAATATGAAAAAAATAATATGGTTTTGACAACATCATGTTTTCAGTTTTTTGTCGCAACTCTTCTACTAATTTTGTTTCATATTTACTTCCACAAGCAAACATAGCCATTGATAAATCAAAGGCATCTTTAAGACCTTGTTGAAGCTTAATAACTATGTTGTCATCAATTGTACAATCTATTTGTGGAGTATTATCGGCAATAAAATACTCGTTCGGATGAAGTACGCAAAAGTTATTTAATCCTCCGAAATGGAAAGAAATTCCAGTAAAAATAGTATCATCTTTCAAACAATGGATGCCTAAAATAGCGTACGATACCATGTAGTGTTTAATAAAATGAGATTCAGATTGGCGAAGATTAGTTCTTCCTCCATTAGATAAGCAATCCAGAAGGGTAACTTTACCAATTTCTTCCACAGAACCATATAGCTGTTTTACCTCACAGGATGAAGATGGTGCAAAATCATCAGCTGTTTCAATATATCCTGTAATTTTCAAAGATATCTGGCTTTCTTTGGAAAAAGTCAGAGTACCAGAAAACTTTCTATCTGGCATATTTGGCGCCCAAAATTTTCCAAGATAGCAAATTTCTTTATTTTTATCTAAATCAATCATTTTTTATCCAATCATTGTATATATTGGTGCTATCTTAAAAATATACGAATGTCAACACGCTACCACTCATTTCTTATTAACTAAAATATCCGGTCATATTTGCCATCTGTAAATTTGGGGAATCCCAAGTTTCAAAAACTTCTTGGGTTAAACTGTTGCCATGGATAACTTTGACGCTCAATCCTAAAAGGCTTAACTGAATAAAGGCCATACTGACACATAGCGGGTCAATATCGGTGGCCTCAATATAAAGTTTTCCGCCTAGTTGCTCATAGCCGCGATTTTTCAGACATTGGACAATTCCCAATACCATCGCACCGGAGCCGCACGCCGGTTCGGCAACCCTGCAATAACCTTTTTCGGCAATTGCTTTCTCAAAACCATCATCAAATGTGATTTCTGCCATAAATTCGCAAATATGGGATGGAGTGAAAAATTGGCCGTTGAAATGTTTTCCTAAGTTAAGCTCCATGAAGATTGTCCCGAGATAGTCTTTGGGACTTTCTAGCAATAATCTGGTTAAATCAGCTAACATCTGCGGAAAATAAGTTCCGAAAACATTTTTATCATACCGTTTGATAACTTCTAAATAGTCGTTTTCTCGTTTATCATACTGCTCTTTATAATAACTTCGCGCCATTGCCGGTACTTTCATAAAAGCATTATGCAGGGAACAACTGCACACTGTGCAAAAGTCCTCAAATACCCGATACATCGGAAAATGGCTTAATCCGGAGATTTTTTCAAATCCCCGGATTAAGCTCTTTTTAGTTATTTTTTCGATTTTTTCTTGCCCGATTTTTTTTTAGACTTTTTAGATTTCTTGTCTTCCTTAAAATTCGGAGTTACCTCTTGTGGTTCGCTTGCTTGCTCAGATGTAGCTTCATCTTCCGGTGTTAAATCTTGAGGTTTCAATTCTTTCAGATTTGTCTCCGGAGGGAACCCAGCCCATTCATCTTCTTCAACGACATCCTCCGCATTTTCATTAAAAGAAAGAGGAGCGATTTCGTTCTGCTCCTCTTGTATTTCGGTGTCATCTTCCATTTCAATCGGGGTATATGTTATACGCCCATCTTCGTCATAGCCTAAAAGGTGGCATTCTGCTTTGACTTCTGGAACCTCCGGAACATCTAATCCCTTGCGATTAACATAATCATTACAAAATTTAACATAATCGGAGTTAATATTCTCATTTTGCGGATTTGCAACAACTTTAGCGATTTCTTCTTCAATTTCATTAAGACTAATGTTGCCAAATTCTTTTTGATAATATTCTTTTACTCCGTCTAATTGTCCAGCCCGAAATAATAGATCATCATAAATATTAATCATCGGGTCAAAACCATCGAACTTCATAAAGAAATAATATTTATTGTAAAAATCATACAACTGAATTTCTTTTTCATCACTGGTTAAAAAAGTCGCCAGCGCTTTTTTTCGGGTTAATGTCGATTTTCTGTGCTTAAATAACATTTCGGTATAACCGGGATATTTTTTTGTATCAAAACTCATTTTTCTTCTCCTTAGTGTTCACTTGCCAAATAAATTGTTAAAACTCGGTTTGTTATCTCTGGATTGCTCGGGTCTTCCGAAGCAAACTCAAGGTTTTTATCATAATAATCGATTTTCCAAAAAATCTGTTCATTGCCATCGGCAAAAGCGCCGAAGTCACGTTCACCATAGGGATTGTTTTTGAAATCAAAATCATTAAATTCTTTTACTTTTTTAATAATTTCCCATTTCCTTTTCGGGCCGAGGGCTACAATGCCGTTGCTGGTCATTACATACCCACCGCTAAAAGTCTTTCTGAGATTATCATTCAGCTCTGCAATTTTTTTCCAATTTTGGGAAAAACAGCTATCATCATAATCTGCCGCTACATTGTTATTCATATCTAACTCCTTGTTTTTATTAAATTATCTTTACATATTCTATACTGACATATCCACGGTGGAACGCAAGTACTTTTTAGGAAAATATTATTGATTTTCAATAAATTAGATGCTTTTAAAGGTAACATTTTATTTCTAAAAAGGACAGTTATGGCGTAAAAGAACCGAAAGCAAAATACTTTCGGTTTTCATATTTAATATTCAAAAATGATTTCAAGAATTCTATAAGCTATATCACGCGGTTTTGTGCCACTCCATATATTTTTGTCTTTATCATAATAGCTTATTCTCCAATGGAGCTTTATATTGTCATCTTCAACAATGCTATCTAAATTTCTATTATGAACCAACCGAGTATTATATTCATTATAATCGGTAACTTTTTCTACATTATCAAAAACCCAAATAGGAAAAGTGGCTTCCAGCTCCGGTGTCATTACAACATCATTAAGAGTTTTGAAAAAATAATTTTTCAGCTCATCCAACTGTTTTCTCATATCTTCATAAAAGCCTTTTCCTCTCGCTATTACTATGGAGCTTACAACATTTTCAAGCCTTTCATCAATAAACTCCGGTTCTTCATAAGTTTTATAAAATTCATTGATATTCATAACATTTTCCTTTCATTCAATTAATTACCTTATACTTCTATACTGACATATCCACGGCCGTACGCAAGTACTTTTTATAAAAATATTATTGTTTTTCAATGTATTAGGCTGTATTTTGATGGCGTTTTATTTCAAAAAAAAGTACCAATATTTCTATTGGTACCAGTGCGGAGTAATAGATAAATTACCTCTCCCGCATACTCTCGTTGAGATATTTCATGACCGGAGAGAGCAGATATTCAATCACGCGGCGTTTGCCGGTTTTGATTTCCGCCGTCACGCTCATGCCGGGCTTGAGTTGGATAATCTGCCCGTCGGCTTTTATTTTGTTATCCAAGAGCGTCAGCCGGGCGTTAAATACCAGCCCAAGCTTTTCGTCCTGTATCGCATCACCGGAGATATTGCGGACTTTTCCTTTGATTGTGCCGTATTTGGTGAACGGGAAACTGTCGATTTTGATTTCCACATCCTGTTCCGGCCGCACAAATCCGATGTCTTTGTTCAAAATCTGTACTTCCGCCTCGAGTTTATAATCTTCAGGCACCAGATTCATAATCGGCTTGGCAGTTTCGACCACGCCGCCTTTGGTATGATAAACCAGCTGCTGAACATACCCCGAAAGCGGCGCTTTCACAATCGTGCGTTTCAAAGCTTCTTCATATTTAATCAGTTCCTGCTGATAAGACGCCAGTTTCTCTCGGCTTTCGGTCAGCTCCTGCATAATATTCTTGTCAAACTCGGCCAGATATTGCCGTTGCTCTTTTTTGAGCGATTCAATGTTCGCCTCGGTTTCCGCCATTTTCTTAGCCTGTACGTTGCGCTGCTCCTGCAAATTGGTTAATTCTTCTTCCTGTTCCAGAAAAGTCAGCCGCGCCAAAAGCTTCTTATCCACGAGGATTTTCTTTTTCTCAATCCGCTCCTGCACGCTCGGCAACAGTTTCTCAATGCGGGTCAGGTCAGCCTGAATGGTATCTTTTTCTTTCTCAGCCTTGGTAATCTGCCCGTTCAGAACTTCAATCTTGGCCGCTTTCTCGGTCATCTGGCTTTTGAGCAAATCCGTATGCATTTTAATTAAATATTCGTCAATATCCGGATTATAGCTGAAATTCTTCTCCGGATCGTCCGATAACAGGGCTTTCAGTCTTGAAATCGCGATTTCCAAAGCTTCCATTTCGTTTTCCACCCGATTAATGTTCGCCAGAACCTCGGTCTGGTTAAATTTAATCAGGTCTTGCCCCTCTTTGACATATTGCCCTTCCTGAACATAGATTTCCTCAATCTCGCTGTCGGTCAGGGTTTGGATGGTCTTGATGTTTGAGGCGGGCATCAGCTTTCCGGCCGAGGTAGCGATAATGTCGATTTTGCCTAAGATTGACCACAAAATCAGCACCGTAAACATCAGCATGATGACGTATGTCAACAACCGTGCGGCATGAGACGGCGGCATCTCGGTCACTTCCAAGACCGCCGGCAGAAATTCTTTTTCATGTTCGTTCATGCCTTTGATTTTACTGTCTTTGGCGGCTTTTTCCTGCAGCAGGGCCTGCTTGGCAATTTCCCAATATCTTTTGAGCTGCTCCATCATGCCGCATTCTCCTCATTGGCGGGCACAATCGGCGCGGTCTGGCTGTTCCACAGATAAGCATAGCGCCCGCCGCGTTTCAAAAGTTCTTCATGCGTGCCGGTTTCGGTAATCTCGCCTTTTTCAATGGTAATAATCTGGTCGCATTCCCGCACAGTCGAGAGCCGGTGCGCAATCATAAACACCGTCCGCCCTTTGCAGATTGAAGCCATATTTTGCTGAATAATCCGCTCGGATTCATAATCAAGCGCCGAGGTTGCTTCATCAAAAATCAAAATCCGCGGATTGTTGACCAAAGCGCGAGCAATCGCAATCCGCTGCCGCTGTCCGCCGGATAACGATGAGCCGCGTTCCTCAATAATCGTGTCATAGCCGTCCGGCAGTTCGGTAATAAAATCGTGCGCACCCGCCAGCTTGGCTGCGGCAATAATCCTGTCCATGGATATTGCCGGATTGGTCAGGGCGATATTTTCCCGCACACTCTTGTTAAATAAGTAGTTCTCCTGCAAAACGACGCCGATTTGCCGCCTTAACCATGCCGTATCAACGGTGGAAATATCTATCCCGTCAATCAGCACTTTGCCGGATTCCGGAATATACAAACGCTGAATCAGCTTGGTGACGGTCGATTTGCCCGAACCGCTCGGCCCGACAAAACCGATTTTCTGTCCGGCCTTAACTTTGAAACTCATCTTTTTGAGAATTTCAGGTCCATTCGGCACATAGCGGAAAGTAATGTCCTTAAATTCCACGTCGCCTTTAATCTCCGGCATCGAGCCTTTGGACAGGGTTTCGGTATTTTCGGCCGGATTATTAAGAATGTCAGACAGCTTTTCAATAGAGATTTTAGCCTGCTGGAAATTCTGCCACAACTGCGCCAAGCGCAAAATCGGCTGTGTTACGCGACCGGATAACATGTTAAAGGCAATCAGCTGTCCGACCGACAGCTCGCCTTTCATGACCAAACTTGCACCAATCCACAAGGTCAGCGCCATGGTGATTTTCTGCACTAACTGGACAAGCTGTCCGGCAATGTTATTGATATGCGATGCTCTGAAAGAAGACCCGACATAAGCCGCCAACTGCTGTTCCCAACGACGCTGCATCTGCGGTTCGACGGCTAAAGACTTAACCGTCTCCACGCCCGAAACCGCTTCCACCAGAAAGCATTGGTTTTCTGCCCCGCGGCGAAACCGCTCATCAATCCGCGAGCGCAAAATCGGGGTAAAAAACAAGGACAGCAAAACATAAAAAGGAATGGAGAGCAAAACCAACAGCGTCAAGGTCTTGGAATAAAAGAACATTACCGTAAAAAAGATAATGGTAAAAAAGAAGTCAATAATCAGGGTTAAGGTCGAACCGGTCAGAAAATTGCGGATATTCTCCAACTCATGCACCCGCGCCACCGTGTCGCCGACCCGCCGCACCCCAAAATAAGACAGCGGCAGCCGAATGAGATGCTTAAACAAACTCGCGCCAAGCTCCACGTCAACCCGAGTGGTGGTGTGCGAAAAAGTATAAGTCCGCAGCCCGCCGAGCAGAGTTTCAAAAATACCAATGCAGATTAGCGCCACCATCAACACGTCAAGGCTGGAGAGCCCGCGGTTAACCAGCACCTTGTCAATCACCACCTGAAACAACAGCGGCGACACCAGCGCAAACAGCTGTAAAAAGAACGAAGCCAGAATAACCTCGCCGAATAGCCTGCGATATTTGACCACTGCCGGAATAAACCATGAAATGTCAAACTTGCGGTTTTTGCCGTTGATAAACTCACGGCAGGTCATCATTAAGAGCCTGCCGTTCCATCTGTTCATAAATTCTTCTTTGCTCAAAACCTCGGGGTGGTTGCCTTTGGCGGGGTCTTGAATCAAAACTTTGTCCTCAGCAACTTTGCCGATAATAAAATAAGTATTGTCTTTGCTCTGGGCGATTGCCGGAAGGTTCGTTTTATCCAAGCGTTCCCACTTGGTCTCAACAAACCGTGCTTTGAAAGAAAATTCCTTGGCCAGCTGCAACAATTCATATTCCTCAAAATGCGAATTCTGCCGGTCATATTTATGCTTAATCTGGTCAATAGAAATCGGCTTTTCAAAGAAATTCGCCATAATCGCAAAACAGGCCAAACCCGTATCTATTGTTTGGGGATTTGAATTTTCTTCTGTCATAAATTTGCTCACTATCCCGTGGGTTGTAATAATTTTGTAGCAAATCTTAATACGAAAGAAAACAAAAAGCAAAGAAAAATTTTTTATAAATAGATGAATTATTTTAAATTTAAATTGAAAACTAATTTTTATCCACAGGCTCCACTAAAGTGTCAGTCTAACTTTTTGATATTTCAAGGAAGAACAATCGTTGAACATTTTAAAAATTAAATTTTTTACTTGCATAATTAAACTTAATAATGGAGAATGAAGGCAAATTAATCCCTTTGGGAGCGAGCTGAATGAACTATTATACAAAATGGCCTGACATTGGCTATTATCGTGGACTATCTCCATCAAACATTATTTTAGATGTTTCATTCAGTTTGTCTGCTTCTCAAATTTTGCATTGTTTTTTGAATTATCAAAACCTTTACCGTTTACTCGGTAAAGGTTTTGTTGTATGGAATCGAAATTTCCGGAGTTGAAAATGAGTAGAATTAAATCGATTATACAGAAGTTATTTCCTCCAGAGCAGAAAACTCTTAACATTTTTAAAGTTGCCTATTTGGTATTGTTTGTCATTTCGTTACCGGAAATCTTTGTATATGTTGGAGGGGAAGCGGTATCTGGGATTTGGAATGCTCTTGCTTGGTTTGCTTTATGGGCTGTTTTTATAGTTTCTATGCTTGCATTGCCAATGTATTATAAAAGCAAAAAAAGAAATTTAGTTTTCATACCACTACTTATTTTCTTGATATTTTTATATATTATTGCAGTAAAATCACATCGCTATACTGCAGGATTGTTAGATATCTTATATTTTCTTCCAGTTTTGGTTACTTTTATTCTTTGGAATAAAAAATCAGCAAATCCTACTCGTAACTTGATTATATTTTTGGCTGTTCCTTTTTCTCTTATAGCGTTTGATAAAATTGTCGCTTTAGGGTTTCAGCTAAGTTGTCCTTTCACACCCCCTAAAGCTGAATATAATCCGATTTATCTGCCAAAGCGTTTTTTTCATGAGGAAGATGGAAAACTTGTTCCTAACATTCAAGAAATTAATCGGATACCTTCTTTTCATGACTTGCCTGACGTATATCGAGAACATTCTATCCTTGTGTATGATATGTGTGGTTGGGTAAAAGAAAAAATAGCAAAAGAGTTATTAAGAAAAGGAAATATTATCCTGTGTAAAATACGTAAAAGTAACTTAGACATACCAGATTATTTGAAGCCTAAAAAATATTTAAATCCATTATCATTATCAATAGTCATGATTGACAATGAAGGAACAAAAACAACAATAGCAACATTATATTCAAAGCTTTTAATTAAAGGTTATGAAAATGGATGGCTGCGCAAGCCATCATTAAGTTATTGTGGATATGGCAATATATTTATGACGAATAAAGCCCAGTTCAAAAATGAATATGAAAAATATATTAAGTTATCAAATGATGGAGGATAATCAAGCTGTTACATTTTATAACTAGACGACAATAATGAGACATTAAATTTTACACATTTTTAGGAGATACAACATGAGTGAGACTACTTCTTTCAATCCCAGTGATGAATATATTAATGCTTTATTATGTAAGGTAGCTTACGAAGGAGTATCTGTTGGCGATAGTTTTTTAGACTTAGACACGTCAGAATTTTCAGAGACAGAACGTAATTTTTTGCAAAGTAATTTTGAAGTTGTGGATAGTTCAAGTGACTTTCTGAGTGGATTTAAAGCTTGTTGGATAAGAAATAAAGAAACAAATGAGGTAGTTTATGCCATCGCTGGTACCGATGATCTTCCTGGTGGATTGTTTGATTATGGAGATGACTACGATATCTGTAAAAAAGGTATAGCTACAGAACAATTTATTGAAGCATATAACTATTATATGCGGGTAGCCAATGCTCAAGGCTCCGTCATAAACCAGATAGTTGAAGGAAAACCTGAAAGCGGTGCTTATTTGAGAATTCCGGTTTCCGATAATGAGTACAAATATTACACGGTTGAAGAAGTTGTCAATTCCCATGAAGGAACAGGATATAGTAATATCTCTCTTACCGGGCATTCCCTAGGAGGTCATCTTGCGGGACTAATTGGTATGATAACAGGAAATCAAACTACTATTTTTAATGCTCCATCATTTTTTAAAGATCCTGCAGGTAATTACAGTATTCAATATGTGTTTATAAATGAAGACGGAACAGAAACAACCGAAACATTAACTTCTGACTATTTAGGTTTTGTGGAAAAATTCTTCGGTTCAGATTTAAATCAAAATAGCATAACTCATATTTATAATTCCAATAACGTAAATATTATTGCCAATTTAGGGTGGGAATGGGAGCACAACAAAGGTGTTGACTGTTTAAATCAAGCACCGGGATTATTAGAAGCGCACGGAATATCATCATTGTGTGATGCCTACAGAACTTATCTGATAATCAATAACTTTATAACCGAAAGTAATTTGTTTTTTGAAAATAATACCGGTACGGATAGTAAAAATGCCTTTGAAAATATTTATAAATTGTATTGTCTTGAAAATAATTTGGCCTTTACTCCAATCAGTTACAATACTATTGAGTTTCAGGAAAATTATTTAGACCCTCTTGAAGCATGGCTAAAACAAAAAGAGACAGATAATATCGGAATAATGTCAGATTCTTTCAATGGCACTTCATCTCCTGCTGACGTTAACGGAACAGGTGGGGCTGATATCATTTACACAGGTGGCGGAAATGATACAACAAATGCTGGAGCGGGTGCAGATACTGTTTACAGTGGTGATTTTTACAACGAAAATGCAAAAGAATATACAAAAAACGTAAATCTTGGTGCCGGCTCAGATACTTATTACGGTTTAAATGGTTCTGATATTGTTAATGGTGGAACTAGTGTCGATGGTACTGGAGATACCAATAATATCTTTCTCGGCGGTGGTAATGATATTTATCATGGAGGGAATGGAGCAGATATCGTCGATGGTGGTACCGGAAACACTGGGGGAATATTTGAAACAACGACCAGAAGTGTTTCCAGTACAACAAGTGATTTGATGAGAGATAGTACAGATAATAAGAATAAAATCTATCTTGGCGGAGGTAATGATGTATATCAAGGAACAATCGGGCGAGATTTGGTATACGGAGGTACTGGAAATAATCAGATACATTTAGGCCGGGATAGCATAAGTGATGCCTTTTATTCTAGTGCCGGAGCCGGAGAAACAGATACTATTTGGGATTTTGCAAAAGAAGATTATGTTGTTATTACCTCTGGAATATTAACTCACGAAAACGTTGGAAATGACTTGCATATTCATGCTAAAAACGGAAGTACTGTAATTATTAAGAACTTTACTTTGGCTGAAGATGAGGAATTACCTCAAAGTATAATAGATGATACTCGCATTTTACTTGATACAAGGATTGAAGATACATTAAGAGAACCATTACTTAGAAGTAAGGTTCATGCAGAAAGTCAGGCTTCCCCATTAATTCTTGATTTGGACGGCAACGGTATATCTACAGTCGGAGTTAACCACAATATTTATTTTGACCATGATGGTAATGGTTTTGCGGAAAATACAGGTTGGGTAGGACAAGGAGACGGACTCTTAGTCAGAGATATTAATGGAAACGGCCAAATTGATAATGGTTCGGAACTGTTTGGCGATAATACGTTGCTTTCCGATGGAACCAAAGCTTCTAATGGTTTTGAAGCTCTTAAAGATTTGGATTCCAACCAAGATAATGTTTTCGATGTAAATGATACTGCATTTAACGAGGTTAAGGTTTGGAAAGATACAAATCTTGACGGAAAAGTTAATGATGGTGAATTATTATCATTAGCGGAAGCTGGTATTACCTCTATTAATCTTGACTATCAATCCTTGGGACAAGGCCCAGATGAAAATGGAAATGATCATAAGCAAAATAGTAATTTTAATACATCTTCAGGTTCAGGCATAATTTCTGATGTTTGGTTTGATACAGAACCTTCCAAAACGATATATGAAAGAATCCCTGTGCCTGCAGATATTGCTACTTTACCAAATTTACAAGGATTTGGTAATGTTGTAAGTTTACATGAAGCTATGGCTCTAGATACAACAGGTGCATTAAAAGATTTAGTTATTGCTTATACACAAGAAACGGAAATTATTGCACGCAAAGAATTAATGAAAGATATTATTTTTCATTGGACTGGCGTACACAATGTTGACCCAGAAAGTCGTGCTGCTGGTAGTTATAACGGAGGAAATTATATAAAAGATGCCAGAATAATAGAAGCATTAGAATGTTTTTGGGGTGAAAAATATTCTAATCGTCATTGGATGGGAAGTAATGAAGAAAATCCCCGTCAACAGGCTGCTCTCATTTTAATAAGAGCGTTTGATGAGCTTTGTGACGCTTTTGATTATGCGTTACAAACAGAAGTGAAAAAGGAAAATATAATTGCAGGAATAGAAGTAATATACGATGATGTTACTCAAACTGTTAATGTGGATGTTTCTGATTTTATCACCAATGTAACCGCATTATACGAACAGAATCCGGCAGAGGCTCTAAAATTAATTCAGGAAAATAGTGTTATTATACGCGAACGGGCATTACATAATGATGAAATAATAAGTGCCATTCGTCAAGCGGCAACGACCATTCAAGGTAATTTATCTTATTATTTATCGCAATTTGGGTCGATTAATGTATTTATCACTTCTGGAAATGATACCATTGAGGGAACGGATGGCAACGACTATATTGATGGTTTGGCTGGCAATGATAATCTGTATGGTGGTGCCGGAGATGATATATTAATAGGAAACAGTGGAAATGACCATTTAGTTGGAGGTGAAGGCTCTGATACGTATATTTTTGGAACTGATTGGGGACACGATACTATTGATAATTCCAGTACTGAAGAGAAAGGAGTATCAAAAGATATCGTTGAGTTTTCAGATTATGCGGCTACAGACATTTCAATCTCAAGAATTGAAAATGATTTGATTTTAAGTACTAAAGACGGAAATAATTCGCTAAAAATATTGAGTTATTTTCTTGATACTGGAGAGACAAATAATACAGTAGATGAGATAAAATTTTCAGATGGAACCATTTGGAATTACGAATATATTGTTGATGTTTGGAATAAATCACCTCAATCTGTTGACGGCGTTACAATGATTGAAGGAAGCCGTAATGATGACCGTATTAACGGTACAAGCGGTGATGATGTTATCTCCGGCGGTAAAGGTAATGATACTATTTACGCCAATAACGGAAATGATACTTTATATGGTGGTCAAGGAGATGACCAATTAGAAGGAGGTGCGGGTAATGACACCTATATCTATAATCTAGGTGATGGCATTGACACAATTTATGATTCTGGAAATCAGGATACAATTGTCTTCGGATATGGAATTAATCTAAATGATTTAAAATTTGCATATGTAAATGGGGCGTTACAAATCACAGTACAAGATGACCCTAATCAAAAAATTCTTATTAATTCATTTTTCAACGGAATAAATTATAAAATAGAAAAGCTTAAATTTAATGATGGTACGGAATTCCCTTTATCAGAAGTAGGTTTGACATTGACGCAATCTGATGAAACTGAAACTGTGTATGGGACTTCTTTTTCCGATGTAATTTATGGTAATAAAGGTAACGATACAATTTATGGAAATGGTGGCAATGATACCATTATTGGAGGAAAAGGAAATGATACAATAAGCGGAGGTAATGGCAATAATATATATGTATATAATTTAGGAGATAATTTTGATACTATTAATGAATCTGGAGGAACGGATAAAATTCTCTTTGGAGAAGGTATATCTTTTAATGATTTAACCTTTATGAGAAATGGTAATTCATTAACTCTCTATATTAAAGGAAATAAGTCTCAAGGAATACAAATTAATAATCAATTTTCAGGAAGTTATAACCAAGTAGAGACATTAGAATTTGCTGATGGTACTACATTTGATTTGGTAAACAATGGTTTTACTTTCATACAAAAAGATTCTAATGAGACAATATCTGGTACAAGTTTTAATGATATTATTTATGCTGATGCTGGAAATGATAATATCTACGCCTATGAAGGAAATAATGTTATTTCCGGAGGAAAGGGAAACGATACCATATATGCAGGTAGTGGAAATGATGTTTATAGATATGAGCTTGGCGATGGATTAGATATAATTACGGATGATAATGGTATTGATAAAATTGTATTCGGTAGTGGTATTTCATTGGCTGATTTAACGTTTTCTGCGGATGATGATACCTTATGTATCTATATAAATAATGATAAGACACAGGGAATTAAGATAACAGACCAACTTGATGATTATTCATCAAATAAAATTGAAACAATTGAATTTGCAGATGGTTCAACTTTTAATCTTACTTCAGATAATTTGACATTAACATTATCTGATGGAAATGACTATCTATATGGTCCTGATCAGAATATAACATATATTGGCAATAAAGGTGATGATTCGATATCAGGTGGTTCTGGAAATGATACTTATGTGTGGAATCTCGGTGATGGTATGGATTCTATTTACGATGAAGGAGGCACTGATAGAATAATATTTGGCCCTAATATTTCATTAGATGATATATCATTTCGTCGTAATGATTCTGAGTTGTTTATTATCGTAAATAATGATATAAATCAAGGTGTTAGAATTGGAAGCTTTTTCTATAGAGACTATGCAAAAATTGAAACTATAGAATTTTCTGATGGCACGACATTCGATTTAACAACCTTGGAACTGACAAATGATCCAGTGAATATTAATCGTGTTAATGGAACAGATAGCGCAGATGATTTTCTTGTTGGTACAGATGGAAATGATAATATTGATGGAGCTGATGGAAATGATACCTTAATAGGTGGTAAGGGAAATGATGAGCTACATGGTAATGCTGGACATGATACATATGTCTGGAATCGAGGTGATGGGCTTGATAGAATTATTGAAAGTAGCGGAACTGACCGAATTCTTTTTGGAGAAGGAATTTCTTTAAGTGATCTTACGTTCTCATATGATGGAGGAATCTGTATTTATATTGATGGAGATAAATCCCAAGGTATAAAAATTGATAGTCAATCGGGAGGATTGGGTATTACTTCGGAACCTCTTGAATATTTAGAATTTGCCGATGGAACAATTTTCAGCTTAAAAGATAATGGAATTATCTACAATGGTGACAATTTAGATAATTATCTTCCCGGAACAAATTTTGATGATGTTGCCAATGGATATGAAGGCAATGATGAAATTAATACAGGGGATGGGAATGATACAATAAATGGCGGTAAAGGAGATGATATATTAAAAGGTGGTTCTGGTAATGATACCTATATTTACAATTTAGGAGACGGTTTTGATAAAATTACAGATTCCAGTGGATATGATAAGATTAAATTGGGAACAGATATATCAATAGATGACATATCATTTTCACGAGAAGGAAATAATCTAAATATTTATATTAAAAATGACAGAATGCAGGGTATGCAAATTGCTAATTTTTTCAGTCAAGCGGAATATCAGATTGAAGTAATTGAGTTTGCAGATGGTTCAACATTTAACCTTATAAAAGGCCTTGCTCTTACAGGTAATGATGATGATGAAAATATCTCGGGAACAGCCTATAATGATATTATTTCCGGAAAAGATGGTAAAGATACATTAACAGGTGGAGATGGTCACGACCAACTAATCGGAGGTCAGGGTGATGATAAACTGAACGGTGGATATGGAAACGATACGTATGTATATAATATAGGTGATGATTTCGACACCATTACAGAAACTGCCGGTAATGACAAAATTGTTTTCGGTGCTAACATTACTTTAGATAGATTGGTTTTTAAGCAAGAAAATAAAGACCTTTGTATCTATATTGATGGAGATTTGACACAGGGAATTAGAATCAGTTCTTATTTTTCAAATGTAAATTCAAAAGTAGAAACGATTGAGTTTGCTGACGGTACAAATTTAAATATAATTGAACATATTGAGGGAACAGAAGCTCCAACTTTTGGCCAAACTCTTGTTGGTACTTCTAATAATGATACTATCACTGGTACAGAAGGAAGTGATATTATAACAGGTGGTACCGGTAATGATACGTTAAACGGAAAAAGTGGAGATGATACTTATATATATAATTTAGGAGATGGTTTAGATACCATTACCGAGAATTATGGAAATGATAAAATTCTTTTTGGAGAAGGTATCTCTTTTAGTGATTTGGCATTGTCAAAAGATAGCAATGATTTATTAATCTATATTAATAATAGTACAAGCCAAGGAATTAGAATAAAAAATCATTTTTCTAATGAACAGTATCGAATTGAAGCTTTAGAATTTTCAAACGGTTCAATATTTGATTTAACTCAAAATGGATTAACTTTTATCCAAACTAAAAAAGATGATAACATTGATGGCACAGCTTATGATGACACTATATATGGTTTATCTGGGAATGATACTTTAAGGGGAAATGCCGGTAATGATATCTTAGTTGGAGGTAAAGGAAATGATAAGCTTGAGGGAGGAGCTGGAAATGATACATATATATATAATCGAGGCGATGGGTTAGATACCATTCAAGATACTAGCGGGGTAGATAAAATTATTTTTGGCCCAGAAATTTCGCAAAATGATTTGTCTTTTGAAATTGATGACTCTAACGTATTAATATACTTAAACAATGACAGAGCCCAAGGCATTAAAATTTTAAGCCAAATTGGAGGGCAAGGATGGCCAGTAGAATCCATAGAATTCGCTGATGGTTCCGTACTTAAATTAACTTCAATGATGTCTCATCTAGCATATCGACAAACTGACAAAAACGATACTGTATATGGTTCATCCTATGGAGAAACAATATATGGCAACAAAGGGAATGATACCATTTATACATATGCGGGTGATGATGTCCTTATTGGTGGAAAAGGTAATGATGCCTTATATGGAGGTGTTGGCGACGATACCTATATTTATAACCTAGGAGATGGCTTTGATACCATAGAGGAAGAAGAATATGGACATAATAAAATTGTATTTGGAGAAGGTATTACACAGAGTAATTTGTCGTTCTGTTGTGAAAATGCAGATGTGATTATCTATATAAATGGAGATAAATCTCAAGGTATTCGGATTAAAGATCAGATTGATATGCATTTTGGACGATGGGCTATTGAAAAATTAGAGTTTGCCGATGGAAGTTTTATTGATTTAACACAACAGGGTTTAACATATGAACTAAATTCTGGAGATAACACAGTATATGTTGGAGATACAGCAAGTACATATATTAGCAGTTCAGGAAATGACAACTTTCTTAGTGGTAATTCCACAGGAGATGGAAATAGTTATGTCTATAATAGAGGGGATGGATTAGATACTATTGAGTGTGAAGAAAATGATAAAATAGTTTTTGGAGAGGGAATAACTCTTAATGATCTTGTATTTAAAGCTGTCGGCTCTGATTTGCATATCTACATTGGAGAAGAACAGAATCAAGGAATAATAATTAAAAGTCATCTAGGAAGTCCTGACATGAGTCATATTGAATTTGCCGATGGTTCATCATTTGACTTAAAGAATCAAGGCCTTACCCTTGTTGGGAATAGTGCAGATGATAAAATGAATGGTACTCTTCATAATGATGTTATTTCTGGCAATGATGGAAATGATGAAATATATGCGAATGAGGGTAATGATACCATTATCGGAGGAAGAGGAAATGATATTTTGCAGGGTGCAGAAGGCGATGATATGTATATTTACAATTTAGGGGATGGTTTTGATAGCATTTCAGATAAATCAGGCAATGATAAAATTATTTTTGGTGAAGGTATTTCCCAAGGGGATGTATCTTTCCGAAGAGAAGGCTACAACTTAATTATCTATCTTAATGGTGATATTTCTCAAGGAATGAGGATTGATAACTACTATAACCAATCTAATACGTATAAAGTAGAAACAATAGAATTTTCAGATGGTTCTGTAATGGACATTTCTAATCTTGATTTGACGGATGAAGGAACTGCGCGTCAAAATATTAATGGTACGGATGACGATGATGTACTAACAGGTGGAAATGGAGATGATTATATTTATGGTAATATGGGAAATGATACTCTTACAGGGAATAAAGGAAATGATGATTTGTATGGAGGCAGTGGTGATGATACGTATATATGGAATTTAGGTGATGGTTTAGATACCATATCTGAATATAATGGTAATGATAAAATTATTTTTGGTGAAGGTATTTCTCTTAATGACTTAACGTTCGAAAATCGATATGATGATTTGTATATATTTGTTAAAGGCGATCGTACTCAAGGAATATGTATATCTGATTATTTCTATTCAGAGGATAATCAAGTAGAAAATTTAGAATTTTCTGATGGTACAACATTTAACTTAACTAATTCTGAATTTACTTTCACATATAGTGATGGAGATGACAGTATTACAGGAACGGATAGAAACGATACCTTCATTGGAAGTCGAGGAAATGATGAAATTGAAGGAAGAGAAGGAGATGACACTTATATTTATAATTTAGGTGATGGGCTAGATACCATTAGTGATTATGAATATGATTATAGTGATAACACAAAAGGCAAAAATGACAGAATCAAATTTGGTGAAGGAATAGCTTTTAGTGATTTAACCTTTAAAAGTATTGGAGATAGTCTGCATATTTATATTAATGGAGATATTAATCAAGGTATAATTATTAACCGACAGAATTATGACGAATCATATCAGATTGAGTATTTAGAGTTTGCAGATGGTTCCGTGTTTGATTTAGCAAATAATGGGCTAACTTTTAAACAAGATAATCTGGCTAATGAAATAGTAGGTACTCTAAAGGATGATATCATCTATGCATATGATGGAGATGATACGATTGATGCTCAAGATGGAAACAATGTTATTGTTGGAGGAAAGGGTTATGATACCATAAAAGGTGGCAATGATAATGATACTTATATTTACAACATTGGTGATGATTTTGACACAATTTCAGATTCTAATGGTAATGATAAAATCAAATTTGGTGCGGGAATAACTCTTGAACAATTGATTTTTGAAATATCAGGAAGCGATTTGAATATCTATATTGATTCAGATAAGACCCAAGGGATAAAGATTACTAATCAATACAGTTATAATGCGAATTATCGTATTGAGACATTAGAATTCGCTGATGGCTCCTTGTTTAATTTATCCGAAAGTGGATTAACATTTAGTCAAAATGACTCCGATGAAAATATTACAACCAGTAACTTTAATGATATCATTTATGCAAAAGCTGGAAATGATGTTATTGATGCCAAAGATGGAAATGATATCATTTATGGAGGAAATGGTTATGATACTTTAAAAGGTGGAAATGGAAATGACACATTGATTGGGGGTAAAGACGATGATATTTTACAGGGAGGTAATGGAGACGATACATATATCTACAAACTTGGCGATGGATTTGACAGTATAACAGATACAGGAGGAAATGATAAATTAGTATTTGAAGAAATAAGTGCTAATGATTTATCTGTTGAAAAAAATGGAAATGATTTAATTTTTAAGATAAACAATCAGGAAGATTCCGGTATTAAAATATCTAATCATTTTTCTTCTCAGAAAATTGAAACATTGGAATTTTCAAATGGCTCAATAGATATAAGTCAATTTACAAATGCAGATCAGCTTATTCAAGCCCTTAACTCTTTTGTAACGGATACTTCATCATCTATGGATAACTTATCCAATCCGACCGAAGATGTCAGCGATATATATTCTCTGGCGGCCAGTCAGGATTTAACTAGAAAAGCAATCTAAAGGAGGTTATTTAAAACAGAAAATATCCCCTACTCTGCAGAGTAGGGGATATTTTTCATGCATAAGTCATCATAAACGACGTTATTTCTATCAATTTGCTTGATTGTTTCCGGTGTATCTTTTTCATAATCAGCATATACAGGTTCATAAAGTAAGCAGAAATCACCGTTTATATTTGTCGTGCAAGCGATTAAGACGCTCAAACTCACAAAGATTGTAACGAGCAATTTTAGCTTTTTTAACCGCATTCAGTTCTCCTTTCATTTGTTGGTTCTCTGCGTTTTCTTTGGCGCAGCGATAGCCAAAGAGGTATAAAAATAAAGCGATGGCTGCAAAAACCACCGCTCTAAACTTCTTTAGAATTGTTATCATCTTTGCTTTTCCTTTTAATTCCGATATCACGAGCACCGCTGATACCGAGCATAATTGCAAGGCTTGTCAGCAGTTGCTCCCAATCCACGAGTTTCACATCAAAATACGGCGCAATCACGCAGTTATTGAGGAAACCATAACATAAAATCCAGCCAATCAGCGGAATCCAAGATCTTTTATTCAGTTTCATAATAAATCAATTCCCTGCTGAAGTATCTCGTCTGAATATGGCTGAATACCGTTTTCCATGCGGATAACGGCTTTAATAAATACTGTCAGTACGCCGCGTTCTTCAATATCTATAACCGTATCGGGATAGACACCGAGCTGTTTGGCAACTGATTGAATATAGGCTATGGTCTGGTTTTCGCTTGGTGGAGCATACCGACTGATAATTTGTCGAACAGTCTTCAAACCATGAATCCTTTTATAATTAATCAGGATTTTAGCTAAAGCCCTGATTCCATAGATTGGAGCCGTAAAGACACAAAAGGCGGAATCGATATTCCGCCCGTCTGGATTTAACCCTTGCCAATTTGCCCCGTGCCGGATATTGCCGGGATTATTGTTTCTAATTCCCCTTGGTAGTTTTTGATTCATTATGTATCTCCCAAATAAGTTGCCGTAATTCATCAATTTTTAGCTCTAGCCGGTTAATATGTAGCTGTGTGGCATATTCCCGAGCGACCTGAACCTTAAAATCATTCAGTTCTTTATGGACATTGCCCACCTTATGAACAAGCCATACAAAAGCCGGAACACAGATAATCTGTAAAAATTCTAGCCAATCCATTATTCTCTCCTTAATTTATGTGAACTCGGTCATCTTCAATAACTGCCGTTATCTCAACCGTATCCGTCCGCGGCTTAATACCGATTATTCTGGCCTTGATTGCCCATTTGTCTGCCGTGCCGAAGGCAAAATGCGTCCGTTCACGAGAAGTACCGGTATAAATCTCAAAGTCAGGATTTTCTTCCAAAACGACTTCGTTTTCCAAATCTCCGGCAACTATGGGATAAGGCCCTGATAATTGTCCGTTGGCTTTGCGAAGCGCAATATAATGAACAGCCTCGCCATCAAAAACAACCGGTTCGGATAAACTCAGCTTGTTGCCGTCACGGCTGACGATTTCGCCGCCTTGCCCCCAACTTGGCATATCATGGGTTATGGCAACCAAATCCCCGTAAGTCGGAATTAGACCGTCAAGCTCAGTCATAAAGCTCACAATTCTGCGGCGGTACCGATTGGCCGCCGCCATATAAAGAGCTTCACGCAATGCCTGGTCTTTATCCGTACAGCCAAACAGTTCAACCGTTGCCGTATTTTGAGAAGTACTTTCCGGTAAAATTCCGGTAATTTCCGTTGTTTTCCATGTTTTATTGGAAAAATACTCAATCGTAACACTGTCCGCCGTGTCTTCTGACGGCATAATATATTGTATGGAAAGAGAATTTTTGACAATGTTTCGCGGAGAAAACAACGCAACCGGGATAATCTTAGGCTCATCTCGAACGAAGCGGACAATGCCGCCCTGCAAAAAAGCAACCGCGCGGCCGCATTTGGCAATTCGGCTCAAAGCCTCAAAAACCGTTAATTTACTGTCAAAAACAGCATTAAATGTATCACCGCGGCTCTGCCAAATACGGTCTAAATATAATAAAGCATCCAAATCTATGCGGCTGTCGTCAAGTTTTGCCCCATATTCCGCTTTTAAGACATCTGCCAGTGCCCACGCAATAGAACTTGTTGGAACTGCGGCAGACCAGCCGTTTTCGGAAGACCACACCGGCAATTTACGAGTAACGACACAGTTTAACAACCTAGAAGAACGTTGAGAAAGATTGTTAGTTGCCCGCATTTTTAAGGCTATCATTGTTACATTGCCGTAATTATGCTCTGCAACGACAAAGCCTTTGGCAGAAGTCCAACGGATTTCGTGTCCGGCACGGGAACTCTCGTCCTTTTTATCCAGACGTGTCGCCCGAACCTCATAGCGGGCGCTCTCCACATCATAATTATAGGTTTTATAAATGGCGTTATGAGAATTTGAGGAAAAACTCTCCTGTCCCAACATAAACCAATCGCCGAGAGGATTGTCTTCATCATCAATCTTTCTGGCTTCCACTTTCCAGTTTACCGTTTTATTCGACATTGAACCGTTGTCATTGGCGTAATATAGACCTCGCTGAAAGGCAACATCTATGCCGATTTTATTAACGGTTGTTTCACTTTGGTTCAAAATAAACGGCCCGATAATTTCATTTTGCAGAAGTTCTTGTCCGGACACTTCCGTACTGGTTATCACATCCTCTGCAAACATTGTATTTTTTGTATTTGGCGGCAATATTTCATAGGTTATTTCCTTGAATGAAGATATCGGGGTGTCTTCAATCATGATTTTTTCAATATCATATTCGCCCTGACCGATACAGTGGAGCTGATAAACATATTGCTCATTATCAATATATTCGTAATACGGCTGACTTGCAAAATCAGGATAAACCAGATGTCGCCCATAAATAACTGGAATAGGATTGCCAAGTCTAGCTTGGTTGCCTTGCGCCTGTAGGGAATAAGTCGGGCTTTGCGAAGAAACCGCATAACTGGTACCGTTCAATGTTGGCTTGGGCGGTGGAACCAATGCGTTAATCAGCATTCCGCCGCCGATTGAAACTCCGGCTGCTACAGTTGCACCCCAGACAGCTCCCCAAGCGGCGCTTGCCGCACCATAACTCGCAACTGTTGCTACCACTAGCGCCACCATGCCGACAACGCGCAACGGATTTGAGCCGCCGCCACCTCCGCCTTGCAACAAATTAACAAAGGCGACATGATCCATTGCCCGGATTTTTAAGTTATCCCATTCTTTTCGCAGTACCGGATTGCCATTCACTAAGCAAATAAAGGGGGTATTTTCTTTTCCTATTTGGTAGATTCCAACAAGGCGGTTAATGGTTGTTTCAGTTTCCAAGCAATAAAAAACCTCGCTTTGGGCGAGGTTGAAAGGATTTTGTATTTTAACTATTTGCATAATCTGTCCTTACTTCCCAAATTCCGGTAATTTTCCACCCAAGGGCATTTAATTCTGTCTTTTTTTGAAAAATAACGCCGATATTGCGTTGATTGTGCAAAATCCCGCCACCATCCACATCAAGCCAAATTCCGACATGAGACGGATATTTCCCTTGCGACAAGACAACCACCGCGTTATTTTTAAGTTTTGTAATTGGCCTGAAATCGTTGTAATTTGTTTCTTTGGCAAATTCACAGAAGACCTGCCGCAAATCAGAGGCGTTTGTAACAATCGGCGACAATTCAATACCTAATTCAGTATGATAAACATCTTGAACCAACCCCCAACAGTCATATTTTCCGCAAATCCACGGTTTTCCTATGTATTTTAAAGCCCAGTGTGTCATCGGGTTAGTCCTGCAAAACGCTTAGGTGTATAGTTTTCGTTAGGAAAACTGCGGTTTCCGATATCCATCATACGAGCTTTGGCTGTTATCTTCGTGATATTGGCCTGTACATCGGATAGAACCAACGTTAATGGAGGAATCATCTGCGGAACGCTTAAATCAGTTGAAAGATACGGGCGATATATCATTTTTATCATATCTTGGCTTGAAGCTGCCATATCAAGATATTTAATAATTTCACGCCCGACATTATCCAGAGTTAGAGTAATTTCAGGAACTGGCGTGGTATTGACCGGCGGAAATTCCAAATCAAACCCCAAAGCCACAAACTCAACTTCTTGCCCGGCGTTAAGAGGAGCATCATCCTCTAAAAAAGCCCACAGATTGACGTTATCCCGAACGACACGGACAGCCGTTTGCTTACCGTCTTCATCTTTGAAATCCGGATGAATTAACTCCAATGTATCTAAAATAACCACATCGGAGGGATTGGAAGCATAAGCTTCTTCCAAGGCTTCGCTTAATGTTGTTGTCATTATGGTTTTCCTAAATATGTTAATCG
>ULTH01032840.1_pt1 | contig 32119 bp, 23 predicted proteins | sample 1957421 | NCBI WGS metagenome assembly ULTH01 (sample SAMEA4835729, study PRJEB28245) | human gut metagenome | biome: gut microbiome; material: fecal sample | place: Denmark | collected 2008 | reverse complement strand
TTTCAAAGTACTCTTATGATTTTTTAGTGGACACTAATGAAGAAGAGTGTGACAAGCAGCGAGGCGCATCCGCCCACAAGGAAGTAGAGGAACACGGAGTATATGCTGATATTACGGAACGCATTTACTTCCATGAACAGCACCATGGTGGCGAACGGCACCGCAAAAGCGCCTATTATCATCAGACCCGGAATCACCAGGGGATTGTGGAACAGCATGGCGCACCAGTACAGTAGAATGAATGCGCTCACAAAACACAGCAGCACACGGCTGTAGAGCCATGGTTTAGGCCATGTGGCCGACACTTCGTCGAGTTCGGGGGTAGTACGCGATGTGCCGCAGATAAATATATCTTCGGCCTCTTCGCGAGTGTGGTGCTTGAAAACGTTGGTGAAAAGGTCCTTCCAGTTGAGCTGCACGCTCTTGTCGTGGCCCATGTAGCCACTGAGGCCGTCGATAAACGATGATTTATCGTGTGAGCCCGATTTGCCGCTTCCGCCGGCCGATTGGGTTTTACGAGCGGTCTGGTTGCCTACGTACGCGCCGCAGTTGTTGCAAAATGAGGCGCCGTCGGGCAACTGATGCCCGCAATTACCGCAAAATGCCATATCAGAATTCAGAATAAAGATTTAACGAATGAAATTGCCGCGCCGACCGCTATGACAATACCCAGCACCATGCACAGGAAGCGGAATATCTTGCGTTCGCGGGCCGATTTGAGCCTGACCCATCCGGGCACGAAGAGCCACAGGACCAGGCCGGCGGCGATGCATATTATAGTACCGAACATCAGTTAAGTTTTTTCCATACCCAGCTGCCGTTCTCGAAGGCGTAAGCGTCGCGGCTGCGCGAGCAGTCGTAGTACGGTCCGCCGGGGTAAGCAGCCTGCCAGTCGAGATTGAGCCACAGATGGTCACCGTCGCGACGCGTGGCGAGTGACGATATATTATATGCCGAGAAATGCTTTCGGATGGTGCTCATCACTTCGTTCTGGTCGAAAGGAGCGATATCGACCTCGGTGAAGGCATGCCCGCCGCGGGCGTTATGACCGGTGTTGATACAGGGGCGTCCGCCTACGGCAAGGATGCACGAAGCGACAAGCACGGCGAAGTCGTCGCAGTCGCCGGTAAGCGATGCGTTGATCGACTCGGATGCGCGGGCCACATACTCGATATCGGCGGGATCATTGACATAGCGCCATTTGTTGTAACAATAGTCGAAAATCTCGCATACCTGGCCGATATTGTACGGGCCTGGCGACTTGGCGGCAAGTTCGTTGGCAAATTTTTTGGTATACGGCAGATTGTAGTCGCAGGCGTCCTCGAGCATCTCTACATTCTCATTGCCGTCGACAAACCAACCGCTCACACGGCGCTCGGAAGCCTGATAGGGAGGAAGGACGATATCGTCCTCCTGGTAGTTGATTACCTGAGGGGGTGCGGGAGTCGGTGTGACACCGTGCTTCTTGCCTTCGGCATACCAGCGGCGGAAATCGACAAGGCTGTCGACAAGCGGAGCACACTCGCGAAGCTCGGAAGTGCCGGTAACCAGAAGTTCGCGGTTGAGGTGACCGCCCGATTTCAGCAGCAGATATGCGGGATATTTGGTGCCCGGCTCCATGCTGTTGACGTCGTAGGTCTGGGAATTGTCGGGAAGAATGTATACTTTTTCGCCTACATAGCTCGAAAGCAGGCTCTCGCCTTCCTGAGAAGGCTCGATGCCGATAAGCGAAACAATGGCCCCGTTGTTGAGGCGCACGGTAGAACCGTCGATCACCGATTCGATCTTGGTGCCGCGCATGCCTATAATAAGTACTGCAACGATTATCAGGGCGAAAAGGAATATTATTATTTTTTTAAGATCCATATGTATGCGGAAATGATTGGTTGTTGGCGTGAACAGGACTTACACGCAGTTGACGGTACATTTTTTCACCATCATCCAGTAACCGTCCTCGAGACGCAGTTTGCCGTAGTCGGCCGGTGAGACTTCGAAGGAGTTAGCCGACTCGACATCGCCGGCTACATTGCACAGAGGCAACAGGAATGTCGACGCATTGGCACGCAGACGATGGAAACTGCGCGACATGGGATAGAACGAAGCTTCGTTAGGCGAGGTGCACTCGACCACATAGAGCACACGACCGTCATTGGCATCGTTGAGGTAATTGTTCGATTCGAAACCGGCGCCATCAGGCTCGCCGAAGTACAGGCGTGTGACCTGAGTGTTCCGCGGAGCCTGCGCGGGAGCGGCTGCCGGCTGAGGCTGAGCCTGCGGCTGAGCTGCCTGAGGGGGCGCATACTGCGGCTGCGCAGGCCGGGGTGCGGCCTGAGGCTGTGGCGGACACACCGGCTGAGCGGGCTGCGGCGGCGCCATCTGCTCGCGCGGCCGGGAGGACGGCGGTTCGGGGGCTTTATAAGCCGGAGCGCCTGATCCGCGCCTGATTTCGACGACAAGCGGCTCGGCGTTGGCTGCGGCGAGCTGTGCCCGGAGATTTGCAACCTCCTTTTTGAGCTGTTCGACCTGCTCGGAGATGCGGTCGAAGCGTTTGTCCTGGGCTATCGACATCTCGACAAGGAAATTCATGATTTCCGTAGTCGTGACGGGCTGCTGTTCGTCGTATCTGTTGTTATTGAAAGTAGACATCGAATATTTAGATTAAGGGTGAGAGGAAAACCGGCCCGGCAAGTTACCGGGCCGGATTATTGGTCGCCGATTATTTGAATTCGTTTTCAGCGAAGTTGGCCGACACTTCTTCCATCAGCAGCGATATGAACTGGAAGAATAGCGAATCGGTGAGGAAGTCCTCGGGGACATTGTTCTCGGGAGCGCCTTTGATGATGTCAAGACACTTCAGCATCTCTTCCTGTTTGAGTTTGGGAATACGGTTGCCCTGTGCCTCATAAAAAAGTCCTATGAAGTTCTTAACGTTTTCATATACCTGACCGATCTTGCCTTCGAGACGGCCTGCGGGTATGCCGATTTCTCCTTCTTCGATAGCACATACGGTATCGGCATCGCCGAAGGCAACCACGCGGTGCTGGCCCTCGACAGTGTTGAAGTTGATATATTCGTTCTCCAGACCCTTGATAGAACCGTACACGGTGGCCCGCTTGGGCGAAGGCACGTGTTTGATTTTGGTCTCTATCTCCTCAACCGGTTTACCGTAGAGCTTCGCGAGCACAGTACGAAGGAATTTGGTGGCATTCCGCTCGTTTGCCGGGTTAATGCTTATTAGATTCGAACCGTTGCCTGTGAGGTAGATGGTCATAGGCATTTCGTCGGGCGAAATCTTGTGGATCACCTGAGCGGTATGATAGAGAAGCGCGGCATTGTGGAGTTCGAGCATGAACTTAGGCACTTCGTTGTTGAAGATGTGCGCGAAGTCGTCGGGAGCCTGCGAGAAGCCGTAGTTCATCAGCGAGCTTATGGGAGCGTTCATATCAATCTTGCGTGTGCGGTCGAGCACGTTGGCCTGATTGTTGATGGTCTCGCTGGCCACTTTCACGAAGTGACGCATATAGTTGTTCTGAGGAGCCGGATTCGGATGTGTATTGAGGTTACCGTCGAGATAGAGGGCATTGCCCGCAAAGCCGAACGAGGTGATGAACACAGGTGCGCCGTTGCGATAGCCCACGATGTCCGACGAACCGCCGCCTATATCTATGAGCACGGTAAGGTGGTGTACTTCCGAAGGCTTGGTGATACAGTAGAAGATAGGCGAGAGCGATTCGTTGGTACGCTTGACGTACTCGCGGATACGCTCGCGTCCGTTGGTCGAAAGCCGGCCCTCGGCATTGAGACATTCGGGATGGAAGAGTTTGGCGAAGTTGTACTCCCATGCGTTGGTGTACTCGGTGACGAGAGTGTCCTGAAATGACAGCGGGTAGGTCCACAGCAGGGTAACCCTGGTAAGATCGTAGCCGTTGGAGAGCATATTGGAGCGGATAATGAACATCAGTTCGCTCATAAAAGCGTAGAAATTGCCTTTCTTCGCTTCGTTGGTGGCGTATATACCGTGTTTGTTCTTACCGTAGAACCACTTGAACTCACCCTCGGCCATACAGTCGTAGCTTGTGCCGTCGCTGTTTTCACGCTGACCGATGGTATAGTATGCGAAGGGGATGGCACGGTTGAGCATCGGTATGCTGCCGTTGTTGTCCCTGTCTTCCTTATCAAGCTCCTTCAGGGTGTTGATGACAGTGGGGATGGGGAAATGGAAACCCTGGATAGTTTCGTCGTTGACTATACGCGAAGGGATAAATTCGCAAAGCTGAGCCGGAAGGCACTCTGTCTTCAGGGCTGCACCCTCGCGGTCGCTTTCCTTGAGAATAGCATCCTCGTTGAACATGGTGAGAGCCGGATTGTGGATAGCTTTCACCGGATGCGACTTGTGCATGAACTCGAGTTCGTTGAAGTTCTTGTGCACCGTAGAGATATCCAGAATCTCATCCTGGGTATCGGAATTGGGTGATATGTGCTTGTAAGCAATATAGGTATTGGAAGTACCGAGGTCGACAGCCACATAGGTCTCGAGTTTGTCGACACACTTCACTGGCTGCAGATTGGGTACTATAAGCGCTGTGGCATTTATATCCACCGGATTGCCGTCGGCGTCGGTCAACGGCCCGGGAACTTTCACGCTCAGCTGAGCAAAAGCGACCGAAATGCAATCGTCGCCGTCTCTGAGATGCTCGCCCGACACCTGATAGTAAGTGCAGTTGATGGGAGCATTGCCTTCGTCCATAGTGCTGGTGATATTGCGCTTCACCTGATCCTTCGGATACTGCCGCCCCTGAGTATCGTCTTTGTAGAAGAACTTTATATCCCAGGAGCCGGATTCGAACGAATTGTAGAACATAACCTTGTATATGTTCTCGAACTCGTTGCTCCTGACAAAAGGATATATGCCGAATACGAAGCTCTTGGTGTCGCTGCCGCTCACCACCAAACCGTTGGGATAGGCGCATGCCATGCCCTGATTGCGGGTATAATAGTCGCGGCGCAGTTCAATCTTGCCTCCTGTGGTGAGAGTGAGGGTAAGGAGGGCGCAGTAGTGGTTGTCGTCGTACTTCTTTATCTTGAGGTTGCTTACGAGCTCGGAGAGATCGAGATACTGCAGGGCTTTCTCCTTAATGGGCACCAGACAGCGGCGGTATTCGATGTGGTTGTACTCGTAGGGTACGGCCATATATTTGTCGTCGATGTCGTAGGGCAGCACGAAGAGAGCATCGGAAAGAAGGTCGTTGACAGTAAGCCAGGGCATGAGCTTGAGGCCGTCGGGACTCTGGCGCTCGCCGATTGGCTTCTGAAATTCGCTCAGACTCACCTTGAAGTTGAATGGCTTTTCGAGGAACAGCACATATTTGAGATATGTGCGGTCGATATCGTCGGGACGGAAATATGTGTCGCCCTTGGGTGTCTTGACCTTGGGAAGCTCGCCTGCCTGAGGTGCAAGATTGAAGTCAGGAAACTCAGTGGCAAACAATCTGTTGGCCAGATTGGCCACATCGACATTCTGCGACAGAGCTGAGAAAAGATTGGCGTAGATGCCGGACAGACCACTGCCTTTGAGAAGCAGATAGAGGAATTCGAGGAACCGCGGGTCGCGGCCCTCGAAAAGACGCCAGTCGGTCTTGTTGGCCGAAAGCATAGGACGGCCGTTCGAGTTCAGGCCGGCATCATAGAGATCACAGTCGGCCTTGGTGAAGTAGCCGGTGAAAGGCGATGTGGCGGCGAAAGTGGCGCCCTTGTATTTGAAAACATAGAGCTGCGAGAAGTCGAACGTATAGGAATAGCCCGGAATCACACGGTCCTTTATGACTTCATTGTAGCTTTTGCGGTAGAGATCGAGAGTCTCGATATAGCGTCCGAGCGAGGAATTGTTGGCCAAAGCGACGGCGTGGTCGGCACGGTTGCGGGTCACGAGGTCGATAAGCTCTACGGTTATGCCCTTCTCCTTGAGATCGAGGTCGGTGAAGTTGTACATGAGCTCGAACATGTCGAGGCAGTGCGACATTGCGCGCACATAGTCATCGGAAATCGAGTTGCTGCGCAGCTGGGCCTCGGTGAGCACGCCGCGGCCGGCGGTAAGCTCGCGGAAGGCGATGTCGGTGACATGCATGCGGGCATAGGGCGACGGAATAGAGGTTATCTTGGCACCTCCGGCCGACACCATATACGCAGGGTCGTTGAAGTACGAGTTCCCGTAGGGATTATGAGCCTGCCCGGGACCCATCTGTGTGTAGACTGCAAACGGTTCGCGGTTGGCACTGTTGACGGACCTTACTTTAAGTCCGAAAATATAATCTTTCATTGATAGGATGCGATTTTAGAATTATGGGAGAACTTAGATGTCGCACTTGTCCTTCAGAACCTCATCGAAAGCCATCGAAGTAAGCCTCAGAAGATATGGCAGTTGCAGATGAGCTTTGGGTTTCTTGACGGTATTTTTCGAGTGTGTGCCGAATATATAGTCGGCGATTTTTGGCTCGACTGCTACCGTATAATATTCTTTCTTGAAAATACCCTTCGACTTGGTCTCGACCTTGGCGATGCCATTGCCGCCGTCATTGAAGAATCGACGGGTGATATTGAGGTAATCGATATCGTTGGCGTTATAAGGGAAGAACTGGAATGTGCGGCGTGCACTGGCATTGTTGAGGTCCCCGAACCATGCATCCCATTCCTTGAAGAAAGCGTTCAGTCCCCATGCGGCGGGATAATTCTGTGTCTCGACCGTAACTGTATCGTTGAGTTTCTTTACATCGTTGATCGGAGCAGGCTTCGGGCGGCCGGCTACAGCATAACGGATCTCCTCGGTGATGCCGAGGTCGGTGGTATAAGCCTTAGCGTTGGCGATGTCATGGTGCAGGAAGCCATCGGTAGTATTGGTGAAGTATTCGCGCAGAAGCTGGAACTTGATCATGGCCCTTTTCACTTCGGGCATTATGACACTCGACACATTGGCCACACCGGGATTACCGGCCTGGTCATCGTTCAGACCCCAGACAGGCTCCTTATAGACAATTGTAGACTGATTAGTGCCCTTTGCGAAATCGATAAGCGACATAGCCCCAAGAAGCTCGACTATGTGCACGGGATTATCCTGCTTGGCACCGCCAACGTAGTGAGGATAGTGAGCGCGGTTATCGTCGCCTACGTAGTAGAGATAGTCCATCTGTCGGCTCATGTAGTCATCGTAGTACATAAGGGCCGCACGGGTCTTTGTGCTAAAAGAATCGGAGTTAACGTCGTATTTCTCGGTGTTGATAACCCTTTCTTTGGCATCATGCGCATCCTCGCTCTCGAAGTCGAAATAGGGAAGAATTGCCACGCCGCCGACGGTGGGGCGGTTCTTGGCGCCCGACATGAAGCTGTTGACAATCAGGGGAAAACCGGCCGCGCCGGTACCGCCGAAGAGCGAACCGACCACAACAACGCCGTCGCCTGTGGTGGCGTTCTGCAGAATAGTGGCGAACTGCGGGTCGCGGAACGACAGTGTGTTGAGCACAACCGATCCGATATTGGGATTGCCTACGAAGCCCACGGTAAGAGGCATCTCGAGATCATCCTGTGAGAAGAGCAGATTACGCTCTTCGAGCACTAAACGCTGCAGTTCGTCCTCCTTTTTCAGATTGCCGATAATCTGCTCAAGATTGCCGATAGTATTACCGGCGATATCAAGAAGAATGGGATCGTTGATTTTGGTCTGGAAGAATGAACCGCGCTGCTCGGCCGGAATAAGCTGACACAGGGTGCCAATACCGGCTGTGCCTCCGCTGAGACCTTTATTGTAAAAACTTATCAGGTTCTTGCATCGTGTGAGCGCCGCCGAATTTTTGTCGTTGTCGACAAATACGGGGGTCACCGAGTTGGCGTTGATCTTGACACCGGCAGCCAGAAGCATGATAAGCGAACGCATGACGCGCTCACCGCTGCCGCCGATGGCAAATACATATAGATTGTTCATATAGAAGTTTTTATGCATTATAGGTTATTTCCAGCAGGAAATGAGATCGATATTGGGAGCTTTGGAACCGCCTTTGATGAAAATCGACCAGATTTCATACATTATGGCGAAATAGACGCTGTTCACGAGGTTGAGTTTGAGCATGTTCCATGTCAGAGGATCGTCCATATCGGCGACTACATATATTATCACATAGTCGAGCACCCACATGGTGAGGAGGCTGAGAATGAAGACAACGATATAGTTCTGTTTGGTAGCCTTGACGGCCGAGCCGGCGACGCCGAAGTAGTAGCAGCACACGCCGATAACCGACACGAGAAGCATGATGATGAATGCCCACTGCATGCCATAGCCCTGTCCTACAGAGTTCTGGAGGAAATGAAAGTCGGCGGCACGTGTGTCGAGGACCCACGAGTAGATAGCCCGCGAGATGTCGGAAAGTAAGGAGATTTCCATGATAATGAAAGGATTATAATTGATTATTTTTTAGAAATTGCGAATTTGAGTTCGGCGATAGTCTCATCATCGCCATTCTCGATACCATATGCCTCGTAGATCTTGGCGATGATGCTTCCAAAGCCCCATGTCTTGCCTTCGAGGGCGGTGGCATCGACATCGGTGTCTTTCTCTACGGAGCAGGAGGTGGCATCGATATTCTTTACGAGTTCGAGCTTAATCTTTACATCGCTGTCTTCCTTGGGCAGTCTGTCGAATGGCTGAAGTGTCACCGAGAAATAATCGAGTGCGGCGGCATCGAAATTCACTGCTGACACAACATCGGTATCGTACTCGGCTTCGAGGGTGCCGGCGGCATAGAGGGGAAGTTCGATTTTGTCGAAGGAGAAGCGGAAGGTCGAGCGAGTATCGCCGAAATTATCCTTGGTCCACAGACAGATTGTCTCTTTGTCGGCCTCTGGATTGTTGAGGTCGCCTATAGTCCATACCTCCGGGGTAGATGTCTGTTTGACAGCGAAGGGCTGCATCTTCATGTCCTTGTCGTCGATTTCGATAGTGCTGAAGACTGCATCGGGCGTGGGGAAACATTTTTCGTTGCAGAGTTTCTTGATGTACTCGTCCTTACCTATTACAAAGAAATAGTAAGGACGGTCCTTCATCAGTGTTTTCTTGAAGTCGCACGGTTCAATATTCTCGGTATAATTATAGTAGAAATGACCGTTGAAATCGCTGTTGTACTTAAGAATAAGAACACCGACTTTATCCTTAACATGCTTGAACTGATTGCCTACGAGGCTCGACAGCGCGGGCAGCTCCTGGAGGTTGTAGCTGTTGTTGCGGCTCTTGACAATGGCCGCTTTTCCGTAGGAAAGAACCATGTCGGACACAATGACAGCGACACCGGTATCAGCAGCCAGTTCGATAGCCGATTTGACGAGACCGTCGAGTTCTGTGACAGGGCCACTGAACACCGAGTAGTTGCGCATGCCGGCAATCAGCTTGTCGGAGGTGTAGGTGTTCTTGCCGCACAGAGCAGTCGATGTGAGTTTGCAGCGGGTGTCGACATTGGTCATGAAGTCGGCCACATTGGTAATCATGGTCTGCTTGGCGTCGGGAAAACCAGCTCCTGCGCCGAAGTTGACATATCCCTGCATACTGCCGGAATTGTCGAGAATCACGGTAAGGGCATCGAAGGATTCGGTAGCGGCAGCAGCTTCGGACGGGACCTCCATTTCAGCAAGATTGCCGTGGACCGGATCTTTTTTCAATATACTTAAAAGTATCAGTATTACAATTCCTATCGCGACAGGAATGAGAAGAAGTTTTTTATTCATATATAATGAGTTTTATTTTCAGGTATTATTGCTGCACTTTCACGCGTATGCGTTCGCCTCCGTCGCGGGGTGCGCCGGCAAGCGACACCAGACAGTTCTCGATCTCGAGGATAACGCCCGGGGTGTCGTAACCGCCGTCTACCTCTGTTGCCAGCAGATCAGTATTGTTGTGCACGAAGTCGAATATCTTCACCGACAGCACATTGATGCCGAGAGCGGAGACTGCGGCCTGTATCTGAGCGCGATACTCCTCGAACGGACGCACGAGTGCGGCAGGCATATCTGGCACAAGATGCGCCAGGCCTATCATCGACTCGTTGAACACGACCAGTGCATTGACATATTCCTTGAGATAGGACGAGAAGAAATAGTTCTTGGTAAGTTCGTCGAGCTCGGATTTCGGCAGTTTCGGGTCGTAGGTCGCCAGAGGCGTGCCTTTAGGCACGAAACCGGTATTCGACACCATATCGACATCGGAGTAGAAGCTGCCTATGTTGATGTTGTCGAGCTTAGCGCTGAAAGAGGCGATGGCCTTGTAGATGAAATAGGGATCGTCGATATCGGCCTTGAGGGTTTCGGCGGCCGATTTCTGAACGTTGTCGGCAACCTCCAGCAGACTAAGAATATTGCGGCAATATGGCTGAGCGAAAGCGGCATCGCCAAGCTTGTCGTCGAAGCGCTTAATGGCGACACTCAGACGCACAATAGTGTTCTGAGCGTCGGCGTGTGCCTTTTTCTCATCGGCCAGTTCGCCGTTGACAATGCGAAGCTCGTCGTTGCTCTTTCTGATAGTTTCTTTTGCCTTATCTACCTGCGAAGTAAGGTCTTCAATCTGATCTTTGAATTTCTCTGTCACCTTGGCTTCGGTGGCGCGGGCTTCTTCCTTGGCCGCCTTGGCACGCTCTTCGGCCTGCGCGGCACGCTGTTTTTCCTTATCGGCCTCTTTACGGGCGTCGTCGACAAGTTTATTTGCCTCGCGCTCTATGCGGGCCTTTTCTTTTTCGACAGCCTGGTCGCGACCGGCCTTTTCTTTCTCGAGTTGAGATGTAAGGGCGCGGTTGAGTACGGTGAGTTCCTGAATCTTACGCTTCAGCGCCTCCGGGTCCGGTTCGGGTTCGTCATTGACCGGGGGGACTATTCCATTACCCTCTACATCGCCCTCTCCTTCAGGCGAGCTGCCGCTATCGTCGCCGGCCTCTCCGGCTATCTCCTCGGTGGACTTTCCGGAAGAGCGCTTTTTGAGGAAAAAGAATACAGCCGCAGCAATAAGCAGCAGCACCACGGCCGAAATAAGAATAAGCGTGGTAAGGTCGGTGCCTTTTGCCTCAGCATCTGCTGCGGCCTCGGCAGGAGCCACTTTTTGAGATTCCAGGACTGAAAGATCGGCTATCTCCACCATATTGTCGGCAGGCGCAATCAGCAGTTTGCCCTTGCGGTCAATGCCGCTTTCACTGAATATCATGCTGTCGGGCTTATTGATAGGCATAGTCTTTAAAGCCTCGCCGGTAGCCATATTGAACAGCCTGACAGTGCAAGAATCCTCAAATTCGCTGAAATCGAAATAAAGAATGCTGTCGTTGACTATACGGAGCTTGTCGGCCAGACCACGCGGGGCATGTTTTTTAAGCGAGTCGCATTTGGCGATATCGAGCACCTCTTCGGCTTTAATCTGAAGAGTGTCGCCGTTGAGTATCAACAGTCCCTTTTTAGGAGTTGTAATCTGATACCACTGACCGGTGTCGAAATGATAATTTACAGAGTCGGCTTGCTGCGTAGTCTTGAGTTTTACGGGGGCAACCCATTCCACGGCGTCCTCTGCAGAACATGCCAACGCCGAAGTGGCACACAGGCCAAGGGCTATAAGTATGCGTGATATTTTCATGGCTTAGAAACGTTTTTTCTTGGTAGGAGGAGTTACTGGATTGTCTTCCGGCTTTTTCTCGGGTGCGCCGGCGGCCGGACGCGCGGTGCGGGGCTTGCTTCCGCCCTTCTGAAGAGCAAGCTCTTCGGGGCTTGCCTGGTTGTCGTCGAGCGACGCGAGGGCTGCGAAGGAGTAAGCTTCGCTGTTGCGATCGGTTATTTCGCTGTCGGCGGCGGCGCAACCACCGCAGATAGGCTTCGTCTTGCCGGCCACACGTATCTCGTAGGTGAAGTTGTTGTTATAGTCCACACGTATCTTCACCGACTGTATCTGTCCGTCGATCTCGCTGGAGGTAACGAGGGCGAGCTCGTTCATCTTGTGGAAGATTTCCTTGCCGAATATCGTGTCGTAGTCGTGTCCGAGCATCTGCAGGAAAGTGACATTGTTGAGCAGAGCGAATGAAGGCTGTGCCTCGGCCTCGACGGCGCCGTCTTCGCCGAATGGCGTATTGCGCGACAGCACGGGCACATAATGCGACTCGTTGCGCACCATATCCATAAAGCCGAAGGTCGAAGTGAGTTTATCGTGACGCAGAGCCACAAAGCGGCTGAACATGGCATACCAGCAGGCACCGCGGACAACGGCTGTCTTCACTGCCTCTTCGCGGCTTTCGACAGAGCCTTCGTAGTTCCATTCGTTGACCTTCGATGTCTTTTCTTTGATGCTGCGCACCACGCTTTCCTTGATGCCGGGATAAAGCACGCTTCGGCCGGAGAGAATGAGCTCGACATCGCTCACGTTCACATCGTAGAGAAGTTCGGCTACAGCATCCTTCACGCTGTTGATAACCAGCTTCTTCATATTAGAGGTCTCCGACTGTTTTTCGCGGGCGAAGTAAGCAGCGTCGGCATCGGTCATTTTGTCGGGGAGAGTCAGACCCCAGCCTTTGGCGTAATTGAAAAGGTTGGTCCAGAACACTTCGGCGCTTGCGGCCCAGTTGCCTGTGCTGCGGTTGCCTGCGAGGGCAGCGATATGGTCGAGCTTGAGTTTCTGCACAAACTGCAGCAGGCTCTTCTTGTTGCGCCGCTGGTGGTCTTTTTCGGATATGCCGGCATCGCCAAGTGCGGTAATCATCGAGGGCATTCCGTAGAGTACCTTGATAAGGGCAAAATCGATGTTGTCGCCGCCTACCGTATAGCCTACACGCGACACGGTGTCGACCTCGACACTCAATATATCGCCCTTGGCGTCGGAATTGACTTTGATACGGAATGCGGTGGCATTGATGGTAGCACCGCCCATATCGAAGACTATGAATGTTTTGTTCTGATATCCCGGAAGTTTAGCCCAGTTGAGGTTGAAGTAGTACATCATCACGGCCTCGGCCTCATATATATAATGTACTTCCTTGAAGAGGTGTGTGCGCTTCACGGTGTCGATCATGGCCTGCACCTTGTTGACGGTGTAGTTGTTCGGCACGGCCACTATGGCACGCGAGGGGGTGAGCTTGCCGTCGGCGTCGATAAGACGCTGACGCACTTCGGGCTTGATGTCCTTGTCGTTTGCTATATAGTTGCGGAACTCGTGGCAGAGACCTTTCACAAGCAGATGAGCCAGGTCTTCGCCCTTGATTTTCTTGACAGTACCGTCGGAGCCTTCGACCTCGAGCTCGTTGGTGTAGCCAAGGAGCTTCTTTATCGACTGGAAGCCGTTCTGACCCTTGCTCCAGTAGATATGTGCGGCGTTGCCGAAGTAGAAGTCGCCGGTGCGGCTTTCGAAATCGTAGACCTGGAGATCGGCGGCGGGAGTGCCCTTGAAGAGAGAGCTGTTGGGAAGCACCTTGATTTTCGAATAGAAAATCGGGCTGAGAATCTCGTGTCCGGCAGTGTCGGAGGCACGGTTGCAGGCCAGGTGTATATTGTTTTTAAACACCGGGAGACCGCCGTAGCCATAAGCCACGCACGAGCCCGATGTGCCGGGGTCGAATGCCACCCAAAGATCGCTGTTGGGTATCTCGGGACGTACGATAAAGATATATTTCTTGATCTGGTCGGGAAGTGTGGCCACAGCCTTGCCGGTCTTGTCGACAAGCTTCACACGGACCGATACCTGCAGACGAAGCACATTGTGGTCGTCGCGCTGATAGTCGGGAGCTTCGATCTCTTTTTCCATATAGGCAACCACCGAAGTATCAAAACGACCGTCGGGTGCGAGATTGACAGGATACCACTTGTTGGCCTCGCGGAGAGTACCGTTGGGGTTTTTACCGTCGGGCCGGAATGAGAAATCGTCGTTGAAATCGACATCCTGCACTTCCATTTCAGCTACCACATCGTAGTGCTGGGCGAACGAGGGATAATCGATATCCACCTTACCGGTAACCTGAATGCGTTTGTCGGTGTCGCCTTTGCGGAAATACCAGCAGTCGTAGTTTTCCACCACATTGTTGCTGACATCCATAAACCGCGTGTTTGAAATAGGCCAGATATTGAAGCTGAAACTTTTGAGAGCTTTCTTACCGCGGCTGCGGTATATCTGCCAGAGCACTACGCAGACCACCGCAAAGAAGACAATGATCGACAAGATTGTGACTATGTACATTGTATCTGATTGAGTTATAAAATTATCGGAGGTAAGAGTCATGTCGCGTTCGGCCACGTAGACAAAAGGCATCAGGGCCTCGCCCGATGCAGTATGCGGTGTGGCGTAGAACACATATTTGAAATTCAGCCTGTCGCCCGGCGAAAGCGACACGGGGCTATTGAGTGTCCACTCGGGAAAACGATATTCGCGAAGGCGCTCGTCGTAGGTGCCGCCGGTAATATCATTGCTGAATAATGTCTGATTATCGCTGTCGGTAATCACGAGTTCGACTTTGTCGATGGTCAGACTCTCGTCTTTCACGAAAGATACATCGACAGGCCCGACCTCAAAGCTGTCGGAACCATAGGATTCCTGCTCGAGATCGAGGTTCGATTTAATGAATACCGATGTTCCGAGCTGCTGTTTCAGCCCTATTTTTTTGCCAAGGGCAAGAAGGGTGTTCTGATCGTTGCCTTTGGCGAGCGAAAAGAAATCGACAGTATAGAACGGCTCCGATTTATCCTTGGTCATAGCGAGTACGGCATTGACATGACGGTCGTTATTGCCGAAGATCTCTCTGAGGCGCTGGCGGTCGTTCGAAGTATTCTGACTTGTAGTACCCGATTTGAAGTTGCTGACGACCACATAGTTGTATTCCTGCGACGGCTCGTCGAAATTTACAAAATCGAGGACTTTCGGGAAAACATAGTGCGACAGTGTCACACCCGAATTATCAGAAATCGAACGCGCCACCGCCGTCTGGCCGGTGCACACCTCTTTGAGTTTTGTATCCACAAAAGCATCCACATCTTCTACCGTTCCGTCGTAAATGGGATGAATAAGCCCCATGAAAAGCTTGTCGGCCATCTTTTTGCTGTCGGAAGTATTACGTGCGGCTTCCTGTATGCCAACGGCAGTAAGGTCGGTGCTGTAGTCGCGCATGGGTAAACCAAAGCCCAACAGGCTGATACGGTCGCCGGGCTCGAGCTTGAAGTCGGACGCCACATACGATTCAGCCGCATTCAGTCCGCGCATCGGGTCTTCGCCTTTGAGCAGGGCGCCGAGCGACTTATAGAGGCCGGCCATATCGCTGTTATTGACCACATCGGGGGTCTGGTCGACGGCTATAATCACATGCTTGCCATGATATTCGGCATACGCAGGCACGGCCGCCATAAAAAACGACAACGCGCAGATTAAGAGTTTTAAACACTTATTAAACATTGTTTTACCGAAATACAGCTGAAAAAGAATTATGTGAAGACGAACGGTTTAATTCGTAATATATGTCTAAAAACACAATAGTCGTGCGCGAAGATACGGTTTTTCTATGATTTTTTCATCATTTCCGTCGGCTTTTTTATTCCATTTCACAAAAAATCAGCACTTCTTTCCCTCGGTTAATTGTCTTTAGAAAGATCATGATTACAACACAACGTATCGCAGATGTGGCCAATTTTCGAGAATTTCGTCTCTGCGGTTATCCTCGACAACCAGATATTCTATCTCCGAAAGTGCCGCAAAGCGGTAATGATCAGCGGTATTGAGCTTGTTCGAAGTCGCTATTACCACCCTTTTGCCACCCTGCTCTATGAAGCAACGTTTCATCAGCGCTTCCTCCTGAATTGTAGTCATAAGACCTTTTTCAGGATGTATATCGCTGACACCCACAATAGTCCAGTCGGGATAGATATTCTCCAGCGCCCGGCAGGCCATAATGCCTGCCGAAACCTGCGACGGGCCTATTATGTTTCCACCAAGCATCGTTGTCTCGACATTACGGCGCCCGGAAAGCTCCGACGCTATCGGGATACTGTTTGTGACGACAATGAAATGCTTATCCGCCGGCAATGCCTTCACAAGTTCGAGATTGGTAGTACCCCCGTCGATCAGCAGCACATCGCCATCCCGAAACATAGGCACAATCTTGTTCACAAGACTCCGCTTCATGCCGGCATCCGTACCCAGACGCTCGGTAAACTCTATCGAGATCCCCGAACGGGCTATCGCACCGCCATGCACTTTGGTCAGAAGCCCACGGCTTTCAAGCTCGGCAATGTCGCGCCGCACCGTATCGTCGCTTACACCGAGCTCCGAACTCAGTGTGGTCACATACACTCGCGTATCCCTTGTGATACGCCGGAGAATGATATTCTGTCTTTCTTCTTTCAGCATAAATCAGCACCATAAATTTGCACAATACCGCAAATTTAGCTATTTTTGAACGATAAAACAAGTATTTAACGAGGTTTCGAGCCAACATTTGCGGTATTTTTTAATTTCATACGCATAAACCGGCAATAACCGCATGAACGCTCCCGAAACCGCAAAAATGAAGACAGGATGAAAGCTCTCTTTTTCGACATCGACGGTACACTTATCGACATAAAAACGCACAAAATTCCGGAATCGACAACTTTCGCTTTAAGAACGGCCAAAGAGAACGGCCACAAAATATTTATTGCCACAGGCCGCTCTCACACTATTGTGGAAGTACCCGGATTGCCCAAAGAAATCATCGACGGCTATGTGACACTCAACGGAGCCATATGTATCGCCGGGAACTCGCCCGTAAGCCTCATTAAAATTCCGAAAGAATCTGTCAAAGCGCTATCCGACCTATGCATAGAACGAAATTATACCTGCCTTTTCGTCACAATGGACGGCATGAAAGTGGCAAACGCAGATGAAAAGTTCGAGACCGGTTTTCGGAAATATTTCAATCTTATACCTGTTCCGACAACGGATTTTAACTCGATTTTAAACGAGGACGTTTATCAGATGACCGTTTTCTTTACCAAAGAGACCGAAGACGAATTAAAGACCATTTTGCCGGATCTTGAATACAACCGTTGGTTTCCGACATTCGCCGATATCACCGCCAGAGGTGTAGATAAAGCTATGGGTATAGGCATTATGGCAAAGCATCTGAATATCAACCTTTCCGACACCGTGGCATTCGGCGACGGAGGCAATGATATCCCGATGCTGAGAAAGGCCGGAACCGGAGTGGCCATGGGAAATGCTTCGGACGAAGTGAAGTCAAACGCCGATTATGTCACCGCAGATGTCAGCGACAACGGCATTTATAAGGCGCTCAAGGATTTAGGAATAATTTAGTCGGTCAAAGAACACGCAGGGCAGCCCGAAAGCCATCCTGCGTACATGTATAAGAGTGTATTATTTACCGGATGTGAGCCACATTTTCAGGTTCTCGGGAAGGGCTGTACCCTCCTCGGGCGCCTTGTGCGATTTGAGCATCATCTGCACCATCTGCACATCGAAGGGATAATTCGTAGCCACAAGGATATACTTTCCTTCCTCGCCGCCAAAGAATTCGAACGCATCGACAGCCGTAGTACCCGGGCCGACGAGCACATAAGGCTCGCCCTGCGAATAATCGACATCGAAAAGGAGGCGCCGCTGAGGTTCGGAGCAGTCGACAACATTCACATACACAGGATCTTCGACCTTAGATGTTATCTCATACACATAAGTTGAGTCGGCATTGTACTTGCGCCGGAAGCTCACCGGCGACTGGCTGTCGCTTCGGCCCGAGATAAGAGCGTCGGCCACAATCCGTTCCACCGAAATATCGCCGGAGCCGGAACCGCGCACTGCCACACCCTGCGGCTTGGTCTTCCGCCCACCGGCACCTTCCGACATTACATCGAGCACCGAGGCGCCGGCGCGCCGCACCACGGCCGATGACTGCTTGCGGGCCTCCGACATTATGTTGGCAACCTTGACATCGCCTGTCTTAAGCGAAGTGAACAGTTTCTTCGTGTCGTGATTGAGGATCGTCACACTTCCGCCGTCGGGAATATGGACAACTGTCTGCATCTTCACCTCATCGCGGCTTTTCAGCGGTTTAACGGCGCCGTCGATATCGGCGGTAACATTGCCGGTAACCTTGAAGACAGTGAGTCGAGGTGTTCCAAAAGCCGCAATCATCGACATACAGGCAAGAAATAGGACAAATAATCTTTTCATACTGCAGATGGTTTATTACGTTTTTCAAGTATCAGTTTGCGGAATCGCCCTATGCGGCGTATCCGGATTCTACGCATAAAAATACCGGCAAGACCGTCCATGCCGTTCCACACGTCGACAGCAAGGGTACCGGCGGCGATCATGACAAGGGGCCTCGAGAAGTTGACATCGATATGGTGCGACACATACATTTCCGTGCCAATGATAATAATGAGTATAAGCACGGCGATCTGCACCACACGCATCACAAGGTCGCCCCAGTCATAGCGCTTTAGTATTCGCGTCGACGATACAAAGGCATAGCACAGCACGATGGCGACAAGCCAGTCGGCCCATTCGGGAAAATCGGTCACACGGTCGGGCGAAAGCATGGTGGCAATGGCCGACGCATGTATCAGAATACCCGGCATAGCATCGTCGACAGGTGTCGGATGGACATCGGAAAAATCGTTGACAACGCCCACAAGCACTATCTTGCCTTCGAGCAATTCGGGCACATCGGGTAATTCGGCCGCATGAATGACATTGAATTCCACACCGGGATATTCTATTCTCATGCGCTCGGGAAGCTCTATTCCCGCACGGTATAAATATGCAAGACGCGACGTGAAAGCGCCGTCGGTGATGCATTCGCGCACTGTGCTGCGGTAAGAGTCGGCCTCAAGATAAACCGACCCCTGTATCAGCCCCGGACATGAAGAATAGATATATGCCGACGTATCGGGCACAACGACATTGCTCATGCCCGAAAGGACTTCAACCAAACGCGGATCGTCCTCCTGCGGAAAACCGAAAAGCACGTCGATACCGACAGCGGCAGGTTCGCAAAGGGAAATCATTTCGAGCGCATCGGTTATCTCTCCGCGACTGAGGTCATCGACCGACACCACCACGATATCGTCGTTGAGCGTGCGCACGGCACGGCTGTCCGACACCAGCTGGTAGAAATCGGAAGTCTCAAAATCCGACGATTTTTCAAGCGGCGAGAAATAGCTAAGCGACGATATGTCGTAGATAAAGAACCACGACAGTGCGAACGCGAGCACTACTATGACTAAATCGCAAAGAAAACTTTTCAACATAGGAGGAGAGCTTCAAGACAGTAATCATCAGATCGACAGCCCCGTGCGTTCGTACAATCCGAAAAGAAGATTCATTATGTGCACGGCATTGCCTGTGACACCGCGTGTGAGGGCATCGACAGAGGCATAGACCGTAAGTTTGCCGTCATTGTGTGCAAGACGGATCAGGCACTTGTTGCTGCCGCGCAGATCTTCTTCGACGGGTCCCTTGCCGGGCACCACATAGGTAAAGTTGTGATCCTCGTAAGCGCTGTCGTATATGCGTTCGATCTCGTCAAGGGCGACATCGGTGGCAACCGTGGCCTCGAGGTCGAGCCGCGAGAAGGTAGTATCGCCGCCGGCGGCACATAGCACGCGTCCTTCGAACGATGGCTGAACACGGCGCAGCAATGCCGTAGCCTCGGCTGCGGCGGCAGCCAGATCGCCCGTGGAGCCGGAAAGTGTCACGGCGACATCGCCGCCGAGAAGACCGTATTTGGCCAGCGGAAACAGTGCAAGTTCTATCAGCATAGCCTCGGCCGAGGGATTGACGGCAGCCCGTGCGCCACGCACAAGAGCCTTGCGGTTATACTCAGGAAAACCGTACTCGAACACCCCGGGATTCTTGATAAGCGACGGAGTGCGGCCCAGTACTATCAGACGGAAATCCTTGTCGTCGGCATATTTGGCAAGCAGTTCTTCGGTAAGGTTCTCCTCGTCGATAACAAACAGCACGTCGAGCCCGTCGAGCTTGAGCACGCGCTCGAGCGTAAGCGATGTCTCGCCGGCGAACACCGGATGCAGCTCGGCAAGCGGTGTGGCGTTGCCGGCTGTCGACGCCACGGCCCGCAGATCGACATCGGGATGCCGCAGGAGCAGGCGGAGCAACTGTTTTCGGACGGGACTATGGACTTCCGACGGTCCGTATATACCAACTTTTATCATAATTCAGGGATTAGATCTGAGGAAAGATATCGGCCATGATTATATCGCTGGCCCCGATATTGGCCGCTATATAGTCGCCGGCGGCTTTGCCGGCTTTTTTACGAAGAGAATCATCGAGCAGCGGAGTCATGGCCGCATCGAAAGCCGCCGCTCCGTCTACACTGAAAGCGCCTCCGCAGGCAATGAGGTCGGCGGCTTCCTTGAATTTAGAATGACGCGGCCCGAAAAGCACGGGTACGCCGTAGGTCGCCGCCTCGTTGATATTGTGGATTCCGGCTCCGAAACCGCCTCCCACATAGGCCACATCGGCATATGCATAGAGACTGCTCAACAGGCCGAAGCAATCTATGATCAGACAGCTGAGTTTCCCGGCTGCTTCGGCCGCTGCTTCGGGCGAAGACGCATATATGCGGCGGAAATCGGAGAACAGCATGGTGCGGTCGCTGCCGAGGCGACGGCGCATAGCCGCCAGACGGTTTTTATCGAACTCGTGCGGCGCTATGATGGCCTTTACACCGGCGTGGGCCTCAAGCCACGGTATGTACACGTTCTCATCGCGCTCCCAGCTGCTTCCGAATACTATCGTAAACCGCTTGCCCCCGCCGGCACCGAGGAAGCACTCTATCTCGGGGATAGCCTTGCGGTTGAGGCGGATAGCCGTAACACGGTCGAAGCGCGTGTCGCCGGCTACCGTGACATTTTCTATGCCGATACCGGCAAGAAGGCGCCTTGAACCCTCGTCCTGCACATAGAGATGCTCGAAATTGCCGAGCATCCTGCGGAACATCGAGCCCCAGGGTTTGAAAAAACGCTGAGACGGCCGGAAAATAGCCGAAATGATATAGGTGGGAATATTGCGCTTTTTGAGCCGTTCGAGATAGTTGCCCCAGAATTCATACTTAACGAAAACGGCCATGCGCGGACGCGCCGCATCGAGAAACGCATCGACATTGCGCGGCGTGTCGAAGGGAAGGTACACTACAGCCACGCGCGGGTTGTAGTCGCACCTCACCTCATAGCCCGAAGGCGAAAAGAAACTGAGAAGTATGCTTTTGGAGGGGTCGCGGGCAAGCAGGGCGTCGATAAGCGGACGTGCCTGCTCGAATTCGCCCAGCGAGGCGGCATGGAACCATACGTCGAAGCCGTCGGGAGCCATGGCACGACGGAACGCGTCGAGACGCCGTATGGTCTCCGACTGGCCGTGAAGCATATGGCGCACCTTAGGGGAGCCGAGGGACACCAGCCGCGCGGCTCCGCCGTAGACGGCTATGCCGGCAGTATAGAGCGGATTCATTCAGCCGGCTCGATTCGTTCTACAGCAGCCTTGATTCGAGCCACGGTTGCATCGCGGCCAATCAGATCGGTTATATCGAACATGTGCGGACCCTTGCACTCGCCTACCACAGCGAGGCGGAAAGCGTTCATCACATTGCCAAGATGATAACCGTTGTCGGCTATCCACGCCATGACAGCGGGCTCGAGAACGGAGCTGTGGAAATCGCCGGCTTTTTCAAGGAGGTCCACAAGCTGCATCATTATGGCAGGCATTTCGGCGCTCCAGCGTTTTTTGACGGCTTTGGGATCGTATTCTGTCGGAGCCACGAAGAAGAAACGGGCGTTGTCCCATAGATCGCCGACAAAATTGATGCGGCTTTTCACCAGTCCTACCGCACGGGCTATGTACTCGTCGGAGAAATCGGCCGGATTAACACCGTGTGCCTCAAGAACGGGCTTGAAAAGATCGGCAAGAGCCTTGTCATCCATAGCCTGAAGATAGGTGTGGTTGAACCATTTTGCCTTGTCGAAGGCGAATTTGGCACCCGAACGCGAGCAGTGGGCGAACGAGAATTTCGATATAAGCTCGTCGACGTTCATCACCTCGGTATCGTCGCCGGGATTCCAGCCGAGCAATGCCAGAAAATTGACCACGGCTTCGGGCAGATAGCCGCTCTCGCGATAGCCGCGCGAGGTCTCTCCGCTCTTGGGGTCGTGCCATTCCAGAGGGAAGACAGGGAAGCCGAGGCGATCGCCGTCGCGCTTGCTGAGTTTGCCTTTGCCGTCGGGTTTGAGCAGCAGGGGCAGATGCACGAATTCGGGCGCGGTATCGGCCCAGCCGAAAGCCTCGTAGAGAAGTACGTGGAGAGGCGCCGAAGGCAGCCATTCCTCGCCGCGGATCACGTGCGATACTTTCATCAGATGGTCGTCGACGATATTGGCAAGGTGGTATGTGGGCAGATCGTCGGCGCTCTTGTAGAGCACTTTGTCGTCGAGAATATCGCTCTTGATGGTCACAGTACCACGCAGAAGGTCGTTGACCACCACATCGCGTCCGGGCTCGACCTTGAAACGCACTACATACTGGGCACCGCTGTCGAGCAGGGCCTTAACCTCTTCGGCGCTCATGGCAAGCGAGTTGCGGAGCGAGCCGCGAGTCGAGGCATCGTACTGGAAATTCGGTATCTCGGCACGCTTTGCCTCAAGCTCGGCGGGAGTGTCGAAAGCTATGTATGCGCGACCGTTGTCGAGCAGCATCTTCACATGCTCGCGATATATGTCGCGGCGTTCACTCTGTTTGTAGGGGCCGTAGGGGCCGCCTTCGCGCACACCTTCGTCAATACCGATTCCCAGCCATGCGAGAGATTCGTTGATATAATCCTCGGCTCCGGGAACGAAGCGCTGCGAGTCGGTATCTTCGATGCGAAGGATCATCTTGCCGCCGTTCTGACGGGCAAAAAGATAGTTGTAGAGGGCGGTGCGCACACCGCCGATATGTAGCGGGCCTGTAGGCGACGGAGCGAAGCGCACACGCACTTCTCGTTTTTCTGTCGACATTGCTTAGTAAATATCGTGGTTCGTTATTATATAAAGTTCTGCAAAATTACGAAATTTCCACGTACTTACAAATTATCGTCCGGCATATGTATCTATGTATCTATAGACTTTTGAATGAGAATTATAAATCCACATAAAAATATGCGTAAATTTGTATAATATTTTTTCAAAAAAATCTACCGAGGGTTGAGTTTTGCGATAGTTATGTGTCTTACTAGTGTATGACGAACAGAAACGACATAGAGCAGCTATTCAAAGCACATTATGCGCAGATGTACCGGTTGGCCATGGCACTTCTGCACGACGATGATCTTGCGCGCGACATCGTCCACGATGTGTTTGCATCGTTGCTTGACGGTCATTCAGGCCTCCATGTCAGCGTAGGCTATCTGTTAAACGCTGTCAGGAACCGCAGCCTGAACCATATCCGCGACTGCGAGATCCATCAGCGCATAGCCAATCGGTATTTCCTTGACAATGAGGAGTACGACAGTGAACGATGGCCCGACGATGAAACGATAGCACAGATTTACAGCCTGATACACAATGACATCCCTGCTCGGGCTAAGCGCGTCATTGAATTGCGTTTTTCCGAAGGTCTGCCGTTCGCCGGTATTGCAGCCGCAATGGGTATAAGCGAGACCGCCGTTTACCGTCATCTTAGCAATGCACTAAAAGTCATCCGTAAAAAACTCAACGAAAATGGATAAATACGACCTCGTGCTTGATATTATCGAGCATCCCGAAAAATATTCTTCGGAACAGTTGGCCGAAATAATGTCGGAGCCGGAGACTCGCGAAATTTACAATCTACTCTGCAAAACGGAGTCAGCGATAAAAGGCTCCGAAGAGCCGGACGTCAATACCGAGTGGAAAAAATTCTCAAGATCTCAGTTAGTTCACCCTCACCGAGTATTCTCATGGCCTGGCAGTCGTGCCGCGTCAATAGCAGCCATAGTCGGCACATCAATCGCGGCGGTCGCCGCCGGGATAGCAGTTACCGTGTCGGTAATCGACTATAAATCGGAACCGATTGCTGAAAACACGGCTATCGCGCCGTCTGTTGTATCCGTATCATCAGATACTATAATAACCGAGTGTAACGTGAGCTTGAGCCCTGTAATATTTGAGGATGAGCCTCTTGAAAAAATCATGAATGAAGTTGCCAAAGCATACAGGGTTGAAGTGAAGTTCAATGAAGTGAGCGTCGCTTCTCTGCATCTTTACTATAAGTTTGATCCGTCGCTGACTCTGAATGAAGTGATAGAACAACTCAACACTTTCGAGCAGATAAACATCAGACGAAACGGCAATACTCTAACCATTGACTAAAATGCGAGACATACTGACTATAATATTGACTGTTATGACATTCATTTCAGCCAGCGCTTACAAATACGCCTATACATTCAATAATACTCCAATATCCGAAGCCATTGTAAGAATAAGCAAAGATAACCCTGATGTCAATATATCCTTTATTTACAAAGATCTTGACAACTACCGCACTTCTGCCAAAATTGCAACCGATGATGTCTATACGGCATTACGTCAGACCATAGGACTTAACCCGGTGTCTATTATTAACCAGGCTGGCTATTACTATATTGAAGCACTGCAGCATGGACGCTTCATTTATCACGGAACTGTATTAGATGCCGATAATGAACCTATAATAGGCGCGTCTGTCATGATTCTCTCTCCAAGAGATTCAACAGTTGTTACCTATGGCATTTCAGATAGTGAAGGCCACTTTTCTATCCCGTGTGATAAGAAAAATATCCTTACTAAGTTTTACTGCATGGGATATAAAACGACCTTTGTAAGCCAACCGCCTTTTGCCATGGGAAATGTAACGATGCAACATTTGCCCATACAGCTTTCAGCCGTTTCCGTAGAAGCTGACAATATTTCGTTATCCTCCAACAAAAACATCTATATTCCGACTACCCGACAGAAAAATGCAGCCCAGGATGCAACTGATTTATTGCGTCGTATGGCGATTCCACAACTGGTAATAAATCCTGCCGATAACAGCATTAAGGATGTATTTGGCAACGATGTCAAGGTTTTCATTAACTACCAGCTATCTTCATCGGATGAACTGAAAGGCATGAAAATGACAGATGTAAGGAAAATCGAGTATCTTGAGTTTCCGACCGACCCCCGTTTGAGGGGAGAGCCTCGCGTAGTCAATTTCATTGTCCAGGAATATGAATATGGCGGTTATACTAAAGCAAATGAGTCATTCAGAACATTAAACGGCATGTTCAATAACACATCGGTTTTCAGTCGTTTTACTTACAAAAAGATGACGTACGATGTTTATGCCGAAAGTGACAATCAGGATTATCACCATATAGGTTCAGATAATATGGCGGTGTATAGGCTTGAGAACAATTCAGAGCCGTTAACCGTCAATCGCAAGGAGTCGTTTAAAGAATCTGACACAAGAAGCAATCAGGTCCCTGTAACATTCAGAGCAACATATAACTCGCCTCGGTTTACAGCTCGCAACACTTTATCCTATACTCATTTTTCGTCTCCCGAACAACAAACTTCCGGAGATTTACAGGTAAATATCCGCCCCGAAAATAATTATACATATACGCGCAGTAATCCCAATCGGAACAACACCATATCTTATAACAGTAATTTTTGGGGACTGATTGGTTCTAATGCTTCATTTGATATTACACCCAGCTTCCGCCATACACGTCGCAATAACACAACTTCTTATGAATCGACGCTTATACAATCACCGGTTTTTAACCACATCAATGAGAATGCTTATAACTGGGGATTGCAAGCTACCGGACGCATGGTATTCGCACAGAAAAACCAGTTATCTCTTTTTGTCGGGAGTGGCCAAAATATCTTCAAACTGGATTATAAAGGGTCTAACAACGCCCGTGACTCATATTCCAATTCTTATGTGGCTGCAGATCTTCGGTATAGATATCAAACTAAAAAAGTATCTGTTACGACATTCGTCGGTTTTAGTCTGGAACACAATTCGATGAATGGAATCTCGACAGACGATGCTTCTCCAAGAGCCGGAATTAACTTTTGGCTGTCTTTTAATAAGAAAGGACAGCTTTCGGGATATTTATCATATCAGACGACAACCCCTGATATAAGCATGAAAGCTAATGACATTGTCAGAAGTAACGAATATATGTATCTTACCGCCAACCCGAATTTAAGGAATTGGCGAAACCTGAACTCAAACCTCGCGTACAACTGGTATCACAATAATTCGTTCTCGTTAGCTGCCTTTGCAGGTTATGACCGTGATTTCAACCGCGTGGCAACTGTCTACCAATTATACAATAATGGGGCAGCTCTCCTTCGTAGCTTTGTAAACGACGGTTCGTTTATACATTACTGCATAGGTGTTTCTGCCAATTACAAGATGTTCAATAACAGCCTTCAACTATATGCCAATCTAACGCAAAATGCATTCGATATAACAGGAGCTTATAAAGATAGCTGTTATCCATTTAGAATACAACTACAAGCTGTCTATTATTGGAAATCGTTCAACATACTCGCTTCGTGGGGGAATCCTCAACGCACGCTCACCGAAAACTCGAATTATATAATTCACGGCCGCAATTTCCACATGCTGTCGGTCGGCTGGGGCAACGGCATTTGGAACGTCAATCTGTCTGCAAAGAATATCTTTAATAAAGGTTGGCAGTCAGAAACCTGGCAAAAGAACTCCACATTATATTCAGAGTGTCAACAATTTTATAACCCTATGGGCCATGCAAGCGTCAATCTTTCCGTGACCTACACTATAGGTTATGGTAAGAAAATACAACGAGGCAACGAGGTCAGAGGACAAGGGAGTACACCTTCTGCTATTGTCAGATAAATATAAAGAGTTTATTGACATGGTGTATACTTCACTATTGAACCCTTAATCTCTATACGGTCATACAGCGGGCATCGGCACCAACTTTTCCGTTGGATCCGATGCCCGCTTTTCTATGTAGTATCGTTTCTGCTCCGGCCCCCTGTTCACAGAGATAGGTCGTAAGCGTGCTTTATATCCTTTGAGGGGATTTTACTTATTGAACTCTGTCTCATTCGCCGTTCAGCTTGCCTTGGCCGACAGATATTGGAGGATATGCACGTCGGTGTCGGTGACATATCGCTTCAGCACATTGCCGTAGTGCGCGAGATCCTCGAGAGGTGCCTTTGCCACTCCGCTCTCGGCAGCAGCGCGTGCTACGGCCGGCGGGACCGAGGTGAGCAGACGGCGGTCGAAGGGTTTGGGCAATATATAGTCGGGACCGAAGGCAAGGTCCTCGTCGCCGTACAGTTTGCGCACTGCTTCGGGCACCGGCTCGCGAGCGAGGGCGGCGATGGCATGCGAAGCGGCCATCTTCATAGCCTCGTTGATCTGTGTGGCCCTGCAGTCGAGCGCGCCGCGGAAGATGTAGGGGAATCCGAGGACGTTGTTTATCTGGTTGGGATAGTCACTTCTGCCGGTGGCATATACAAGGTCGGTGCGCACGGCAAGAGCTGCCTCGCGTGCTATCTCGGGCTTGGGATTTGCCAGGGCGAATACGATAGGACGCTCGGCCATGGTAGCGAGCATGGCGGGAGTGAGCACATCGGCTACCGACAGTCCCAGAAAGACATCCGCGTCCTTCACGGCATCGGCGAGCGTGGTGCGTCCGTCGGCCTCGATGGCGAATTCCTCCTTGACGGCATTGACCCCTGCCCTGCCCTTGTAGATGACGCCGTGGCTGTCGCACATCACTATTTTGGCCGGGTCGACGCCGAGCGATATCATCAGCCGGGTGCAGGCTATGGCGGCAGCTCCGGCACCGTTCACCACCAGGCGGATGTCGCCGATTTCTTTCTTCTGCACTATCAGCGCGTTGATAAGTGCGGCTCCGGCTATGACAGCCGTGCCGTGCTGGTCGTCGTGCATCACGGGGATGTCGCACCCGGCCTTGAGCGAGTTCTCGATTTCGAAACATTCGGGCGACTTGATGTCTTCGAGATTGATGCCGCCGAAACCGGGAGTGAGAGCACGCACTATTTCCACAAATTTCTGCGGATCGGTTTCGTTCACTTCGAGGTCGAAGGCATTCAGACCGGCGAATATCTTGAAGAGCAGAGCCTTGCCCTCCATCACCGGCTTCGAGGCCTCTGCGCCTATGTTGCCGAGGCCGAGCACGGCTGTGCCGTTGGAGATCACAGCCACGGTGTTGCCGCGGTCGGTGTATTTATAAACATTATCGACATTGCGGGCTATCTCAAGGCAGGGAAAAGCCACTCCCGGGGAGTAGGCCAGCGACAGATCCTCCGGAGTGGAGAACGGTTTTGTAGGTACTATTTCTATTTTGCCGGGACGAGGATAGCGGTGGTAGGCAAGAGCCCGCGCCTTATCTGAACTGAGAACTTTTTTCATGACTTGAAATTACTTTTTTGGTATAAAAAACGCTTTGAAAGACTCCAAAGTTCTGTCTGGCGAAATCGCCTGAAAAGAAAAATTTGTTTATTAGAAAGAAAAAGCATAATTTTGCGCAACCAAAACCGCGCAAGTGGCGTAATTGGTAGCCGCGTTAGACTTAGGATCTAATGTCTTAGGACGTGGGGGTTCGAGTCCCCCCCTGCGCACACGAAACCGTCTGTAATCCCTGCGATTCACAGTCGGTTTCTTTTTTATTTCTGCGATGATATGAATGTGGCGACAGTATCCAGCACCTCGGGAGCTATCGTTTCGCGTATGGTGCCGTACTCCGACACATCGCCTGTCTGACAATGCTGCATCATATGGTTGAGAGCCGGCTCGATAACAGTCGAGGCATGGGGGATGTAGCGCCGTATCGCAGCGATATTGTCCGCGGCATTCACCTGAGTGTCGCGGTCGCCGTTGAGGGCCAGTACCGGGCAGCTCACACTACCCATATATTGCGCCGGCTCCAGAGCTAACAGCGCATCCACAGACGGCAGACGCACTTTCTGCGATGCCTCGGCCGATGCCACTATAGCAGCGGGAACACCCGGAGCCACAGCTTTCGCAAGCGAATCGATATCGACAGGACGCACCGAGCCACTACGATACTGACCGATATAGATATCGAAGAGACTGTCCAGCAGCTTTTCGCTCAACACCTTGTCCTGGCCTGTAATACCGGCTTTCTCAAGCGAACGGATGTTCTGAGCCATGAGCACTTCCTTGCCTGTCACGGCCACGCCGGCAAGCGACACCACAAAGTCGGCCACGCCGTCGGCGCCGAGCATAAAGGCTATCGTACCACCTTCGGAATGCCCCAGAACGCCAATCCTGCCCAAACCCGGCACGGTGCGCAGAAAGTCGACAGCGCCACGGGCATCATCCTTGAAATTGTAGATATCGGATTTCACGAAATCGCCTTCCGAGAGACCGGTCCCACGGTCGTCGTATCGGAAAGACGCGATACCGTTCCGACCGAGATAATCGGCTATTACGGCAAAGGGGCGGTGTTCGAACAATTCCTCGTCGCGGTTCTGCGGTCCGCTGCCACTCACCATGACCACCGCCGGAACTGCCCCGGCCGACATACCGGCAGGAAGCACCAGTGTCCCGGCAACGCGTGTGCCGTCGGCCGACTCGAACACAGTATCTTTCACCGAATACGGAAATGGTCCGGACGGAGTCTGCGGGCGACGCTTCGACAGCGGTTCTTCGGCAGTGAGTACCAGCGGAAAGGAGAAACCCCTCTGAGAAAAAGCGCCCGTGATGCTGTCGCCGGAAATACGGCCTGTGAAACGTGCGCCTATCGAGCGGCATTCCACCGCCACACTGTCGGCAGTACACACAGTCACCTCAGCGGGAATACCCTTGGCGCCCTGTGCGGGCGAATCGAGAGTACAGCCCGGCAAGTCACCGTCCTTATGCTGAAAATTGAAGACTATGGGAAGCTTCGACGGTCCTATCGAAAGATCGCCACGCCACGCACCTGTCAGCGCCGATACATCCATGGAGGTAAACACAATAAGTGCCAGTACAAACCATCTGCTGAAAACCAATCTGTTCATTTCATACTTGAATTACATGCCGCAAATATAGCGTTTTTTATCGAGAGAGCATACGCGAATTTTATTTTTTGATTTCAACGGCCTGGATATTGTACGAATGGCGCCAAAATACTATCTTTGTGCATCAAGTCCCGCAGCCTCAGCGATTGTATGGAGGCTTTACATACATACCAACCATAAGACCATATTCTTAACCAAAAAATGTATTTATTAGGATACGACATCGGCAGTTCGTCCGTCAAGGCTGCCCTTGTAGATGCCGTCAGCGGCCAGTGCGTGGCCTCCGACTTTTTCCCGAAAACCGAAGCGCCCATCAAGGCGCTCAAGCCCGGATGGGCAGAACAGCACCCCGATTCCTGGTGGAAATATATAAAAGAGGCCACGGCCTCGGTTCTTGCCTCCTCGGCTATCGATGCAGCCGACATCAAGGCCATAGGCATCAGCTACCAGATGCACGGCCTCGTGGCACTCGACAAAAACATGGAGCCTCTGCGCGACGCCATCATATGGTGCGACAGCCGCGGTGTACCCTACGGACGCCGTGCATTCGATGAAATCGGTGCCGACAAGTGTCTGGGCCATCTGCTCAATTCGCCGGGCAATTTCACTGCCGCCAAACTGGCCTGGATAAAGGAAAACGAACCGCAGATATTCGCCCGCATACACAAGATAATGCTGCCGGGCGACTACATTGCGTTCCGCCTCACCGGAAAAATCTGCACCAATCCCGAAGGCCTGTCGGAATATATGCTGTGGGACTTCAAGAACGACGCCCCGGCGGCTTTCCTGATGGCTTACTACGGATTCGACCCTGCGATACTGCCCGAAGTCGGCTCTACCTTCTCCAATCAGGGCGGCCTCACCGAAAAAGCGGCCGCCGAACTCGGTCTCAAAGCCGGAACACCGGTCACCTACCGCGCAGGCGACCAGCCCAACAACGCCCTGTCGCTTAATGTATTCGAGCCGGGCGAAGTGGCCTCTACGGCAGGTACTTCGGGCGTGGTATACGGCATCAACGGCACGGTCGACTACGACCCGCTGTCGCGTGTCAACAATTTCGCGCACGTCAACCACACGGCAGACAAACCTCGAATCGGCGTCATGACATGTATCAGCGGTACGGGCATTCTCAACAGCTGGATTAAGCGGAATGTGTCACCCGAGCGTATTTCCTATGCCGATATGAACGAACTGGCAGCCCAGATAGCACCGGGCAGCGAGGGAATTTCCATACTGCCCTTCGGCAACGGCGCCGAGCGCGTGCTCGAAAACCGTGAACCGGGCTGCTCGTTCCACGGCGTCAACTTCAATATCCACGACCGCCGCCATCTCATCCGCGCCGCTCAGGAAGGCATAGTGTTCGCGTTCATGTACGGTATGGAGGTGATGCAGAGCATGGGTATGAAGATAGACCGAATCCATGCGGGGCACGCCAACATGTTCCTCAGTCCGGTGTTCCGCCAGACTCTCGCCTCGGTATCGGGTGCGGTGATAGAACTCTACGACACCGACGGTGCCGTCGGAGCGGCCAAGGGAGCCGGCATAGGTGCCGGAATCTACGCTTCGCCAAAAGAAGCTTTCGCCACGCTGACACGCATCGGCGAGACAGCACCCGACGCCGACCGGACACCCTATCTCGAAGCCTACGCCCTGTGGAAACAGCGTCTGGCATCTGTCATTAATTAACCATTACCTAACATACACTTTTTTTTCAAATGGCTAACAAAGAATACTTTCCCGCTATCGGGAAGATAAAGTTCGAGGGTACCGAGAGCTACAATCCCCTCGCATACCGCTACTACGATGCCGAGCGCGTGGTTCTCGGCAAACCGATGAAAGAATGGCTCAAGTTCGCCATGGCATGGTGGCACACCCTCTGCGCCGAAGGCGGCGACCAGTTCGGCGGAGGCACCAAGAAATTCCCCTGGAACGACGCACCCGACGCCATGACAGCGGCTAAACAGCGTGCCGACGCCGGCTTCGAGATAATGCAGAAACTCGGCATCGAGTACTTCTGCTTCCACGACACCGACCTCAT
>ULTH01043982.1_pt1 | contig 33782 bp, 36 predicted proteins | sample 1957421 | NCBI WGS metagenome assembly ULTH01 (sample SAMEA4835729, study PRJEB28245) | human gut metagenome | biome: gut microbiome; material: fecal sample | place: Denmark | collected 2008 | reverse complement strand
CACCTCACGAGTCTTCTACTATATCCAATATACCATATTTTCACCTTATTGAAAAGAAAAAACAATACCAAGGTATTGTTTAAAACATTAATTGTTTTTCAATGTATGGAATTACTTCTTCTAATTTTAATGTAATTTGTTCCATAGTGTCTCTATTTCTTACTGTAACAGTACCATTGTTTAGAGTTTCATCATCTACTGTCACTGCAAATGGAGTACCAATTGCATCTTGTCTACGATAACGTTTACCAATAGAAGCAGTTTCATCATAACTTGTCATGAAATGTTTTGAGAATAATTCATATACTTCTTCTGCTTTTTGTTTGTGATATTTTTTATTTAATGGCAGTACTGCTACTTTATATGGAGCAATTGCTGGATTAAATTTCATAACTTCTCTTGTTTCGCCATTTTCTAATGTTTCTTCTTCGTAACATTGATCTAATAAAGCAAGTACTAAACGATCACAGCCTACTGTAGATTCAATAATATATGGAACAAATTTTTGATTTGTTTCTGGATCTAAATATTCTTGTGATACTCCTGAATATTCTTGATGGCGAGATAAGTCATAATCTGTACGATTGTGTGTTCCGTTAATTTCTCCCCATCCAAAGTTAAATTTGTATTCTATATCGCATGCTGCTTTTGCATAATGCGCTAATTTTTCATGATCATGAAATCTTAATTTTTCTTCTGGTAATCCTAAATCTGTGAAATATTTTTTTGCATATTCTTTAAAGTATTGATATAGTTCACTATCCATTCCTTCTTTACAGAATGTTTGATATTCCATTTGTTCAAATTCTATGGTACGGAATGTAAAGTTACCTGGAGTGATTTCATTTCTAAATGCTTTACCAATTTGACCAATACTGAATGGTAATTTTGCTCTCATAGTACGTTGTACATTTAAGAAATTAACGTATTCTCCTTGGGCATTTTCAGGACGTAGATAAATTGTATTTTTGGCATCTTCTGTAACTCCTCTTTGTGTTTCAAACATTAAGTTGAATTGACGAATATCTGTAAAGTTACTTTTTCCACATTTTGGACATGGCACATGATGTTCTTTAATATAATTTATCATTTCTTCTTGTGTCATACCATCAGCATGAGCATTTTCATCGAAGTCATCAATTAAATTATCTGCTCTATGACGTGTTTTACACTCTTTACAATCGACTAATGGGTCAGAGAAACTAGATACATGTCCACTTGCTTCCCACACTCTAGGATGCATTAAAATGGCTGCATCTACTTCATAAGCATTTTTTCTTTCTTGAATAAAACGTTTTCTCCATGTATCTTTAACATTATTTTTTAAACGAGCTCCTAATGGTCCATAATCCCATGTATTCGCAAGTCCTCCATAGATTTCACTTCCTTGAAAAATAAATCCATACTGTTTACAATAATTTACTAATTTTTCCATTGTTAACTTTTCCATAAATAACCTCCTAAATAAAAAAACTCTAAAGAGATATGTAAGGACGAGTATACCCGCGGTTCCACCTTACTTATTCTCTTTAGAGAATCAGCTTTCTTCTATATCGCTCAGAAGCTCCATATTTATGACTATCTACTAGGTTCTCACTATCCCTAATTCACTACTTCAGATATTTTCATAAATACCTCTTCGTCATCACGTTGATACTTACATATTAATCAATTTTTATTGGTTTGTCAACCTATTCTGTGGATAGTTATATTTTTTTACTTTCACATTGGTTCTATCTTGTTCATAAATACGATCTAAATAATTTTGAATCATAAAATGTTCTACAAATCGTTTCATTTTTAAATCTAATTTAGTTGCGAAAAGATTTCTTTCAGTTGGTTCTAATGTAGTATATGTATTTTTTATATCTGTTTGAAATTGATTAATAATATTGTTTGCTGTTTCTACAGGAAACTGTAAGAACAAATTACTATGTTTACGATCTGTTGTAATATGAACTTGTTGATTCTTTGTTATCTTATGCATTTCTTGTTCAAATAGTTCTTTTGATTCAGCGATATGTGATAATTGAAAATAAGATCTCATATCTTGATATTTCTCATTTTCTAACATACTAACTATCGTATCATGATAATCTAATCCCGATACAGGTATTTTCACCAATGCTTTTCTCACCCTTGTTCCATCTTGTTCTTCTTCTACTACCTTAAGACTATTTGGTGATAATGCTGTATAACTAACAAATACTTCTAAAAACTGCTCAATATTTCCGTTTGACATATATTCCTCCAATCAAATTAAAACATACATCAAACAACTTCCTGCACAAGCATTGTATCACGTTCTTATTTTATTCGTCAATCATATTGAATATGAAAATAATATCAACCGAAGTTGATATTATCTCTCTAATTCATTTAAATCTTTTAAAAACCCTCTACTTTTTAAATATAAACCAGTATAACGATCATAGTAGTCATTTAAAAATTGATTGACACCTTTTTTTACTTTTTCTGATAATTCTAACTTTTCTATTTTAGAAATATCTACATAATAATACATACGTATTAATTTAATAATTTTCTCATCTACTAATGGTTCTTGTTTACGACAGTAATTACAAACATATCCCCCTAAATAACTAGATAATGTAGCAATAGAATCTGTTCTACCACATACCGCACAACGATCAATTACGGGCATAACTCCTAAATATTCTAGATATTTTAATTCTAATATATTGGTAATTACCAATGGGTCAAAGCCCTCTTCTATTTTCTTAATTCCACTTACAAATAAGGGATATATTTTATCTGAATTATTTTGTTTTACTAATTGTTCTGTTAGTTCTAATAAATAACTCGCATAACTAATCTTTTCTAAATCCGTTTTAATATGCTTTAAAGGATCAATAATATCAACACTCATTAAGTTTGATAATTTTCCTTCTTTATAATAGATATGAAATGTTCCATAAGTTAGTTTATCTGTTACACTACGCAGTTCACTTTTCATTCTACTGGCCCCTTTGGCCATCATCCCAATTAATCCATGTTCTTTTGTAAATACATTTAATATTTTACTAGATTCTTTATAGGGAATGGTACTAACAACAATTCCTTCAACGGCTTCTATCATTTGTTTCTTCTTCAAGTATTTTTTTATATCGCATATAGTATTCTATTTTTCCTGTATTTTTAAATAAATCCCATAGTAACTCTTTCATAATATCACCTATTGATATTGTGTTACTTTTTAGAATACTTTATACAATATTAATCAAAATCTTGATATCCAAACTCCTTTAAATATTTTTCTTTATCACGCCAATTTTTAATCACTTTGACAAATAAATTTAAATATACCTTTTTCCCTAACATCTCTTCCATGTCTTCACGTGCATAAGTACCAATCTTTTTAATCATCTGACCATTGGCTCCTACAATAATACGTTTGACAGAATCTCTATCGGTAATAATATTCGCATAAATTGTAACAGAGTTTTTCTTTTTTTCAACTGATTCGATAATACAAGCAACTGAATGTGGTATTTCTTCTTCTGTTAAACGAAATACTTTTTCACGAATCATTTCAGCTAATACAAATTCAGTTGATTGATTTGTAACATCTTCTTTTCCATAATAACAAATACCCTCTTTTAAATAAGATTTTATAACTTTTAACAATGTATCTAAGTTATCATCTTTTAAAGCAGATACAGGAATAATTTCTTGAAATGGATATAAATCCATATATTCTTGTATCTTATTCATAATTTGTTCTTTTGTTAATTTATCAATCTTATTTAAAATCAAAAAGACAGGTTTATCTGTTTGTTTTAATCTTTCAATAATATATTTATCTCCAGGCCCTAATGGCATAGAAGCATCTACTAAAAATAATAAGATATCAACGTCATCCATACTATAATATGCTTCTTTATTTAAATAGCTTCCCAATTTATGAGTTGGTTTATGGATTCCTGGTGTATCTACAAATACAATTTGTGCTTCATCGTCATTATAAATACCCTGAATCATATTTCTCGTTGTTTGAGGTTTATTGGATGTAATTGCAATATGACGTTCTAATAAGTGATTCATTAAAGTAGATTTGCCAACATTTGGTCTTCCTACTAAGCTTACAAAACCACTTTTCATTTTAAATCTCCTTCATCAAATGGATATGGACAGAAATCATTTACAGTAAATACTTTCTCTTCGGTTTGACTCATACATGTAATTTTTACATCTTTGTCAAATAACTCAGTCATTACTTGACGACATAAAAAGCAACAAGTACTTACTTTTTCTGTATTTACCATGATATATAATTCTTTAAAATCACCTTTTTTATAACCATGACTAATAGCACTTACAATGGCACTTCTTTCTGCACAAATGGTTGCCCCATAAGAAGCATTTTCGACATTGACACCTGAAAATTCACGACCATCTTTCATTACAACAATGGCAGCAACTGGAAATTTTGAATATGGACTATAACTATTCTTTAATAATTCTGTTAATTTTTCTCTCATCTTTTACCTAAAACAATGCGATAATTTTTGGTACAAATAAGAATAGTCCACATAATACAGCAGTAATTGCGAATACCAATACAGCTGCTGCTGCCGTATCTTTTGCTGTTTTCGCAAGTGGATGAATCTCTGGGCATGCAAGATCAACCACTGCTTCAATTGCGGTATTAATTAATTCTGTTGCGATAACTAGTCCAATTAAAACAATACAGAGTAACCATTCTTGAAAGTCTAATTTTAATACAATTCCACAAATAACAACCAATAATGTTACTAATACATGGATAAACATACTTTGTTCATATTTAAATGCATATTTAATTCCATCCCATGAATAATGGAAACTATTAATAAATCTCTTAATTCCTCTTTTTTTCTGTTCTTTTCTTTTTTCTTCATTCATATCTTTCACCACCTAAAACAAACTTGTTACAAGCATTACTAATCTCGGTCCAAATAAAAGTACCCAAAATACGAATGCTAAACAAGATAATAGTCCAACTGCTCCTGACGCAGTATCTTTTCCCACTTTAGCAAGGGGATGAATTTTTGGACAAATTAAGTCAATCACTGCTTCTAGTGCTGTATTAATGAGTTCCATTCCTGCAATTAAACCCAATAGCAAGATAGAGACTGCCCATTCAATTGGTGTTGCTTTTAAAATGATACATAGTCCCACAATCATAATGGTTGTAAAAAAGTGAAGTGTCATACTTTGTTCATTTTTATAAGCTGACTTTAATCCATCTTTGGCATAAGATAAACCTTTGATATAACCTTTTAAACTTACTTTATGTCTTTTATTTTCTTGTGATTCCATATGCATCTAACACCTTCTCTTGCTTTTCAAACATAACTTTTTCTTCTTCTTTTGTCATATGATCATATCCTAATAAGTGATATATTCCATGTGTTACTAAAAAGAATAACTCTCTTTTACGAGAATGGCCATATTCTTTTGCTTGAGCAACCACACGATCAACAGAAATATATATATCACCTAGTACACGTATATCTTGGGCTTGTACTTCTTTTTCATCTTCTAAAGCAAATGTAATCACATCCGTTGGACGATCTATACCACGATATTCTAAATTAATTTTATGGATATATGGATCATCTACTAAAATAACATTAAATAGAACATGCTCTAAATTCTCATATGATAGTACAAACTGAATATATTTTTCAAACTCTTTGAATTCTTCCCAATCACAATTCGTCAGATTGACCACTTCTACTTCGTTCATACAGCTCCCCCTAAATTAATAATTTGATATAATTGCCACAACATAAATATCAATATGAGCGATATTATTATATTATAAAATATATCTTTTTTCAAGAATGACGGGAGATGACTTTTGATTTTAAAAAGAATCCACCAGATAGCAAATCCAATTACTCCACCGACTACATTTAATAAAATATCATCGACATCAAATACACGACCAATTAGTAATTGTGTTGTTTCAATCGTACTAGAAATTAATAAACTTAGTAATAAAATAGAATATGGTTTTTTGAGTTTCAAAAAGTATGAAACAAAGAAACCAAACGGAATAAACATTAACATATTACCAAGTACGTTACGAATAAATAAGGAAGACGCAAAACGATAGCGAAGCATCTCTTTAAAGGGAATAAAATTGGAAGTTGACCATGTCACGTCTTGAAACGTTACAACATGGAACAAACATAAAATATAAATAATAAACATAAGTGCCAAAATATCTTTATAAAATACGATATGTTTATCATACTTTACAACATAAGTAATTCTCATTGAAATAATAATCATGGAAAAAATAAATATCATTGGCCAACTATTTTCAAATATATTGAGTACAGTTTCTTGTAACATATACGCTCACTTCCTATTCTTGGGCGTTTTCTACATTATTTTCTTCCTCTGTTTCTTTCACTTCTCCATAAGCAGTAATATCTTCATAAACAGTAAAAAACATGTCTACAACCATTTTACTATTTTTTTGCGTTGTTTTCAAAGTTTTTACGTCAATTATTTTTTCTTTTTTTGTTAATTTTTCTTGCATTTTATCGATTCCTAGTTCTACTGCTTGTTGTATCGCTTCATTTTTCGTTAATATCTTATCTGTTTTAATCACTTCTGTCTGTTCTTCTTTTTGAAAACGAATCGGTAAAACAAAGTGTTCCCATATCTTATTTACTTTACATTCTTTTTGACGAAATGGTTTAGCATTCAACAATTCAAAACGATGATTAAAATATTCAATGGTATATACTGTATTTGTTCTGCCTGTCTTTTTGACATGGTAATAATGATATGGAATTTCTACTTCTACTTCATACCATACTTCTCCAAACACTTTTCCTTTCGCACTGACTTTATTTTTAACCTCTTCATTTAATTTTATTTCCCCACTAATTATAATATCTCCAGCTTTGACATAATCATTATTTTTTCTAATAATTTCTCCCTGAGATGCTTCTACTCTTCTTACAATCGCATCTTTTTTCGCAACAATATGACGAATTTGAGTTTCTTTTTTCTTTTCCGGTAATTTTCTCATTTCAACACGTACAACATATTTTGTTCCCACTGTTTCTATTTCCATCCACTCTATTTTATCCTGATTATTTTTAATAATCTTTTTCTTAATTTGATCCAACTCTTGATAACTCTTTTTCCATTGATAACGGTGGATTCCTTCTTTTTCTAATTCTCTTTTTAAAAAGTTACGTACATCTTTATCTAAATAGACAATTTCTACTTGATAAATCAAATTGGATAAAACAATTAATACAGCAAGTCCCAAAAAGATACTAAGGAGTAATGCACGATTCTTTTTCCATTTCTTTTTTAAGCGATTTACTCCATAAGTATCTATAATAGATATACGATAAATTGTCTTTAATTCCTTTAACTTTTCATAATCTTTTTCATAAATCGTAATAAGTAATGTTTTACGATCTATTTGACGCATCTTTAATAATGGAATTTTATGAGCAATTAATCTTTTTATAAAACGTTCTAAGTTTTTTCCTTCTACTCTTAATTGAATACGATTTTGTTTCTCGAGAAAATTTCTAAAATTCATTAGAATCACCTAAATTCTATTTTTTCAAACTTTCCTTTAATCAGTACCTCATCTTCTAAAAGTCTTGTAATTGTCAAGTTTTTCCCTGTAATGACAATTCTATTTTGATTACTTAATATGTCAATCCCAGTATCACTAATCCGACTAATTTCTTTATAATTGACAATATCAATTTGATCTTCATAACAATGCATAGAAAATTCCGTTTCCAATAAATAAGAACGTATTTTTGAAATCATTTCCATAAAGTACCACCTATCACATTGTATGTTTTAAAGTCTTGTTTATGTATCTCTTTTTATATCATAGAAATTTTGATATAATGGGAACAAGGGGGAGAAGTATATGAAACGTAGTATTCTCATTATTTTAGGAAAAATCATTGCTTGGATTGGTCAACGATTAGGTAGAGGTAGTACCCTCCCTGGACAACTTGTTTTAAAATTTGATCCAGATATATTAAAAAAGTTAGAACTTCCAAATAAAATTATTGCTGTCACTGGTTCTAGTGGAAAAGGTAGTATTACCAAAGTGATTGCTACTATTCTAAGACAAGATGGCTATACAGTAGCCCATAATGAATCAGGTTCTAACCTAGAAGCAGGAATTCTAACGATGTTATTAAATGAAGCGACAATTGGTGGAAAAATAAAAGCCGATTATTTAGTATGTGAAGTAGATGAAAGATATACCAAATATGTATTTCCAAAGATTCATCCCCAATATGTTGTTGTTACCAATATCACAAGAGACCAACCACCAAGACAAGGACACTTTGATAAAGTATTTACAGAGATTGAAAAAGCACTGGATAAAAATATGCATTTGATATTAAATGCCGATGATCCATATTTACAAAAATTTGAAAATCACGGTTGTAAGATTACTTATTATGGAATTGGAAAAAACAGATATTCTAGTACCACTTCAAAGTATGAGAATTTAAATATTTCTCACTGTCCAGTCTGTCATAAAAAATTACAATATCACTACTATCAATTTGAAGCATTAGGAGATTATTATTGTAGTTGTAAACAATTCAAAAGACCAGCTCCACAATATGAAGCAACTGGTTTAAATTTAGAAAAATCGAAAATGACAATTAATAAAAAATATGAGATTTATTTAAAACCAACATTACTTTATAACGCTTATAATATGCTAGCATGTTATACACTACTCGCTTGTTTAGGTAAAAAAGAAAAACAAATTGCTGAACAACTTACTGAAATTTCTAGACATGCTTCCAAAGAAAATTTCTTTACCGTTGGAAAACGTAACGTTCATGTATTAAACAATAAGAATGAAAATAGTACGACATTCAATCAATCAATTGCTTATACGACTCGTTTTAAAGAAGCTAAAACAATTGTCATTGGTTGGAAAGAAATTAGTAGAAGATATCAATATGATGATCTATCATGGTTATATGATATTGATTTTGAATTACTAAATCACCCTACTTTAGAAAAAATAGTATGTGTAGGTATCAATCGTTATGATATTGCTACAAGAATGAAATATGCAGGAATTGATGAGAAAAAAATTGTTGTTTTTGAAACATTAGAAGACGCCGTATTTTATTTAAATCGTAGAACAAAAGAAGACATATTTGCTATATTAAATTTCGATTATGTAAAACCATTTTCTAATCTCATGAAAGGAAGTGATAAACATGGAAATTAAAATCGCTCACCTTTATTATGATTTAATGAATTTATATGGAGAAAATGGAAATATCAAAGCATTAAAAAAACAATTAGAAGAACAAAATACTTCTGTAAAAGTTCTATCACTAACAATCGATGATGAATTAAATTTTAATGAATACGATATGGTGTATATTGGAGCTGGAACAGAAGAAAATCAAAAACTGGTTGTAAAACATTTACTAAAATATAAAAATGAAATTGAGACAGCAATTCACCAAAATAAATTATTTTTAATTACAGGAAATGCAATCGAATTATTTGGAAGATATATTTTAACAACCGATAAGAAAAAAATAAAGGCTTTAAATATATTCCCTTATTTTGCAAAACAAGAAAACTTCCGTATTGCTGATGAAGCATTATTCCAATGTGATTTAGTAAAGGAACCTATTCTAGGTTTTCAAAACCAAAACAGTGTCATGAGAGAAAATAAGAATCCCCTATTCCATGTTTTAAAAGGAACAGGATCTTATCCAAATTCTAAGAAAGAAGGAATTCACGAATATGAATTTTATGGAACCTATTTAATTGGTCCATTATTAATTCGTAATCCAGAATTATTAAAATACTTTGTAAAAAAAATCATTCTTTCTAAAGAACCAAATTTCAAATTCAAAAACTTTTCTCTACAATTAGAGAAAAAAGCACATGATACTTTTATGGAAAACTATTATAAAGAATTTATCGAAGAAAAAAAGACATCCAAATAATGGTTGTCTTTTTCTTTTTACTTATCTCTTACTCTAGCATTTAATTTAGATTCTACTTCATCAATCATTTTATTAAATACTTTCATAACTTCTTCATCAGTTAATGTTTTTGTAGCATCTTCAAATGTAATAGAATATGCGATTGATTTTTCATTTTCGCCTACGTTTTCTCCAGTATATACATCGAATACATCAATATTTGTTACCATACGCCCACCTGTATGTTTTAAAATATCCATAATTGCTTTAGAAGTTACTTGTTTGTCTACAATGAATGCGACATCTTTATGAATAGCTGGATATTTAGATACTTCTTTGTATTTTACCATACGTACTTTATGAGACATAATCTTTAATAGATCTAATTCAAATACATATACTTCTTTTTTACATTCTGTAGGATGTACTTGACCAAAGTATCCGACCACTTCACGATCAATTAATAATGCACAACTTCTTCCTGGATGGAATTCTTTTGGTAAATTGTTTGTATCAAATGAATAACGATTATTTAATCCTAAGTATTTCATAATATTTTCAATGATACCTTTTACATAATAGAAATCTACTACGATTTTTTCTTGTTGCCATAAATTGTTTGTTCCAATTCCATATAATAATCCTGAAATCATTGGTTTTTCTACATATTCTTCATTTTCTTTATAGTAGATATTTCCTGATTCATAGATTGCAACATTTTTCTGATTTCTACTGATGTTATATTCCCATACATTTAATAAAGAAGGAATTAAACTCTTACGTAAATGTTTTCTATCTTCTGTGAGTGGATCTAATAAGATAATATCTTCATTTTGATAGTTTGTATATTTATTGGCATCTTCTTTTCTAACAAGTGAATATGTAATTACCTCTGTTAATCCTAAACCTTGTAAACGATGACGTAATTCTTTTGTTAATAATTCTTTTTTAGAATAACTTCCCTCTTTTGATTCTAATACAGGTAGTTTTCCTACAACATGTTCATAACCATAGATTCTACCTACTTCTTCGATTAAATCTTCTTTAATATTTACATCTAATCTTCTAGTAGGTACAAATACTTTTAATGTTTCATTTTCTTCTTGTACCTTGAATCCTAAACGAGTAAATACGTCAATTACTTCTTCTTTCGTTAATGTCATACCAAGTACAGCATTAATCTTTTCTAATGTAATATCGATTTCTTTGTCTTCTTTACTTGTTGTATCGTGTGTTAAGATTCCATCATATACTTTTCCATCGGCATATTTTTCTAGTAAATAACAAGCTCTATTTAATGCTTCTTTACATCTATTTGGATCGATTCCTTTTTCATATCTACTAGATGCTTCACTACGTAAGATTGTTTTTGCAGTATAACGGATATGAATTGGTTCAAAGATTGCAGCTTCGATAAAGATATTTTTTGTATCCATTTCTACTTCTGTAGAAAGTCCTCCCATAACACCAGCTAAAGCTACTGCTTCATTTTCATTGGCAATTACGATATCGCTTGTCTTTAGTGTTCTTTCTTGACCATCTAATGTTTTTAATGTTTCATCTTCGTTAGCCATACGAACAATAACTTTATCTCCAAGACGATCTTTATCAAAGAAATGAAGTGGTTGTCCATACTCTAACATAACATAGTTACTAATATCTACAACATTGTTAATAGAACGAATACCACTGGCCATAAGACGTTCTTTCATCCATTCTGGACTATCTTTAATCACAACATCTTTAACAATTTTACCTAAGTAAATTGGACAGTTTTCAGTTTGAACATCAATCGTCATGCAATCATTTACATTCTCATTTAATACATCAGGTGTATTTTCTGGATATGTTACAGGACGGTTATAAATTGCTCCTACTTCATGAGCCATACCTAAAATACTTAGTAAATCACCACGGTTAGCAGTTAATTCAAAATCGATGACTTCATCATCATATCCCATATAATGAATCGCATCTTCTCCAACTGGAGCATCATCAGGAAGAATATGAATTCCTTGTTTTTCTTCCTCACTAATATATTTTGATTCAATTCCTAATTCTTCTAAAGCACAACACATTCCAAAAGAATCCATACCAGCTAATTTTGCTTTTTTAATTTCGATTCCATTTGGTAATTTTGCTCCTATTTTGGCAACTGGTACTTTAATTCCTTGTCTCATGTTTGGAGCACCACATAAGATTTGTACCACTTCATCTCCTAAGTCTACTTTACAGATATGAAGTTTCTTACTTTCAGGATGCATTTCACATTCTAAGACATAACCTACGACAATACCAGTAGCTTCACTTACTTTTTCAACACTTTCGTATTCATTTCCAGCAAGTACCATTTTATTGGCTACTTCATTGAAGTCTAAGTCATCTACTTTGATATAGTCATTTAAAAAACTTTTACTTACACGCATCTTATTCTCCTCCTTCTACTCGGTTGAAATCATTTAAGAATCGAAGATCATTGGTATAGAAACTACGAATATCTGTAATTCCGTATTTTAACATAGCAATTCTTTCTGGTCCCATACCAAATGCGAAACCAGTGTATTTTTCTGGATCATATCCATTATCTCTTAGTACATTTGGATGTACCATTCCACTACCTAGTATTTCAATCCATCCTGTTCCTTTACAAAGAGGACAACCTTTTCCTCCACATTTGAAACATGATACATCTACTTCTAAAGATGGTTCTGTAAATGGGAAGAAACTTGGACGAAGACGAATTTCACGATCTTCTCCAAACATTGTTTTAGCAAGAATTTCTAACGTCCCTTTTAAATCAGCAAGAGATATATTCTCATCGACTACTAATCCTTCAATTTGGTGGAATTGATGTGAATGAGTTGCATCGTCATTATCTCTACGATATGTTTTACCAGGACAAATAACACGAATTGGTTTCTTTTCTTTATTTGCTTCCATCGTTCTTGCTTGGACTGGAGATGTTTGGGTACGAAGTAATACTTCATCTGTAATATAGAAACTATCTTGACTATCTCTAGCAGGATGTCCCTTTGGTAAATTTAAAAGTTCAAAGTTATATAAATCTAACTCTACTTCTGGTCCTTCTACAACATCATATCCCATAGATACGAATAGTTCTTCTACTTCGTTAATAATTTTTGTAATTGGATGTACTCCTCCTACAGTAAGTTCTGTACTAGGAAGAGTGATATCAATTGTCTCTTTCTTTAAACGTTCATCTAATTCTTTTTGTTCTAATTCTTGTTTTTTCGTTTCTAATAAATGATTTACTTCTGTCTTTAAAGTATTTAAAGAACGTCCAAATTCCTTTTTCTCCTCGATAGATAAACTACCCATCTTGCTACTAAGATTTTGAATTGGTCCTTTTTTACCTAGATATTCTACACGAATATCATTTAATTCTTTGGTGCTGGTTGTTTGATTTACTTTACTTTCAATTTCTTGTTTTAATGTATTTAATTCTTCTATCATATTGTTCCTCCTATTCTTTACAAAGAAAAAAGTCACATCCTAGATAAGGACGTGACAATACGTGGTACCACCTTAATTTATAGCAAAAAGCTACCTTATTGATTATAACGCATCACCGATATATATTTTCTTATATACAGCTCCAAAGACGAATTCATAACGCTTTTTTATCTACTTCCCACCAACCGTAGATTCTCTTAAAAAAAGGTGAGTTACTACTACTTCTTTTTCTTCGCTTTTTTTGTAAACTAATTAGATTATACCATAATTCCTTTTAATTTCAAGTATAATTTAAAAAAAGTATTCAACTTGAATACCTTTATTCATGATATGTATATTTATAATTTTCATTCGTATTTTTTACTTGAACATAACTACTATCAGAAAATATTTCTCCTGTTTTCGGATTTTCTATTTTCTTATCAATATAATTTCCATTCTTTAACTCTCCTACTGTTACTTTAGCAGTTAAACCATCTCCCGGTAATAATTCCGCATGATCTGCAAAATAGTTTCTAGAGCCATTGATAATACTATCTACTTGTTGTTCATAAGCACTTTCTCTTGAACGACTGATTGCTCCAAAGACATTTGGAAAGACAATGACAGCAAGGATTGCTAAAATGGTAAGAGTTGCTAATAACTCGATTAATGTAAAGCCATTTTTCTTCATATTATCACCTAATTTACTTGTGGTGTACAACTATCAAATAATTGATTATCATAGTTTAAACCACCATGATTGTTGACTGTATATTTGACATATTTACCTAAATCAATTTCTTTTCCCGTAGTCGCATCGGTCACTGGTGATTCTAATTTTCCATCAGCTACTAACTCACGTAATGTCACACAAAATACATTTCCTGGAGTACGAATATAATCATTCTGTCTCTCATCTAAATAAAGAGAACCAGCATTATAAATTAATTTGACTGTTGATTCATTAATTGTCTCTTTTGAACTATTTAATTGATTTAAAATAGGTGGTAATGATATCAAAGCAATGATTCCTAAGACTACAATGACCCCTAAAAGTTCTACTAATGTAAATCCTTTTTTCATTTTTTTCACACCCTATTCTCATGTTCATTATAACGATTTTTAAAGTTTTTGTAAAGAAAAGAATTACTTCTTTACATATCGTAATACTCAAGTAATTCTTCAACCTTCATATTTCTTAATTTGTTTTGATGAATGGTATTTACTACACCATAGTCAAATGTGTAATAGACATCTCCTAGAATGAATTCTACACGTTCAATATTTGAAAATAGATTTAATAAGATAGCACTATCTTTTTCAAAGACACTATTATCTGGTGTTTCAATTCCTTCTTTATAAGTAATTGTAATTGTTTTTGGACTATTTGTTGTATCTGCTTTTACTTCTTCATATGCATTTGCACTCTCTAATAAACTCATCAATTCTTTCAATTTATTTGTATCTGATAAATCCATTGATTTATAAGATTCAATTTTTTGTACATCTTCTGCTTTTATTTCATTTGGTTGTACTTTCACTGTATTTGATGGAATAAAGAATAAATATGGAGCTGTAAAGATTGTTAAAATAAGTGCGATTTTAAATTCTTTTCCATTAGAAAGACGAATTGCTTTCATTGTAATTAATTTATTTAAGTAATAAATCAATACAGTTGATACAGCGAATGCTAATAAAGTATAAAGAAATGTATAAATATTAGTAAATGGATTCGTTACTAGAGGTTCTGCTAACTTCGTATTAATCCAATCAAAACGTGCTAAAAATTGTGTTAATAATAAGATTAATGTACCTACTATATAGGATAGAAATGTTACAACAGAAGCAGGTAAAATAATCTTACGATACGTTTCTTTTACTTTAATTACTTTTAATTTTTTGAGTGATAGTAACACAATGACACTAATAATAGCAAATAAAACAATTAAAAAAATAAATAAACCAGGTGATACTAGATAAGCCACCCATGAAGGATAATTCATAAATCCACCCCTATTCTTGAATTCATTATAACACATTTTTTGAATTGTTTCTACAAAAAAATTCTTCCCCGAAGGGAAGAACTATGTTACATCATATCTTCTAACTTATCATTTGCTTTTTTTAATGACTTATTTACTACCTTTTCTACTTTATTCATCATTGGTTTGTTATATTTTTGATATGCTGCATAGGCACCAGCACCAGCAGCCATACCAGTTACTAACATAGCAAGACTCATCTTTTTCATAAAATCACCCTCTTAGCTAAAAAATATGACCGTATGTAATCTCTTACATACATTGTTATTATTCCCTATATTTTTTGTTTTAAACGCTCTTTTAGAGTTGTTTTACGAATTTGTTCTTGATTATTTTTAATACTTTCTAAAAAGGCTTGTGGTTCACCTAATAATATCAATTTCTTTTTAGCTCTTGTAATTCCTGTATACACTAATTTACGATAAAGCATACGATGATAAGACATACTAAGTGGCATAATCACAACAGGAAATTCACTTCCCTGTGATTTATGAATCGTAATTACAAACCCATGTTTAATACTATTAAAATCTTTTGGTAAATATTTTACTAATAATCCATCATAATCGATATATATTTCTTTTTTCTTAGATGGACTTTCTGATTCTAATACAATTCTTTCAATCGTCCCAATATCACCATTAAAAACATTCTCATCAGGCATATTTACAAGTTGTAATACTTTATCATGTTCTCTAAAAATAACATCTCCATAAGTAAATTCTCGCTTATCGATAGCAGGAGGATTAAATACTTCTTGTAACTCTTTATTTAAATTATCTATTCCATTCATACCACGATACATGGGAGCCATTACTTGTACTTGTTTTTCTGTATATCCTTTTTCTAATATTTGTTTACAAATTCCTTTTAAATTTTTACGTAGTGATAAACTAGAACACTGTAAAAAAACATAATCACTTTTTTCTTTTAAATAATTATCACTTAAATCATTATCTTTAATTTCTTGAGCAAGTGTTGTAATATAAGAATTTTCATCCTGACGATAAAGTAGGTCTAACTCTACCATTGGAATCATATCACTTTCGATAAAATCTTTTAAAATTTGTCCTGGGCCAACACTTGGTAATTGATTATAATCCCCTACAAAAATAATTTGAATATGGTTTTCTAAACCATCTAATAAACTATGTAATAGTGATATATCAATCATACTCACTTCATCGACAATAATTAATTTACCATGATCTTTATGAAAGGCATTGACACCGAATTCATTCGTTTCTTTATTCCATTTTAAAAAGCGATGAATGGTACTAGCTGGTAATAATGTTGCTTCACTCATTCTTTTACTAGCACGTCCTGTAGGCGCTAAAAGACGAATTTCTGATTCTAACTCATCATAATTCAAATCATTTAATTTTTGATATAATTCAATGATTGCTTTAATAATCGTCGTTTTTCCTGTCCCTGGACCTCCAGTAATAATAAAACAATGATTGGTAAGTGCTTCTTTGATAGCTTTATTTTGTTTGTCATTATAAGTAACACCACAACTTTCCTCATAAGTTTGTATCAGTTTATCTAAATTCTTATATTTTAACTGTGGTAAATGACATAAATAACTAATTTTATCGGCAATTTCTACTTCAGCTTGGTAAATTTCAGCTTCGTAATATCGTTCACTTTCTTGATATATTTTCTCATCGTCGATTAATTCATTTAATAATGTAGAAAATGTATCTACATCTAATTCATTTTTTAAATAAGTACAAACGGCTTGATAGATTTCTTCTTTTAAAAAGTATGTATTACCTGTTTGGAAAGTCAAAGTACGAATCGTATATAAAATACAAGCACGTACTCTTCTCTCATCTAATGGTTCTATCTCCTGTTTTCTTGCTATTTCATCTAATTTAATAAATGAAATATCATCTACTTCATCCATTAATTCATATATATTATGTTCTAAATGTTCAATCGTATACGATTTATAAGTATTATAAATATTTAAAGCATCTTTCATAGAAAAACCTAATTCCGTTAAATAGACAATGGTCTTATGACTCTCTTCGTATTTGACTAATACATCGTAAATTCTTTTTGCTTTTTTAGTAGATAATTTGGGTACTAACGACAAACAAGAAGAATCTTCTAAAATTTTTTCTAATGCTTTTTCTCCTAATACTTCGACAATTAATGTTGCTTGTTTCTCACCAATTCCAGGAAATAAATCACTGGATAAAAAAGCAATCACTCCATCTTTATCTTCTGGTTTAATTTTGTCATATTCACTTACTTGAAATTGAAATCCATATTTCGGATGATCAATTCCTTCTCCATAAAATATATAATTATCGTCTTCGTTTAATTCGTGAAAATAACCTGTAAAGGTAATTGTCTTATTGACATAATCTTTTAACCTTTCATCATTTGTTTCACGTACTTTAAAGATTCCTATGACATAACCTTTTTCCGATGAGAAAATACTACGACGATAATTTCCTTTGATGTAATATTTCATTTTCTCACCTCTTTCCTTTTTATTATACCATTACAATGAAAAAAGGCATATGCCTTTATCTCGAATGTCCCATCGATTCAGCATATTCCTCTACTTGATCCATATCGAAATTACCATTTAATACATCATATCCAAACATACCATAAAATTCATCAAACGATATTTTTTCTTTTAATTCATCACTTAATAAATCATATCCATGATCTGTTACATATCCACGATTACGCATATCTTGTTGTACTTCTGGAGCAAGTTGATCAAATCCATTTGGTTGTTCTACATCTGTTGCATAAGCAAGTCCAAATAACGCTGCCCCAGTGATTCCTCCTGCTAATATAACATTTCTTACAGCTTTTCCAAGAGTTGCTAATTTACGTTCATTTTTTAATTTTACAACAGTATCACTATAAGATTCCATGACTTCTTTCATCGTCATTTCATTTTCCACAAGTTCTAAATTACGAACTGCATCTTTTCCCAATACGACTCTAACTTGACTGACTCCACTTTGTTTTTGAGACGCTTTATTGACTTTAAAAACATAAGTAATAGACCCATTCTTATTTGGAATTTCAACTGCTTTTGCCGTTGCTTGTTCATAGATCATTTCTTTAATTAATCCAGAAATTTCGTGAAAATGTTTCATGTTATTTTTATCGTGGTTTACAATAAAATTGACATTATCTAAAGAACCTGGTAATGATTGAATTAAAATTTCATCTTGTTTATGTTTCATATTACACCTCTATCATCTTACTTTCATCTTACCTTGTTTCATCATATTCGTCAATCGCATTTGTCAATCTTCTGTTAATTTAGCAAACACTAATAATCGAATTTGAGGATGATTAGTACAAGTAATTAATACGAGATAATTCTCCTCTTTTCGATTTATCAATGGTGAAAAATCATCAGTACGTACTCGCTTCTTATCTTGAATCAAATAGTGATATTGTCTATTTTGAATGGTAAGAAGAATGGTATCACCAATTTGACTTTGATGTAAATCATTGAAAACCGACGGTACACTATGTCCAGCTAAATAAATAGTACTTGTGACATCTAGTGTTTGATTTAAAGAAACAACTTGGTTTTGAGCGATAATTTCTTCTATATTTCCTTTTTTAATAATACTTTTTTTATGTGTGCGCACTAATTCAATTGTTCCTAATATATCACTATTTTTTATTTTATTTTGCTCATACAATTGAATCTCTACTTGTTTTTTCTGTTCTTTCTCAGTTTCCTGGTGATGAAATATAAAAGCATAGATGATTCCACTTATTAATATGATAATTCCAACATATTTTATCCATTTCATCTTCTCTTATCTAACACCATTCCAAAGATTAGAATCCCACAACCAAGGATTGTAATTCCTATAATCCATTTCTTTGTTTTTTCGATATAGTTTTCTGTATTTGGATATTTTTCTAATTGATTTGTTACTTGTAATGTCACAACTTGTTCATTTTCCTGAATCGTAAACGGTATCTCTTCTGTTTTTAAAAGATACCCTTTTTTTGCTTTGATTTCTTTCCAATAATAATTTCCACTCGGTAAGTTTTCCACACGAATAGTACCACTACCATCTGTTGTCTTTTTATAGAGTCGTGTTCCCTCTTTCGTATACAATGCGAATGTTGTATCACTTAATGGTAATCCTTGTTCATCTTTTTTATTTAAAATAACTGTTCCTTTCTTCCATTTATTTTTAATCATTTGATCAAATTGTAAATCTAATTGATAATCAGCAGTTACGATAAATTGGTATTGTTCTACATTTTGTTGATACCCTTCTGGAGTTTTTGTTTCTTTTAAATAGTAAGTACCTGGTTTCAGATGTTGATGTATGATTATTTTTCCCTGATTATCACTCTTTAATTTCAATAATTCTCGATGATTGCTGTCATACAAAGTAAATTCTACATTTTCCAAAGGAATTGTTTCATATTGCACTTTTCCTTGATTGATTCCAATCATCTTCTCTCCTACTTTTGTAATTTCTAAATGAGTCTTATATTGTTCATTTTTCAATTCTATTTCTTTTTCTTCTTTTCCTTTTAAATAGAAGCAATGCATCTTTTGGTCTAATTGATATCCTTCCTGGGTTTTAATCTCTTTCAAACAATAATTACCAAATGGTAGTTGTTGCCATGTGATATTTCCTGTTGCATCTGTCTTTTTCGTGGATACTAGCTTTTCTCCACGATATAATTCAAACGTTACATCAGATAGCGGAACATCTTCTTCCCCTACTTTATGTAGCTTAATTTCCCCGGTTTCGGGTTTATTTAATAACTCATAAGTCACTATATCTTCTGTTTTATCATTGATAACAATTTCAAAATCGTCTACTTTTTGATATTGATCTGTTGTATTTAATTGATGAATTCGATATGTTCCAAAAGGAAGTGATACTTGAGCAATTCCTAAATCATTCGTTGCAACTAAAGTAATTTCATTGGTATCTACATTAAATATTTGAAAGGTAATAGCTGGTTCAGGAATATGTTTTTCCTGATCAATATCTTCTAAATACTTTTTTAAGACCAATGTTTTTTCTTCTGGCGTTTCATACACTGTCATACGATATACTTTTCCATGCTCATATATTTTTACAACATATGTTGTATCATCTAACAAATAGCCATAAGATGGTGTTTTTTCTTTGATATGATAAACATCTTTTGGTAATTCTTTTGATTTTGCAAATCCATTCTCATCTGTGATTAAAGTATCTACTAATTCTCCTTTTAAAGTTCTAACTTCATACTCAGCACCTTTTAAACTTCTTCCCTTTGGGGCTTGTCCTTTTGTTTCTTTATCTTGTTTTATCAGTTCTATTTCATAGCCTTCTGTATTCCATTCTAAATGAGATTTTATTTCACTGTGAATACCAAAGGTTGCTAAAGTCTGTGAATTTTCTTTTCGATAAATCATACTTGTATCTGTATTCATCAACTTATAGAGTTCTAATGTATGATTTCCTACTTGATATGCTTTAATTGTAAGTTGATTTCCTACTTTTTTTACTTCTTCACTCTCTTCTTTTAATTGGTACTCCGTTAAAACTTGATTGGTATCAGTAATTGTTTTTTCTTCTCCTGATTGTAATGCAAATGTCTTACCATCAAAAGATGGTTTATTTTTATGTTTCTTTACTAAATTTAATATTTCGTTTCTCTCATTTGCGACTAATATGACTTGTCCGGTACGATTTAATCCTGTTGTAAATAAAATATCAGTCATACCTAATGTTTCCCAAATTAACTGTTGGGTTGCTAGATAGTAATTTCTAGTCTGATGGTTTGGATATTGATATCCATAATATGCATATAACTCCATTTTTTCTTTTTGCTCATTGGTAATATGAGCAACATCAAAGTACGGTGTAGAATCATAAATACTTGATAAGATATAAATACCTGGTTCTACACAATAAGCAATCTTATTATTCGCAAAGACATAGCCCTGCTTATTAGAAAACCCCTTTCCTAAAATGTTCAAGTTCGTATAAGTATTTTCCATATACTCAATACGAATGTTAGTATCATTTGTTCCAGCATGACAAACTGATATCATCGTAAAGAACAAAAGTACACTCAATAACAATAATTTTTTCTTCATTTTTATCCCTCCTATCAATTACTTACGAGATAGAGAGGATAAATTCCTGCAAAAAAAATAATCTTTAGATAAATTTTTTTCTAAAGATTATTTTCTAATAATTGATTCATTGTTTTCATTTGATTTTTATGGGTATCTTCTTTTTGATCGATATACTGTCTAAAGTTTTGTTCTGTATTTGTTTCAGTATCATCTAAAAGTGCTTCTATATCATCAAAATCATCTTGAACATCAAAATCATCATCATTTAAATGAATTTGTAATTCTACCATTTTCTTATAGATTTTTAATAAATCTTTTTTCTGTTTAATTTTTAACATACGAAGTTCATGGCTACTAATGACATCATTTTCATTTAATTCTGTTTGAAAGTTCTTTAATCCTTCTTTTAAAACACTTGTATCTTTATCACGATAAACCACTTCTGTTTGAATCATTGGTTGTGGAACTTCCACTATTTTTGGTTCAACAATTGTTTCTGATTCTGTTTTCCTGTGGAAAACTTTTTCTCTATCTAAAATCAGACAAAGAATGAATAAGATAAATGTGATAAAAGCAATAAAGGTTGCTAACTCTAATAGAGCAAAGACACTTTCATTCTGATATAATGATAAAGCATCAGATACATTTAATTGATTCTTAGAAACTAAATATAAGAATAATAAGAAATCAGTTTCAATCAGTACAAATTGTCCTATCCATAAGTTTTTAATTTTCTTTGTCCATCTAGAACAAAAGTAAATTGATAAGAAAGCAATATGACTGGTAATTACAATCAAGAAATAAAGTGCTAGATCAGGAAAGTAATAACCTGTTAAGAGATTTGTCATAATATAATCAAATGCGGCAAAAATTTCCTGATGATAGATAATCAATACAATCAAACTAAATATACCATAGAGAATATATGCTTCTTTTTTAGAAATTGTCTTTCTTACTTTCTTACAATAGTAGAAAATAAAGGCAATTAAGATAAAAAGTAATGGGAGTTTAGATGTGAAAAACGTCTGTACAAAGATTCCCAATTTATCTAATATCGACATTTGAACCATAACTCCCACCCCCTTTTTTATCCGTTTATGAGTTCTGCGATATATACTGTTTGTGTTTTACTATTATTATTTGTACATGTAATTAACGTTAATGTAGTTTTATTAAAATTACGATGAATTGCTACTTTACCTGTCTTTTTCTCTTGATAGATATTTACAATTTGATAAGTGTAGTTTTTTTCTTGATATTCTATCGTCGCTGTATCTCCTACATTTAATTGATATAAATCATTAAAATATGCGATTTTTCCACGTCCTGAATGTGCTGCTAAAATAAAGTTTCCTAAAGCGACATCTGGATAAGTACTCGTTGGCATAATAGCTACGTGCTTATCAACATCGTTCTCTTTTGAATTCATAGATACAAATCCTGCTTTTAAATTGATTTTAGGAATGGTAATTGTACCAATGTAATTTGCATTATCTTTATATGTTGGAACAACTACTCCATCATCTATTTCTTCTTGTGGTTCTGTTTCATCAGCTACAGTAATTTCTGGGACATCTATTTCTTCGCTTGTAGTTCCTTTTTCATCTTGTTCATATAATTTAAAATTCATACCATCAAATATTTCTTGACGTTTATTTGTAATATAAGAATATGAGAAAAGGTATAAACCAAGACAAAATAGGAAAAAGCCAAAGACGAGGCAATGGCTTTTTTTATTTAGAATGTTTTTTCTTAGTCGCATAAATTGTTCCAGCCCCTAGTGTAAGAATCACAAATCCCATTACTGTAAGTACTGTTGAACTTTTAACAGAAGTATCAGGAACTTCAACATATGGTTGGTTATACATAATTGTTTCCTGTTCAGGAGTATCTTCTGAAATTGTAATATGGATTATTTCTTTACTTAAAACATAATCAGATGGTGCACTTACCTCTTCTAATGTATATTCACCAAATGGTAAGTAATTAATCGTATATGCTTCTTCTGTTGTTGTCCATTCTGCTACGATATTACCTTCTGAATCTTTTAAAACTAATTTTGCTCCAGCTAAAGGTTCTTTCGTTGTCGCATCTTTTTTAATAATTGTAATTTTTCCATAGCTTGGATAGAACGAAACTGTTGTACTAGCTGTTGTTTCTTCCTCATAAGTCTCAGGTGGTGTAATTGTTTGATATGAAGAACCTGCTGAGTATGAGTATAGTACTTTATTTACGAATGTACCTGTAATCTTTACAGTTACTAATTCTTTATTATCCAATTCCTCTACTGGAACACGGATATAGAATTTTTCTCCTGGATTAAATGTAGAACGTGGTTTTCCACTTTCATCATAAATAATTGCTTTTTGTGCTCCAGAAGTAATATTTACAGCATAAGATTTCATATTAGAACTTCCGTTTACTGTAACTAAAGAAGATACGAAATATTTTTTATCTTCTGAAAAATTCATCTTTTCATTAGCAGAAGCACTAATACTTGCTTTCGCATCACTTGTATTACGAGCAGATACAGCACCGTTTAATAAAGTTTCAATTTTTGGTTTTACATTTTCTGGATCGCTTGGATTTTGTTTATAATATGCAGGAAGCATTCCATCTTTTCCATCTGGAACTCCAGCAATACGATCTCCATACCAATAAATAGCAATCTGTGTAATGTATGAATCTTTAGCGCCATCCCCTGTAATACTCTTATTTGGATATCCATTTTCAATTAAATATTGATAACCTTTATCCAATTTTTTAATCTTGGCTACCGTTAAGCCTGTTGGGTTGTCTACTCCATACTCTAAACAGTAAGCTACTCTACCATCACTTAAATAGTTTTGTGCATAATATAACCCCGGTTCTAAGTATGGTTTTGTCCATGGTGCATTACCACTCATTTGTAATGTCGCTGGTGCTTGTTTTGCATTTGCAAAGACTGGCATAATCAATAAAACAAGTGTCAATAATATCCATTTGCAAAGCTTTGAATTTTTAAATCGTTTCATAAAAAACTCCCCCTTCTTTTTGAATGGTTTCTATCCTACCACAAAATTCATTTTTTTGCAAGTTCATCTATAATTTATGTAAAAAAACAGAAAAAGACTATGCATCTTTTTCCTTTTTCTTCTGATTTATCAATGTATAAAGCAATAAAGAAACATAGGCTATATCAAAATAAATCATGTTATCTAATAAAAATAATGTATTTAAACCTTCATATTGAGGACTTCCTAACTTATTTAAATAAACAGATACCATATTCGTATCAAAATAAGTACGTCCATAAATCAGTATAATTAATAAATTCACAAAAATAAATAAACATTGAAAACGATTATCTTCCTTTGTTTTCAATTGTAAAGCATATTCTATAACTATATATCCAACAAAAAATAGATTCATCATAAAATAAAGATACATAGAAATCATATTTGGTGGATTCGTACTATTTAAATTCGCATTTAAAATATTAGAAAAGCTTACAATAAATAAAACCGTGACGATAAAAAGTGACACATTTCTCACATAATATAAAACCTTTTTCACATGGCACCTCCATCTTCTAATAAAAAGTTAGCAAGATGAATATGATCTTCTAATACATTGACAATATATTTTTGAGCAAATGTCACTGTTTCCATTAAAGCTTTATCACGATTCTTAGATGTATAATAATGATAATTTTCTTGTAATTGATTCAATTCATATTCAGCATAACTATCATATTCCATTACCTTTTCCTGATATATTTTATCCAAGTCTATTCCATCAATCGTTTTACCTTCTACAGCTTTAGAAATCGATTGCATTAACTCTGAATCAGGCAACATATTTTTTACACACTGTAAGTATTCATATACATGAACATCATTCACAGTCATTTGTTGTTCATCCCAACATTGTGAATTTCTCATCTGTTCTTCCACTGTCTTTAAATAATTCTTTAAAGATAATAACTCTTGTGCAGTAAACGTATTGGTATGATTCATTTCTTCTAATTGTTGATTCTTTTCTGCCAATGTGATTTCTAACTGATTTAATACTTGCCTATTTTCCCGGGATAGAGTATCCATTTTCACAGTACTCTTTCCACTTATTGCATACATGTGGAAAAAATTAGCAAGTAGTAAATACCCTCCGACAATAAAAATAATTGCTATACATGCAAATTGAATCCATGTTCTAACCCCTTTTTTCGATTCCATTATATACAACTCCTACTCTAACTATATTGTATCATATTTTGACAAAGAAAAAGAAGCGAATGCTTCTATATTTCTAAATTCCCACCTAACATAGATTTAATATGATTCAAGTAGACTTCTAATAGATTTGCTTTTTCTATTGTTTGATTGACTGTTAATGGAATTGTTCTTTCTTTTTCCCCTTCTACTTTTAAAATTAATTCTCCTACTTGTTCTCCCTTTTTGATAGGAGCAGTTAAAGGGTTCATTTTTACTTCATAATTGGCATTTTTCTTTTTACTAACTTTTTTATTTAATACCGTAACATCATTCATTGGAATTAATTTAACCGTATCTTTTTTTCCTTTTTCGACACGAACAGTACCGACAATACTATCTTTATCTAATACTTTTTCAGTCGCATATTGACTAAATCCATAATCTAACATACTTGTTGTTTCATTATTTCTCGTTTTGGTATCAGGTTCTCCCATAACCACTGTAATAAATCTCGTGTCACCACGTTTGGCTGTAGATGTTAAACAATACCCAGCTTCCTTTGTATATCCAGTTTTTAATCCATCAACTCCATCATAAAAGCGTACTAATTTATTGGTATTCACTAACCATACCTTATTCTCTTGATTTTCTCTTAAATAGTCTTCATAAATAGATGTAAATTCCAATACTTTTTCATGACGTACTAATTCCTTGGCAATCATCGCCATATCATAAGCACTTGAATAGTGATTTGCCGTATCCAATCCATGGGGGTTTTTAAAATGAGTGTCATTTAATCCTAACTCTTTCGCACGTTCATTCATCTTCTTAACAAATTCATCTTCTGTTCCGGCTACTGCTTCGGAAAGTGCTACAACAGCATCATTTCCCGAAGCAACGGCAATTCCTTTAAATAAATCTTGAACTGACATCTTTTCTCCGGTCTCTAATAAAATTTGACTTCCTCCCATACTAGAAGCATTTTCTGAAACCGTAATCATCTGATTCCATTTTAAATCACCACGATCAATGGCCTCTACAATTAATAACATACTCATCATCTTAGTCATAGAAGCAGGAGCTAGTTTCTCATGAGAATTCTTCTCAAAAATAATCTCTCCAGTACTTGCTTCTATCATAATTGCACTTTTGGCATTTTCAGCTAAGCTAACAGCTTTGACATGCCATGGAAACATAATTAAAATACCTAACAACAGCACAAATCCTTTTTTCATAATTCACCTCTAATACGTTTTATGTTATTTCCATTTTTTCTAGAACAAAACATTGCGAGAAATCCGATATCTTGTTACAATGATAATAATAGAGGTCATGTGTATGAAGAGATTTAAATCGACAAAAATTGCTAGTTTTTTAGGAATATTTTTTAATTTACTATTATTTATTATCAAACTGATTGTTTCTATGATTACATCTAGTCAATCTATGATGGCTGATGCTATGAATAGTTTAGGAGATATCTTCTCCTCTCTCATGACATGGATTGGAAATAAAATTGCCAGTAAGCCAAAAGATCATGATCATAATCTAGGACATGGAAAAGCAGAATATATCTATTCTCTCTTCATCAGTGTCATTATTATGATTATGGCGATTACTTTAATCAAAGATTCATTCTTGTCTCTTTTCTCACCAACTGAATATCACTTTTCCATTTGGTTAGTTATCGTATGTCTGATTACGATTCTGAGTAAAGTATCATTATATATTTATATTCATCACCTATCAAAAGATTTCGATAGTTTACTTTTAAAAGCCAATGCCAAAGACCACTTATATGATGCATTTATTACCTGTATTAACTTAAGCGCGATTCTTTTAACACAGTATGGAATTTATTTCATTGATAGTATCGCTGGTATTTTCATTGCTCTATGGATCTTTTATCAAGGGTTTAAAATATGTAAAGAAAGCTATGATGTACTAATGGATAAAACAATGAATCCTAAAAAACGTAGTGAAGTACTAAAAATTATCAAAAAATATCCCAATGTCAAACGTATGAGTCACTTTGTTGCGACTCCAGTTGGCTATCAATACCAAATCTCATTTACCATCTATGTCGATGGCAATTTATCTACTTATCAATCCCATAAAATAGCCAATCAAATCGAACAAGAATTAAAAAAATTACCGGAAATCTATTTCGTTGTGATTCATGTAAATCCAATTTAATTGGATTTTTTTAATTCTAATTGTAAAAACAATATTTTTTGGTTATAATGATATTAGGGTGATAATATGTATCGTACAAGAAGAAAAATCAAAAAAGGTCCAATCATTGCAGCAGTTTTAATTATTTTAATCGGAGTTGGTGGTTTCTTTGCTTTTAAAGAAATTCGCTATCGTATGAGTGATACTTATAAATTATTGCAGATAGGATACAATGAAACAGAAACGAATATTTTAATCGAGAAATACGACAAAGAAAAATTAGATCAGTTAACCAAAGATAAAAAATTAGAACCAAATATTCCAAAACTCTTGCAACAAAAATATTATATGAAAAAAAATATGGATCGTTATCTTAAATATTTAAAAGAAAATCCTGAAACTACTGTGAAAGATACAGTCAGTTTAGTCAATGTAAATCGTGATCGTGATTTTTACGAGAAGATGCAAAAAACAGATACTTCAAAAGGAGATCTAATTCTTGTAAATAAATATTATAAATTAACAAAAGATTTTAAACCAAAAGATATTGTTCCAATTAGTAATCAGTTCTCTTATGAAGGAAATGAAATCAGTAAACATGTCTATGAGAAATATCGTTCTATGTGGAATGCTGCCAAAGAAGAAGGATTAATGTTAATTGTTAACTCTTCTTATCGTGATTATGAAACACAAGATGCAGTATGGAAAGATTATGCCGAAGCACATGGAGAAGAATGGGCTGATAATAAAGCAGCAAGAGCTGGATCTAGTGAACATGAAACAGGACTAGCACTTGATATTGTTACAAATAATGTGATTATGAATGAATTTGAAAATACAGAAGAATTTAAATGGTTACAAAATAATGCTTATAAATATGGATTTATTTTGAGATATCCAAAGGGAAAAGAAAATATTACCGGTTATGAATATGAATCATGGCACTATCGTTATGTTGGTGAAGAAGTTGCAGAAGAAATTCATAACTTAGATATTACCTTTGATGAATATTATGCATATTATTTAGATAAATAGTGGGCGTCCCCCACTTTTTTTGTGGACAAGTCTTTCTTTTTTCTCTACTGCATATAATATAGTGGTGAAGTATATGAATGAGAAAAAATTTCGTATTTGTATCTATACTGTTTTATTTATTTTAGTGATTGTATTTTTTACCAAAGATTTTAATTTATTTTCTGACTTTTATAAAGATATTAAACAAGTAAAAAATCCCAATCAAATAGATGTTTTAGTAAATAAAAACTATCAGTTATCAGAAAGTTATATGCCATCCGACTTAGAAGAAGTCAGTGTTGAATTTGCATTTGAACATAAATATTTAAGAAAAGATGCGAAAGAAGCTTTTGAAGAAATGGCACAACAAGCCAAACAAGATGGATATCAAATTATTTTAGTTTCTGCTTATCGCAGTTATTCATATCAAGATGAATTATATCAACACTATGTTAAAACAAGTGGTAAAAACTATGCTGATCGTTGTAGTGCTAGACCTGGTCACTCAGAACATCAAACAGGATTAGCACTCGATATTATGGGAGAAAATGGCGATTATAATTTATTTGAAGATACCAAAGAATTTCAGTGGATGAAAAAGAATGCATCTCAATATGGTTTTATTTTAAGATATCCTAAAGATGGATATGATATTACTGGGTTTAAATATGAACCATGGCACTATCGTTATGTAGGTAAAGAATTAGCTCTATATCTTACCAAAAACAATATCACATTAGATGAATATTATTTCAAAAAATACGGAAAATAAAAAAAGAACCAAAGTTCTTATTTTTGACAATTGGTACAATAATAACTACTACGTCCATTGATAAATCTTTTTTTAATGGCTTTACCACAAACTGGACATGGCTGCCCCTCTTTTCCATGAACATATAACTTTTGTTGAAACATACCATCTACTCCCTCACTAGGATGATAACTACGAATCGTACTACCACCTAATAAAATAGCCTCTTTCAACACTTTTCTCGTATTTTCAATCAAACATTCCAACTCTTTTTTAGTAACACGATTGGACGCTCTAAGAGGAGAAACATGACTCAAAAATAAAATCTCATTGGCATAGATATTACCAATTCCGACAATCACACTTTGGTCAAGTAAACTCGTCTTAATCGGAATCTTTTTATGACGCCATTTTTCTTTTAAATAAGAAACAGTAAGTAACTCATCCCAAGGTTCTAATCCTAAATTAGATAATGGTGGTACCTGATAAACTGTATCTTTTGGTAATAAATACATTCTTCCAAACTTTCTTGTATCATGGTATCTTAACTGTCTTTCATCATCTAAACAGAAAATAACATGTTCATGCTTCTGAACTGGATCCTTTTCACTACGAAAAAAATATTTTCCTTCCATTCGTAAATGAGAAAGTAACACATCATGATCTAATTCAAAAATTAACCATTTTCCATAACGACTCATTTTATGAATCGTTTGATTTTTAATTTGCTTCTTAAATTCTTCTACTGTTGGCTTAGCAATAATATTAGGATAATAAATCAATACATCCACAATCTTACGATTGACTAACTCTTTTTTCAACCCTCTTCTAACAGTCTCAACTTCTGGTAATTCAGGCATAACATCACTTCCCTTGCTCTTTAGTATAACATAAAATACACAATTATAACATTGACAAATATATGGGAATTTGCTAATATGAGTTTATAAAAACAGAGACAGGAACTAAGTAATAAAGGACTCTTTCCAAGAAAGTTCGTGGTTGATGGAAACGAATAAGAGAAATTTATGAAATCTACTCCTCGAGTGAAATGTAAACATTTCCGGTTCATACCGTTATCTAAAGTGAGAAAAATAAAGGATGGTACCGTGCTTATGCACTCCTTAGGTATGATCCTTTTTTTATTTAGAAAGAAGGAAAAAAAATGGTAAAAGCACATGAGAAATACAGACATTTTAAAGGAGATATCATAGAAGTTATCTGTGTTGCAAAACACTCGGAAACATTAGAAGATATGGTTGTTTACATACACAACCATACATATTGGGTAAGACCTCTGTCGATGTTTGAAGATAAAACAGATATAAGTAGTAGACCAGATAATGTTACTGGTCAAAAATATAGATTTGAAAAAATAGGAGGATAAAATATGTTAGACATTAAATTTTTAAGAGAAAATCAAGAATTAGTAAAAGAAAATATCAAAAAGAAATTTCAAGATGAAAAATTACCACTTGTAGACGAAGTAGTTGCATTAGATAAAAAAAATCGTGAATTAAAACAACAAGGTGATGAATTAAGAAGTAAAAGAAATGAATCTAGTAGTCAAATTGGATTACTAATGCGTGATAAAAAAGTTGATGAAGCCAATGCTTTAAAAGAACAAGTAAAAGAAATTAATCAACAACTAACACAAATTGAAGAAGAAGAAACAAAAATCTCTCAAGAAATTAGAGAAAAAATGTTAATTATTCCACAGATGATTGATCCATCTGTACCAATTGGAAAAGATGATACAGAGAACGTAGAAATTGAAAAATATGGAGAACCAATCGTTCCTGATTATGAGATTCCATATCATGCTGATATTTGTGATAAATTAAATGGATTAGATAAAGAAAGTGCTGGACGTACATCTGGAAATGGATTCTATTATTTAATGGGAGATGTTGCCAGACTTCATTCAGCGATGTTATCTTATGCTAGAGACTTTATGATTAATAAAGGATTCACTTACTGTATTCCCCCATTTATGATTCATGGTGATGTTGTAAATGGTGTTATGAGCTTTGCTGAAATGGACGCCATGATGTATAAAATTGAGGGTGAAGATTTATTCTTAATTGGAACAAGTGAACACTCTATGATTGGTAAATTTAAAGGACAAATTATCAAAGAAAATGAATTACCAATTACTTTAACTTCTTATTCTCCATGTTTTAGAAAAGAAGTTGGAGCACATGGTATTGAAGAGCGTGGACTTTACAGAGTACATCAATTTGAAAAACAAGAAATGGTTGTTCTATGTAAACCAGAAGAAGCTATGGATTGGTACAATAAAATGTGGCAATATACTGTAGAATTCTTTAGAAGTTTAGATATTCCAGTTAGAACATTAGAATGTTGTAGTGGTGACTTAGCAGATTTAAAAGTAAAATCTTGTGATGTAGAAGCTTGGAGTCCTAGACAAAAAAAATATTTTGAAGTAGGAAGTTGTTCTACATTAGGAGATGCTCAAGCAAGACGTTTAAGTATTCGTACTAAAGGAGAAAATGGAAATTATTTAGTATCTACTTTAAATAATACTGTACTAGCTACTCCACGTGGATTAATTGCTTTCTTAGAAAATAATTATCAAGAAGATGGAAGTATTAAAATTCCAGAAGCATTAAGACCATACATGGGTGGTATCGAAGTAATTCAACCAAAATAAAAAGGATTTTGAAATCCTTTTTATTTTTTGCATTTTTATTCAATGACGTATGGGTCCTGCATTGTTCCAGTTCCTGTGAACTCTAGATTTTCTGTGTTCAGATTGATCACTGGGCGGACACCGCTCACAGAAGTCACGTAGTACCATCCATACAATTCACCAGTGGAGGTCACACGGAACTCATGCGCATTGGCGAGGCTACCGAAGCTGGACGGCGACATAGTCCAGTAGTCTGTTCCAGAGTATAAATAATATAACATATTTCTAGAATCACTCTTTCCTCCAGCCATGTTTACTTCATCCGCTGTGATTAATCCAATTGGTTTGGTTTGTTTTCCATTTCCTGTAGATGTTGATACAGTAAACTTATCATTCGCTGGTGGACATGTTAGGATTGGTCCTATGGCATCTCCATAGTAATCATAGAATCTTGTATATCCATAATATGTTGGTGTAATTCCATATCCTGTGTTTTTGTAAGGCCCATCTACTTTTGTTGATACTTGTCGATTGTTACAGAAATACGCTGTTTTTGATATCTTATCATCAACACTACTTAAATTGTTTGTATACCAATTTTCTAGATAAGTTTTCATTGTACTATTGTTTAAATTCTGATGAGCTTGATTATATGATGTAGATGAATTTTCTACTGACTTCACGTTCATCTGCGTTGCATTTCGATAACTTTGAACATGGATTAATCTTTGACATGTCCCTGTTTTTGAAACACTAAAACATGTATAGTACTTCTTATCATTATATTTCTGTCCATACTCTGTGACTGTTGCAGTTACAGTATCTCCTGCCACTGTAAACTCATTTTTATCTTTATCATAAGAATAATTTGTTCCAAAGTAATACTTAGCTGTTGATGATAATTCTGTATATGTCCATGTATTTTCACCTTCAGTAATCACATTTTGACTCATATCTCCATACATATAACCTACATATCCATTATCTGAATAATATGGATTAAAGGCACTAGTTCCTATTTGACGATTACTACTTGCTTCTCCATTTTCATGTGGGGTTGTTCCATCATAAATAATACGTAATGTTCCATCCCCGTTTACTCGAATAACACGATAATATTGATTGTTTAATTTAACATAATTTCCTGCGACTGCTCCTCGATAATAATAACTTGTTCCATCTTCGTCTGCAGCTGCATACATTCCTGATTCACTATTATCAAAACTTGATACACTGGCACTATAATCATATTTTGTCATCTTATATGTCTTTGCTCCTACACTGTCTGTACTTGTTGTGACTCCTGTTATCGCATACATAGTTGTACAAGCTGTATTGGTTTTTTGACAAGTATAGTATGTTTGTCCACTTGAGAAATCTAATGTCTCTGGATCTGTTAGTTTTGGACTTGTTAATGT
>ULTH01050186.1_pt1 | contig 37056 bp, 27 predicted proteins | sample 1957421 | NCBI WGS metagenome assembly ULTH01 (sample SAMEA4835729, study PRJEB28245) | human gut metagenome | biome: gut microbiome; material: fecal sample | place: Denmark | collected 2008 | reverse complement strand
GGTCGGGAAACGAAAGTTTTCTGACCTACTTTCGTTTCCTTTCCTCTCACACCACCGTACGAGCCGTTCGGCATACGGCGGTTTCGCGCTTAGTTTGCCCTCTGTCATTAGCTTCGCATAAAGGCTATCGTCACTTCCTCTCTATTGTCGGGATACACCCTATCTTCTTGAAAGGAGAGTTCCTCTTCGGACATCTGACTACCAATCCCGCTTTCTACACGATTCTACCTCTCAGACAATGCGCGATTCGGCCCTTCGCCTTGACCGGCTCGCGGTCGGCTACTTCGGCCTCTGCTGACTTCTCGACATTGGTTGTTACTATCCTTGCGGACTGCCCAGACCTCGCGGGATAAGCCATACATCTTTCCTCGTTTACCTGCCCGATTTACGCATCAAGGTTACGGTTGCCTTTGGGAACTTTGCTGTCTTTGGCCAGCTTGTCCGCTTGATACGCCTTCATATCGGATTTCTGTCCGTCAGGCCACGATTTCGCTATTGCTTCTTCTCTCCCGAGCGTCGCCACTCGAAACTTGCAAGTCGCTCTGGGGTTCGTCGGCAACTACGCCCCGCGTGGACTTTCACCACAGATGTATGACATGCCCGTCATACCAAAGCAACCGGACACCTTCGAGAGAAAGCGTCCGGTTATGTGTGCGAATTAGAAATGCAGCCGATTCAAAGGCAACCCAATATGAAAGCGAAAATATAGGCCGCCAGACGTGTACCCATGCAGAAACGACTTATTCCATAGGAAGCCGATACCTCGAATTTTGTAGCGTCACTATTGGAATAGAGCCACCGCAGCGACACAATATCATAGAAGTTCGACACCGCAAATACAGCGATAGCGATCCCTGCGACAAGCGATACTACAGCAAACATTATTAACTCGGTGTCCGATATTGAATCCATCAGAGCGCCCATCACGATTAAAGCTCCGAAGCCACTTAGTATCAACGATATTATATCGCTTATTAAATTTTTGGTGGGAGGGGCAGTTACTGCAATCAGCAGAGATATTGCGATCACGTTCATAAGCAGAGGGTGGTCGCTGTCTTTTACCAGAGCCGCTTCGGGATGGACGTGTAGAGCCATTAAGATGAACGGTATCAGGATTACAACTGTGGCAATTTCGATGTTGGCGATAAGCCAGGACATAAAGGTTCTCATAGGCTAAAAATCTAACAAGGGTTGTGATTTGTCGTTAAAGCGCTCCACAAAGGTCTGAAAGTCGGCTAAAGGAGAACTTGTCACGATAGAACTTATCTGATGCATTGCGGCAACAATGAGATCGCGGTCACCACAGGCGAGGGCGTGGTCAAGGGCCCGGTAGTGCGCCGAAAGAGCCTGGTGACGCTCCCCAAAGGTGCGCTCTATCAGCTCCTTGGTGGCATAAAATTTGGCAGCGGTCTTTGCCATTTCTATGCGGCTCCATTGCTCGCACATCGCTATCTGAGCGTTGAGCCGCTGACTTTCGGCATATACGTCGGTAACTTGCGCAACGAGGTCCATTCCCTGCCTAATCACCTGCTCGTTAGCCTTAACTAATGTGAGGATATTCTGTGTGCGATCAAGTGCATCCGGTTGCCGGGTTGCAGGCATCTGATTGTCGTGTTTCATATTTTTGAGTCTGAGATAGATTTATATTCTTTGATGGCGAGAACGAGCTGCTGCAGCTCCTGCAGGCTCACCGATTCGGGTTTGCGGTCGACGAAAACTTTATCGCGCAAGGGCTCGTAAATAGCCATGAATCCGTCGTTCACCTTTATGATAGCGCCGATAAGCTCGATTGCACGCGAAGCCTTAGCCTGACTATCGAGGAACTGCTCTACAAGGCTTTCCATGTTAGCAGCTAACTCTTGCTGTGTCTCCAAGCAGCGCGTAATGAGGGCGTTGCGCTCTTTCCAGGCATCGATAACGCTGTCTATAGCCGCTCCTACAGCGACAACGGCAGCTGTTGCGAGGGCTTCCTTAGGATTCTTTTTATAGTATTTCTTTGCAGCCTTGTTGTTCAGCACATTGTCGACGGCAACTGCCACTGCCCCGAGTGAGGAATCGAGAATGTTGATGGCTGTCTGTTTTACACCCACAGCTTCGAGGCCACTGACATCAACGGAGTCTGCCGAAAGGCCTGACAGGTTATCGTCGATACGAGTGAGCATACCCCCGTTGGCTGTCTCGTGGATGATGTTGACAAGCTCTGCGCCAAGATAAAGATTCCGATAGGCGATCATACGGGACATACCGAGCGATGCGTTAATCTGCGCCACGAGTTTGCCGAAGCTGTTCACCTGATCAGAGAAATCATTGTAACACTGTTGCAGTTGCTTGGTCTTTCTCTCTACTTTCTTACTGTCGTGTTCAAAAAAGGTTCCCGAAGTGTCGATATCGAGAAAGCCCTGAAAGTCTTCAATAACGCCGTCGATATCGATGAAGTTACGGTTTTTATCGTCAAGGCGTTTCAAACGAGACTTTGTCGCAGCATCGGGAGTGTCGTTGGCTCGCAATTCTTTTAATGTCTTATTCGACAGAGCCCATTCGAAAGGCTTATAAAGGCTTTCATCCTCTCCCGCTTCACTCCTAATAGAATACTTGAAAAAGAGTCCGAGTTTTTTATTATAGAAGTCTATAGCAGCATCAGTGCGTCTTTCGGCAGGCAGAGTCTGAATATATCTCAACCGGTTCGTCATTGAGAAATACGTATCAAAAATATCATAGTGATTCCACCCATCAAAATCTCTGATTGGAAATGCCAGATTACGGGCGAAGAGCTTTTTCCAAAGTTCCTTCCTCTTATTTATGAGAGGATATATAGTATCTTCATATATATCGCCTGACAACTTTTCAAGGCTTTCGCCTTGGGCTGTCAGCTTTTCTTGCATATTTTTCTGCTGTTTTTTATTAGTCTCTATTGCCCCCCACTTTTTCTTTTTCGCAGACCATATAAGCCCTATAACAATCATTACAGCGAGTGCAATCGGTGCCGCCCAGACAAGGGCTGTCGATGCCCAGTTCCAGGTGTCCCACGGAATATTAAAGATGAGTTTAAGCACCCATATTATGCAGTGAAACGCAATAAGGACAACAACAATAACCGCGTACACAGCAGCCGGAACATATATAGCAGAGATATCGGGGCGGTCATATGACTTGTCGATTTTTATATCAGCGGCTTCCGTTTGGGCCTTTTTGCTTTCCTCGTCGGCCCAATCTGTCAGGTTTATTGCAAGCTTGATCTCCCGTTGGAAAATCATATCTCCGGATGCGAGATGCCCTTCCAAAATATTGTCGGATAGCGCCAGCAATTCAGTCGTCCTCTTTTTTAGCAATTTTGCCACTTCGACTTTGTTTGCAACAAACGCCTCCCGACTTCTGGAAAGCTCGATGGTCCATTTTCTATAAGCAGAGGACATATACATGTCATTTTCTACTTCCCATTCTTTGTTGCACGAATTGTAAAGATAAAAACCGATACCACCGATTAATGCCGAAATACCGATAAGAACAAGACCTTCGGTAAAGACAAGATCGCAGAAGCGTGTCCATCCATTGTAGTACGCCAACAAGATGAGCCATCCGGCGCCAAATAGTACAAGAATGACTATAAAACTTATAAGGATTGTCTGTAAAGGACGGCCGATATAGTCTTTGAGAGAAGGCCGCTCTCCCGGTGAAGGAATCTCAGCTGACTTTTTCATAGCCGTTTCAGCTTCTTCCATGCTTTTGATGAGATCTCTGCCTGTGCGCATCAATGGTCCGAGTTCACGCCCGAAGATCTCCTCCGAGGATGTATAGACATCAGCGTCGGGCTTTTTCTTCTTTTTTTGTTTTTCCATTCGTTTATTTTTAAGGTTGTTCGGAATTAGAAAAAGGCATAAAGCAAGAAAGACGTGGGGCGTTTGCCGCCTCGCGTCCATCGTTTGAAGGTAATGCCGACTTGATTGGAGAAACAGGGTTCCTCTCTTCTTGCCGGCAATTCCGGCCAAGGAACCTTATGCAGAATGGAACATTGAAGAGACATTATCCCCACGCCTCAGACAATATGCCGATACTCCTGCTCATAAGCCACAATATGGCATACATGCAGAGTATTAGCCTACAATCCGAAGGAGGGCGATAGTCTGGTGCTTCCGTCTTCTGCGTTTTCTAAACTTGGCCGGTTTTTTCAAACGAGACTTGGCATGCTGTCTACGCCTTCTTGCAGTACCGGCCTTTTTATGGCCGGTTTTACTGGTACAAAGATAATATATCAATGCGACACAGCAAAATATAATGCCTCTTTTCAATGTTCTCGCTGCAAAATTACGGCATTGTTGCGCCACTTCGCGGCGCAACCTTTGCAGAGCACAGAAATATTTGCTATTTTTGACAGTAGTCTTACTCAACTTTCGCAAGCTCAAGTTGAAGTGAATAAAGTGTAAAGTGAAATTCAGGCTTCGCCTGAGTGAAGATAATACTTACTTATACATAACTATTATCTTCACCTTTCACCATTCACCCTTCACGTTGAGCAAGTTGAAAACTTGCGAAACTTTAATAGTCTTAAATACTCACGCTCGGCAAACCCAAATAAATTTGGCTTTGCACTCGACTAATTCGTATTTTTGCTCTATGGCACAAAGCACCGATTTGCTACGCAGATACATATGGCTTGTCGATCTCATATACCGTCACCGACGCCTGTCTTTTGATGAGATATCGGCAGCCTGGAGTCTGTCTCCGCTTAACAACCACTCCGGTGCAGCCCTTCCCCGCCGTACTTTCGTGCGCCACAGAGGCGAAATCGCCGTGCTCCTGGGAGTCGACATCCGCTGCGACAAATCTACAAATACCTACTATATCGCCGACCGTGAAGATCTGGAACAAGGGAGTACCCTGGCCCGCATGGTAAATTCCCTCCTTATCGAAGACCACTTGCGGCGCAGCCCCGGCCTACGATCCCGTATCCTCTCCGACAATGTTCCCGGCGGCGAGCAGTGGCTGGCTGCCATTGCGTGCGCCATGGCAGAAAACCGCTGTATAACGATGGAATACTGTTCATTCCACGGACAGGTAAGTATACTCGAAAATGCCGAGCCATACTGCCTTAAAAGCTATGGGCGACGTTGGTACCTCCTGGCCCACAGCCGTACCGACGATACTCTCGCCACTTTCGGGCTCGACCGAATAATGTCGCTGCAGGTGAACAAGGAAAATTTTGTTCTGCCCGAGAACTTTGATGCCGAGGCTTTTTTTGCCGATTTCATGGGCGTTATCATCGATAGGAATGTGAAATTGGAAAAGGTGACAATCTCCATCGACGAGGACTTCGCACCCCATTTGCGTAATGTACCCCTGCATCCATCGCAGCAAGAGGGTCGTGTGCACTATGACGACGGTTCTTATGATGTCACATTTGAGTGGAGTCTACGGCCTACGCCCGACTTCCTGATGGAACTCTACCGCTACGGCTCTTCGCTCGAGGTGATTTCGCCTAAGTGGATTCGCGATACTATAGCCGGCTGGGCGCGCCATCACAGCAAACTCTACGACAACTGAAAGCATACCGGCCAGACAGTCGAATATGCAGAACCGACGTAATTGATCTTATGCAATCAAAACACCACCTTTGATGGACGAAAGCCACTCAAGCATATTTTATGTTAATTTTTGTGCGCCGGCTTTAACAATTCCCTCGCGTTCCTTAAATAAGGTTAATCCAATGCATTTTTTCTTGCGAAAACATGTTGTATAACATAATTCTTTATAACTTTGCATCAGTTTTTCATGGTATTAGATTTAAGGTGAAAAGATTATTCGTCGTGATGACGGGTAATTTTTTTATTTATGCCCCTAAGCGGGCTTTTTTTGTGCCTGTTTCCCAAGCTTTTCCATCAGTATTGTGCCGCATTGTTGTTTTTCGCACCTGCTGCCGTTATTATGCCGGCTACGGGATATTGATTCGGTTTTTATTATTAATTTTGCGATAACTGACCGACCGGTATCATTTTTCATATCAACATGAATATATACAAAGCGCTAAAACTCGTCACCGGCAAAAAGATGCCGGCATGGATAAAGCTTCTCGGACTATGGGGCATGCACGTCACCCGGCGCCGCATGATAGGCATATTCCTCGACCCGGTCATGAGTTGCAATCTGCGGTGCAGGATGTGTTATTTCAGCGATCCCGGCAAGCGCAAGGAAATGCACGGTATCATGACCGACGAGCGCCTCGGCAAAATCGAGAAAGCCCTGTTTCACCGCGCATTGAAACTACAGATAGGCTGCGGTGCCGAACCGACATTATCCAAAAAGCTACCGGACATAATCAGCAGCGGTAAAAAAGCGGGAATCCCCTACATTTCCCTGACAACCAACGGACAGCTTCTCGCTGACAATAGCGACAGCCTGATGCGCCTTGCCGAATGCGGACTAAACGAAATAACGCTTTCAATGCATGGCACCGAAAAGGAAACATATGAATTTCTGATGCCCGGTGCCAGATTCGACCGACTGATCTCGCTGATACGCATAATCGGTCAGGTAAAGAGCAGGTTCCCAGGCTTCGTATTCCGTATCAACTATACTATCAATTCGCTTAATGTCGACAATCTCAAGGGCGACAATTTCTGGGCTCTGTTTGAAAACGGCGCATTCCCCGACATAATACAGCTTCGCCCTGTCCAAAATATGGGAAATACCGAATGGTCAGACTTCAATCTTCAGCCGCTGAAAGACAAATACAATGAAACAATCGCGCCGATAATAGCCGAATGCCGCCATCGCAACATAACATGCATCGCGCCCTCTCTACAGCAGATCGACGCCGTAAACAACGATCAGGACTCATTTTCGGCCCTGATAGAAGACATCTCGTATTGCTATATCGATCCCAATTCATGCTATTCACCTCAATTTGACCTGGATAACGACACCTATGAGAGCTATCACAAGCGGCAGCACACAGCGCGCCGTCTTTTGGCAAATGCAATATTAAAAATAAACCGCTCGAGACTGCGCCACGCAAGCAAAAAACTCAACTATACAGTCGACTGAAAAAAAGTATCATTTTTTCACAGGTTTTTGAGCCTGTTTCTTAGCCTTCTTCCGGCCGCTAAGGTCGCACTGGAGCTGTGCTCCGATGAGCACGACAAGTTCATTGCCAAAAGCTTTGGTCTTAAATGACCGTCTTTCAAGCACAGGGTCGGTATCGCTGTACCAGTCGTTTCCGTCGGCTACGCACATTTTTGACAGTACAACCTCGTCGGCACCACCGATGCGATGCCGGTAATTGACATCCATAATTATGCTGACATATTTCGAGGTGCGGTACCCGAATGTGAGTCCACCATCTATAATAAATCTCCCCAAATATCGCTCTGCTCTATAGTACTCTGTGGCCGCCACTAAAGTATTATCGACATCCATGGCCGGATATGCATATTTATCATCGTAGGCGAGGGAGCGTGTTCCTATACCGACACGGCCGAAAAACTGCCATCGCTGTACCTCATACCTGAAAATAGCACCGGCTGAGATAGCCCATGAGAACAAAAAGCCGATTCCACACTTTAAATCACTTTCCACAAAATCGAGGCCCGGCACCGGTTGCCAGTCGCGTTTCCACGGATCGCCGCAGACATCTATCTGACCGTATGCTCCTACGAAATGGTTAAAAAATCCGGCCATGCGAAGCGACATCTCGGTATTTACCGATTTACGGTCGCCGAATATCAGCGCATCGGGTCTACCGCCGGTGTGGAACTGTTTGCCAAGCGTCAGACTCATGATGAACGGGCGTTTAAGAGGCCTGAAGCGTGCCGTATCGGCAACAATGCTGTCCGACCCGAACACCGGGAGCGCGAATACGACGGTGCTGAAAAGCGCCAGCAGATATGTCCGCAGATTTTTCATAAAATCAGTAGAATAAGGTGTACAAATATAATATTATTACGACGAAGTTCCAAGAAATTGGATGATATGACCTCAAAAGTTCTCAGACACTCAATTTTTTCGTATTTTTGACCCTGCGTTACCGACCGACGCTCGGCAATCCCAAATAAATTTGGTATTGCGCTCGACTTATTCGTATTTTTGCACCTGATTCCAATAAAGAAGAAGGTACTGAATAATATCTGAGATATGAAGATAGGAACTGTTGATTTAGGGGAGCGCCCTATTGTACTCGCACCGATGGAAGATGTCACCGACGCTTCCTTCCGCCTTATCTGCAAGGAACAGGGTGCCGACATGACCTACTCTGAATTTGTGTCGGCCGACGCACTGGTGCGCAATATCGCCGCCACCACGCGCAAGCTGCACATAGCGCCGGGCGAGCGCCCCACCGCCATACAGATCTATGGCCGCGAGGTAGAGCCCATGGTCGAGGCGGCCCGCATTGTTGCCGAAGCACTGCCTGACATCATCGATATAAATTTCGGCTGCCCCGTAAAAAAAGTGGCAGGCAAAGGCGCCGGCGCCGGCATGCTGCGCGACATCCCCAAAATGCTCGAAATTACGCGTGCGGTGGTGCGCGCCGTCGATCTTCCGGTGACAGTGAAGACGCGTCTGGGCTGGGACTGCAATTCCAAAATAATCACCACGCTCGCCGAGCAGCTGCAGGACTGCGGCATACGCGCCCTCACCGTGCACGGCCGCACACGGTCGCAGATGTATACCGGCCAGGCCGACTGGACCGAGATAGCGCGCATCAAGGAAAACCCGCGCTTCACCATACCCCTCATCGGCAACGGCGACATCACCACTCCGCAGGCAGTGGTCGAAGCCTTCGACCGCTATGGCGTCGACGGCGTAATGGTGGGCCGCGCATCGATAGGCGCTCCGTGGATTTTCCGCCGCATGTCGTCCTATCTGCGCACCGGCACAGAAGCCGAAGTGAGCACAGCCGAGAAATTCGCCCTCATACGCCGCCAGATACGCGAAAGCGTGGAGCGCATCGACGAATACCGCGGCATACTCCACATACGCCGACACCTGGCGGCATCGCCACTGTTCAAAAGCATACCCGACTTCAGGCCCACGCGCATAGCCATGCTCAAGGCCGACACCCTCGACACCCTCGAAGCCATACTCGACCACATTGAAAAAAACATATTGCCAAATTCTACAATCCTACAATGAAACTGCGAACTATCTTTCTGACACTGCTTATCGCCATATTCTACAATATCGGTATAGCACACGCCGAAGAGGCCCGCTACACCCTCAACGTGGCTAATTTCAATTCGCTCACCGTGGTCGACGGCATCAACGTGGTATATCGCTGCAACGCCGACTCCGCCGGATGGGTAATATTCTCAGCCGAACCCGAACTTGCCTCGAAGATTTCATTTACCAACAACAAGGAACATCTGCGCGTACAGACCCTCGCCGACGAGCAGCCTCTCAAAGACCTGCCGACAGTGACAGTGTACTCCGCCTCGCTGCGCTACGTCGAAAATTCGGGCGATTCCACCGTGGTGGTCTATCCCACCGTCCAGGTGCAGAAATTCACAGCCAAGCAGATAGGCAACGGAGTGCTCGACATACGCGGCGTTGCAGCCGATAAACTCGACGGCGATGCGGCCGCAGGCCACGGCCGCCTGTCCATCGACGGAAAAGCCGACAAAGTGAAGCTGCGCAATGTCGGCACCGGCATCATCGATGCCTCGACCCTTGCCGGCGACGATGTGTCGTGTTTCGTCCTCGGTCCGGGCACGGTACACGTCCATGCCACAGGTCAGCTCAAACTCACCGGCGCCGGGTCGGGCAAAGTAATCAACCATGCCACGGCCGCCAAAAACGTCAACCGCTCCATAGGCATCAAGGCCGAGAATCCCGGTGAACAGAAACCTTAAAGCCCGCACCGCCGGGTCGCTGAAGTGGAATATGGTCGACCGCCTGTCGACCCAGGTGCTTTATGCGGTCACCGGCATAGTGCTGGCCCGTCTGCTCAGCGAAGAAGATTTCGGTCTGGTAGGCGCCGTACTCGTATTCCAGGCCTTCGCCTCGCTCCTTGTAGACAGCGGCTTTTCCTTCGCCCTCCTGCAAAAACAGCGCCCCACACGCCTCGACTACTCGAGCGTGCTGTGGTTCAATCTCGGCTGCTCGGCCCTGCTCTACATCATCCTCTGTGCAGGCGCACCCCTGGTGGCTGCATGCTTCGGCGGCGATCCGCGCCTTATCCCCCTGTCGAGAGTGATGTTCCTGTCGCTTATACTGAACGCCTCGGTAATTGTGCAGACAAACCGCCTGATGAAAGCTATGGACGTTCGCATGGTCGCCGCGTCGAATTTCATAGGTCTCGTGGCCGGCGGCATCACAGGTATTTATCTGGCCCTCGACGGCGCTGGCGCATGGGCCATCGTATGGCAGACACTGGTCATGGGCGCATGCAAGTCGCTGGTGCTGTGGACATCATCGCGTTGGCGCCCGATGATGCGTATGTCGTGGAGCGCCATCCGCTCTTTCTTCGGCATAGGCTCGAAGATGATGTTCACATCGTTTCTCAACACTCTGTTTCTCAACATCTACTCTTTCATCATCGGCAACAGGCTCGGCATGGCTCCGTTAGGCTACTACACCCAGGCCGACAAATGGAGCAAGATGGGAATAGCGTCGCTGTCGCAGATTCTCACCTCCACTTTCGTGCCCACGCTGTCGGCCGTGCAGGACCAGCCTGCGCGCTTCCGTCTCATCTGCTCGAAGATGAACCGCTTCACGGCCTACATCCTTTTCCCGGCCATGATAGGCCTCATGGTCATGGCGCGCCCAATTTTCCACACGCTTTTCGGCGACAAATGGGATCCCTCGATATTCCTGTTCCAGCTTTTGCTTCTGCGCGGCATTTTCACAGTGCTCATATCGCTCTACAACAACTATCTTCTCGCCCTGGGGCATGCCCGCATAATAATGCGCCTCGAGATCGTGCGCGACGCCACAGCTCTGGCCGCCCTCGTGGCCACACTGCCTTTCCTGGCTCTCTCGCTGCCGGGCGAACCGGTGTACGGCATCGGCATAATGCTATGGGGACAGCTCGCGGCCTCGGTGCTCACCTGGGTACTCACCCTCATCTACACCGTACGCGCCACCGGCTCCACCGCAGGCTCATATCTCTACGACCTGCTGCCCTACTTCGCCCTTACCTCGGCCATAGTACCGGTGATGTACCTTGGCGCCGGCGCTGTCGACGCTCCCATACTCAAAGTAGCCGTAGAAGCCGCCATCGGCGCCGTGCTCTACGTCGCCGTCAACCATGCCCTCCGCAGCCGCATCCAGCAGCAGATCTTCGCCTATCTCCGCGGCCGCGCCACCGACTGACGGGCCTCCGAAGCGCAAAGCGCTTGTTCCTCCTCCATCCGACCAAAAGAAGTACAAAGCGTTTGACACACCGCGAAACGAGCCGCAAAAAGCAAGCCCCGGAAAGGCGCTCGGGGGGGCCGGGCAACTTTCCGGGGCGATGAGGTCGGAATGTCTAAAGATTATTCAGCCTTTTTGGTGCGCTTTGCCGGCGCCTTTTTGGCTTTGGGCTCAGCCTTGGCCTTGGGTTCGGCTTTTACTTTGGCTGCCTTGCGGGGTTTTGGCTCGGCCTTGGGCTCTTCGCGCAGACGGTGCTCGATGTTGTACTGCTCCACATTCTTGCGCATGGAAGCAAGCTCCTTGTTGAGGGCCTCGATTTCGGCTCCCTGGTTGGAGATGGTGAGGAGCAGAGAGTTGAGTTCCTCGTTGTCGACCTGCGAGGGGAATTCTTCCTCTACACGCATCAGGAAGTCGGCCAGAACATTCATATAGTTGGTAAATGCCTGGAACGGTGTCTCGTAGGGACTGAATCCGCCACGCTGACGGGTATTCATGTAGTAGAAATGGTCGCAAGTCTGAAGATATTCCCAGTCTTTCTTGAGCTGACGGTTGCTGCACTGGCGCACACGCTCCGACACCGAGTAGAGTTTCTCGAAAGCCTCGTTCTGCAGGCGGTTGCCGAGCCATGCCGAGGTATCGCGGGCCTCGTCGGCGCTCGATATGGGGTGCATGACGCTGAGTTCGCCCACCGGCTTGATTTTGGCGATGGCCTCGGAGGGTGTCACGAACTCGATGCCGCGTTCGGCAGCAAAGCGCGGCAGAGCTTCCAGGAACTGGAAGATACCGGTAGTTGCCGGATGCAGGTCGCCGAAGGTCTCCATGTTCAGGAATATATTCACAATCTGCTCTTCGGCCGGGGTAGACGCGATCCAGTCGATATACTTGTCGGCAGTGAGGGGGAATTCAGGCCACGAGCTGTCGGAGAAACGGAATGCGATATCGTCGCTGAGTTTGGAGTTGCGCAGCAACAGCTTGAGCTTGGGTGCGGAAGCGGCAGTGTAGATATAGTCGGGCGATTTCCAGCCCAGGATGTGCTTGGCACCTTCGGTGAGGACACCGTTGAAGCCCAGATGCACCAGCTGGGGTGCGAGGTCATCGTCGTAGATAAGCTCGGTGTTGCGCACCACCTTGGGCTTCACGCCCAGACGGCTGCGAAGTATCGAGCATGTGTCGGAAATCTGAGCCGCAAACTCTTCGGGGTCGGCAAGGCAGGCCAGCGAATAGGCGAACGGCTGAGCCACGAACTCCACGGCGCCGGTATCGGCCAGACGCTTGAGCACGTCGATAAATTCGGGCACATAGCGCTCGAACTGTTCCAGAGCCACACCGGAGATAGCGATGGAGCAGCGGAAGCGGCCCTCGCTCTGCTCTATCATGCGCAGGAGAGTCTCGGCTGCGGGGATATAGGAGTTGTGGGCTATGCGGGTAACGATATCATCGTTGAGGAAATCGTCGAAGTAGTAGTGGTCGCGGCCGATGTCGAAGAAACGATAGCGCTTCAGACGGAACGGCTGATGGATTTCGAAATTAAAACAGATGGCTTTCATCTTGTGTTGAATATTTTGGTGGTCCGCCGGTTATCAGCTGCGACCCAGTACTTTATTATAAATGTTGATAACTTTCTGGCCGGCCTTGTCCCAGGTAATCTGTGCCACTTCGGCCAGACCGTCCTCGCGCAGTTGCTTGTAGAGGGCCGGATAGGTGATGATGGCATGGATGGCGTCGGCCATGGCGTCGATATCCCAGTAGTCGGTCTTTATGACATTGTCGAGAATCTCGGCGCAGCCGCTCTGCTTGGATATGATGGAGGGCACGCCCATCTGCATGGCCTCCAGAGGCGATATGCCGAAGGGCTCCGATACAGACGGCATCATGTACACGTCGCTGGCCTTGAGCATTTCGTACACCTGGCGTCCTTTCTGGAAGCCGGGGAAATGGAAGCGGTCGGCTATGCCGCGCTCGGCGGCGAGCTGTATCATCTTATCCATCATGTCGCCCGAGCCGGCCATGACGAAGCGCACATTCGAGCAGTTGCGGAGCACCTTGGCGGCAGCCTCCACGAAGTACTCGGGGCCTTTCTGCATGGTTATGCGGCCGAGGAAAGTAACCACCTTCTCCTTGGTGGCACGCGGCATCTCGATATCGAGAAGATCCTGGCTCAGAGGCACCACGGCATTGTGCACGGTGGTCACCTTGGCGGGGTCGACGCCGTAGTGGTCGATAACGGTCTGGCGCGTGAGGTTGCTCACGGTGATAATGTGGTCGGCGTGGGTCATGCCGTCGCGCTCTATGCCGTAGACCGTGGGGTTGGGCTTGCCGCGCGAGCGGTCGTACTCGGTGGCGTGCACGTGTATCACCAGGGGCTTGCCTGTCACCTGCTTGGCGTGGATGCCGGCGGGGTATGTGAGCCAGTCGTGGCTGTGGATGATATCGAAATCGAGGGTGCGGGCCAGCACGCCGGCCATTATGGAGTAGTTGTTGATTTCCTCCAGAAGGTTCGACGGATATTTACCTGAGAACTCGATGCATCCCAGGTCGTTGGTGCGCATATAGTTGAAATCGGCATAGATATGGTCGCGCAGACGGAAATAGAAGTCGGGGTCCATCACCTTGCCTATGCGCGACTCCACATAGTCGCGGCTCACGTCGCGCCATGCCACCGGCACCTGCGAGGCGCCGATAATCCGGGCGAAACTGCGGTCTTCATCGCCGAAAGGCTTGGGGATGACAAATGTTATATCCATATCTCCGCACTCCCACATGCCGCGGGTGAGGCCATAGCTGGCGGTGCCGAGGCCGCCCAGGATATGAGGGGGAAATTCCCAACCGAACATTAAAGCTTTCATAAATAGTATATTTAGTCGGGATTTTTACTGTTCAAAACGTTTTACCGAGCGGTAGGCGCGGAGCACTTCGGCCACATTGGTGGCGTGGCTGACGGCGCCGCGGCCCGTATAGGGCGGATTGCCGTCGTAGAGCTGACTCAGCGAACCGATGCAGCCCTGGCTCATCTCGTCCTCGAATCCGATGAGCATGCGGTCGATATAGCCCACACCGCTCATGCCGAACACCCGCAGGTAGGCGTCGGCATAGAAGCCGATGAGCCACGGACGGGCGGGGCCGTTGTGCATGGCGAAATCGCGCTCTTCGGGCGAGCCCACATAGCTGGGGCGATAGCCGTAGCTCTTGGGCGAAAGGGTGCGCAGACCCTTGGGAGTGAGAAGCTCGCGGGTGACGACATCGAGCACGCTCTTGCGCTGACGGCGGTCGAGCGGCGAATAGTCCAGACCGATGGCGATGGCCATGTTGGGGCGCACGCTCGGTTCGGCGTAGGTACCGTCGACATAGTCGTAGAGATAACCGCCCTCGTTGAGGAAGGTATCGACGAAGGGTTTCTTCATCTTCTCGGCCTCGGCAAGCCATGCCTCGCGGCGGCCGGCAAGCTCCTCATTGTTTTCGGCAAGAGCTGCGGCAAACATCAGTGCGTTGTACCAGAGTGCGTTGAATTCTACCAGACGGCCCGTACGGTGCACCACCGGCGCACCGCCGAGAGTGGAGTTCATCCACGACACGGGGGTTAGATGTCCGTCGGTCGACAGCAGGCCGCTTTCGGCGTCGACGAAAAGATTGGGATGGCCGCCGCGGAGTATGTAGTCCACAAGCGATGTCACCGGTTGCATGTAGAGCTCCCGGGCGCGGTCGGTGCCTACGGTCTTGGCATACTGCTGTATAGCCCACATGGCCCACAGGGGTATGTCGGGCAGATCGATGCCGTGTATGCGTTCGGAAGTCTCGCCGGTGTCGGCATAGCGCAGCAGGGCCTTGAGGGCCGTGCCCATTATGGCCTCGTAGTCGGCGCGGTGGTCAATGGCGAGGGTAAGGCCGGGCAGAGCCATGAAAGTATTGCGGGCAAGCACTATGCCCCAGGGGAAGCCCGATATCAGATACATCGAGTCGCCCTTGCGGATATAGAACTGCTTGGCGCTGTTCTTAAGGCAGTTGAAGAACGATGTACGGGGAGTGCGGCTGGCGATTTCCATTTCGTACATCTTCTTGAGACTGCGGGGATTGACCGGGCTCACACCGGCCGAAAAAATGATGCTCTCGCCTTTTTTGATAGGCATCTCGAAATAGCCGGGCACCCAAAGATCCTCGCAGTAGGGCACGCCCCGCTCGAGATCCTTCACATATTCGATGTCCTTGTACCAGTTGGGCTGATCCACCCACTGTACTTTATGGCTGAACTGCATGTAGAGCGTGGGGAAACCTTCGTAGAGACATGTGGCCACACCGTTTTCCACCGGCTCGATGGCGCGGTTGATGGCATTGTTCTCCATGCACAGGCTGTTCACCTCGCGGAAAGCAAGGAAGGGCTTGAAGCGCAGAGTAGTCTCCGAATGCGCCTCTACAAGAGTGTAGCGGATAAGGATTCTGTTTTCCTGGCTGATGAAGATTTTTTCTTTGGTCAGAATGACGCCACCCACGCGGTAGGTCATGCGGGGCACGCCCTCGCAGTCGAACTCTCGTATATACTTGTGGCCGGCAGGGCTATAGACGCCGCCACGGTAGCGGTGGAGGCCCAGATTGAAGGGCGCGCCATGCTGTATGACGGTTTCGTCGAGGGTCGAAAGCAGCACGTGAGGCTTGTCGCCCATGCTTTCGATAGGAATCACCAGCAGACCATGCTGTTTGCGGGTATTGCAGCCCGTCAGCGTGGTGCAGTGGTAGGCTCCGGCCTGATTGGTACGAAGCATTTCCTTAGGTAGCGACTGGTCCAAGTTTATGAGTAGATTCTTATCGAATTTAAGATAACTCATATTGGTTAATGATGGTTAGGTATATTAGTTGTGTTTTATTATCAGTTTTTCAAAAATCCGGACCCCTGAGGCCCCTGAATATGGTATCATCGGCGAATATACGCCTTTTTTTTGGCCTCTACAAAGTTTATGCGGCATTTTTTGCAAAAAATGCCGCATAACATTATTTTCGCCCCGGATAAACCTTCAGAGCCTCCTCAAGCACCGTCAGAGCACGGTCGAGATCGGCTTTGTCGAGCACATAGGCCATTCGCACTTCATCGGTACCGCGTCCGGGAGTGGTATAGAATCCCGAGGCCGGAGCCATGAACACCGTGGCGCCCTCGTACTCGAATTTCTCCAGACACCACCGGCAGAAGCGGTCGGCGTCATCGACCGGCAGACGCACCACCGTGTAGAACGCTCCCATCGGAATCGGCGTGTAGCAACCCGGTATTTTATTGATGCGGTCGACAAGGAATTTCCGCCGCTCCACATATTCATTATAGGTTGCAAGCATATATTCCGGCGACGTATCTATCGATGCCTCGGCCACGAGCTGTCCCAGCAGCGGCGGGCTCAGGCGCGCCTGGCAGAATTTCATCACATTCGTCTTCAGCTCCTTGTGTTTGGTAATAAGGGCGCCTATGCGGATGCCACACTCGTTGTAGCGCTTCGATACCGAGTCGATGAGCACCACCTTGTCCTCGATGCCGGGCAGATGGAAGGCCGAGATATATGGCGCTCCCGTGTAGCAGAACTCGCGGTACACCTCGTCGGAAAAGAGGAAAAGATCGTATTTCAGCACCAGGTCGCGGATCTGCAGCATCTCTTTCATAGTATAGAGATAGCCCGTGGGATTGTTGGGATTGCAGATGAGTATGCCCTTGGTGCGCGGAGTAATCAGTTTCTCGAATTCCTCGACCGGAGGCAGCTCGAAGCCGTTGTCGATGCTCGAAGGCACCGTCACAATCTTTGCGCCGGCCGATATGGCGAAGGCCATATAGTTGGCATAGGCCGGCTCCGGCACTATTATCTCATCGCCGGGGTCGAGACAGGCCATGAAGGCGAACAGCACGGCCTCAGAGCCGCCAGAGGTAACGATGATATCTTCGGTATCGACATCGATATTGAACCGCTTATAGTACTGACGAAGTTTCTTACGCAGGGACAGAAGACCTGCCGACGGGCTGTATTCGAGCACCTTGCGGTCGATATGTTTCAGGGCCTCGAAAGCCTCGGGAGGTGTGGGGACATCGGGCTGCCCGATGTTGAGATGATATACTTTTACGCCGCGTGCCTTGGCGCTGTCGGCCAGAGGGACCAGTCGGCGTATCGGAGATGCGGGCATTTCGTGCCCTCGCTTCGATACTTTTGGCATGAGAGTGCAGTTAGAAATTAGAAGTTACAAGTTACAAATTAGAACCATCGGACAAAAGAAAAGTTAGGAGCAGAGGCAGAAAACCTTCTCACTCCTAACTCCTAATTTGTAACTATATCAGAATTCGGCATTGCCCGGCGTCCTCGGGAAGGCAATGACATCGCGGATGTTGGTCATGCCTGTCACAAACAGGACAAGACGCTCGAATCCGAGACCGAAGCCGCTGTGGGGCACAGTGCCGTAGCGGCGGGTGTCGAGATACCACCACATATCCTTCATCGGTATGTTGAGTTCCTCGATGCGGGTCAGAAGCTTGTCGTAGTCGGCCTCGCGCTCGCTGCCGCCGATGATTTCGCCGATTTTCGGGAAAAGCACATCCATGGCGCGGACAGTTTTGCCGTCCTCGTTCTGCTTCATATAGAAGGCCTTGATTTCCTTGGGATAGTCGGTAAGTATCACCGGCTTCTTGAAGTGCTCCTCTACAAGGTAGCGCTCGTGTTCGCTCTGCAGGTCGGTACCCCAGTCGACGGGAAACTCGAACTTGCGGCCCGAAGCCTTGAGGATTTCCACGCCCTCGGTGTACGACAGGCGTACGAAATCGTTGTGGAACACAAATTCGAGGCGTTCTATCAGTTCCTTGTCGAAGTGCTCGGCCAGGAATTCGATATCGGCGCGGCAGTGCTCCAGGGCATAGCCTATGCAGTATTTCACGAATTCCTCGGCGAGGTCCATGTTGTCGGTGATGTCGTAGAAGGCCATTTCGGGCTCTATCATCCAGAATTCCGACAGGTGGCGGGGCGTGTTGCTGTTCTCGGCGCGGAATGTCGGACCGAAAGTGTAGATGGCACCGAGTGCGGTGGCACCGAGCTCACCCTCGAGCTGGCCGCTCACGGTGAGGGCAGTAGGCTTGCCGAAGAAGTCCTTCGAATAGTCCACCTTGCCGTCTTCGGTCTTGGGCAGCTTATCCAGAGGCAATGTCGTCACCTGGAACATAGCGCCTGCACCCTCGCAGTCGCTGGCGGTGATAAGAGGAGTATTGAGATAGAAGAAACCCTTCTCGTTGAAGAACTTGTGGATAGCGAATGCCAGAGCGCTGCGCACACGCAGGATGGCACCGAAAGTGGCTGTGCGGGGGCGCAGATGGGCCTTCTCGCGCAGGAACTCGAGAGTGTGGCCTTTCTTCTGCAGGGGATAGGTCTCGGGGTCGGCCGTGCCGTAGATTTCGAGGGTGTCGGCCTGCACCTCCACGCTCTGTCCCTTACCCATGCTCTCCACAAGGAGACCTTCCACATGTATCGACGAACCGGTGGTGACAGCCTTGAGGTCTTCGTCGGAGAACTTCTCCAGATCGAATACTATCTGAAGGTTGGCAACGGTCGAGCCATCGTTGAGCGCCACGAACTGAACGTGCTTGTTGCCGCGGCGCGTACGGACCCAGCCCTTCACGCTCACTCGCGTGCCTACAAGGGCCGGATCGAAAATATCGGATATTTTAGTGCGTTTCATAATGCGATTGATGAATCATTCGAATGAACCCATCTTGAGGTAGTTCACTTCCTCCTGTGTGAGGTAGCGCCAGCGACCCCGCGGCAGGTTTTTCTTGGTGAGACCGGCAAAGTACACACGGTCGAGCTTGGTCACATGGTAGCCCAGGCTCTCGAAAATGCGGCGTACAATGCGGTTGCGGCCCGAGTGGATCTCGATGCCGGCCTGGTTGCGGTCGGTTTCGGTGGCGTAGCTGATGGCGTCGGCGTGGATGGGTCCGTCGTCGAGCTCTATGCCGTCGGCTATGCGCTGCATATCGTCTTCCGATATGTCGCGGTCGCACCACACGTGGTATATCTTCTTCTTGATGAATTTCGGATGCGTGAGCTTCGATGCGAGATCGCCGTCGTTGGTGAGCAGGAGCACGCCGGTGGTATTGCGGTCGAGGCGGCCTACCGGGTAGATGCGCTCGTTGCAGGCGCCCTTCACGAGGTCCATCACCGTAAGGCGTCCGTTGGGGTCGTCGCTGGTGGTGACACAGTCCTTGGGTTTGTTGAGCAGGATGTAGCATTTACGCTCCATTGTCACTACCTTCTCATCGTATTCCACCACGTCGCTGTGGGTGATCTTGGTGCCGAGTTCGGTCACGACAACGCCGTTGACCTTCACCAGGCCCTGCTGGATAAATTCGTCGGCCTCGCGGCGCGAGCATATGCCCGCGTTGCTCATATACTTGTTGAGGCGCATCTGCTCGTTGGGATCCGGAATGGGCATTTCGTATTCCACGGGCTTGGGACGCGGCGTAAAGCTCTTGCCGCGTGCAGGGAAACCTCCCTGCTGACGGTTCTGATAGCCGCCCTGGCGGTTGTTGTTATATCCGCCCTGACGGTTATTCTGGAAGCCGCCCTGTCGGTTATTGTTCTGATAGCCTCCCTGACGGTTGTTGTTATATCCGCCCTGGCGATTGTTCTGATAGCCTCCCTGGCGGTTATTGTAGCCGCCCTGCTGACGCTGCTGGCCCTGGCGGTTGTTCTGATAGCCGCCCTGGCGGTTGTTGTTATATCCGCCCTGCTGACGCTGCTGATAGTTATTCTGACGCGGCTGATACGGACGCGGCTGGTAGGGGCGGGGCTGATATGCCTGACGCTCCTCGCTGCCCTCGGCTCGCTCCTCACCGTTCTCTAAGTCGGGTCGCAGAGGACGCGGCTGGTAGGGACGCGGCTGATAGCCGTTGTTGTTATTGTTGTAATTGTTTCGCTGCTGATAACCGTTGTTATAGCCGCCCTGCTGACGGGGCTGATACGGTCGTTTGGGGCGGAAATCGCCATCTTCACTTCCCTCGGGACGCTGATAGCGGGGACGTTCCTCCGCTCCCTGGCTTTCCGATACGCGGAAGGCCTGCCCGATGCGCGGGCGTTTGGGTTTCTTTTCGTTCGAATTCGATTCCATAATTGTCTTGCTTATTGTATTACCTCGCGGTAAGGATTACAGTGTAGATTTTTTGATTGAAAGGACTTTGTTTAGGGGGATTAAAATATTTCAATAACTTGAACGTACGTTGAATTAACGTGGATAGACTGTTTTCAGTTGATTAGACGCACAAAAGTACATAAAAGTTTCATCAACTCAAAAAAAATCTGTTCACCGCCACAAAAATGTCGGCTGCCGACAGCCACTTTTCGCCGGTTGTCGCAGAACCGCAGATATAAAATTTAATTTTAGTTAAAAGCTGCGCGGACTTGGGCGAAATCGCTATCTTTGTAAGTTACAAAACGCAATCTGCGGCCCGCTGCCGCGCAACATCAATCTGTCTATGTCCGTACTCGCCATCATCGCCATCGTACTGTGCGCCATCGGGGTGCTCGCCTGTTTTGTGCCCCGTTTCCCGGCTGTTCTCGCTTCCTTTGCGGGGCTGTCGTGCGCCTGGTTCGCAGGCCATTTCGACGGCGCCACAATCCTTTTTTGGGGCATTACCGCCGCGCTCGTGATCGGCATAGGCGTTTTCGCTCCGCGCGAGAAAGCCCTTACCCGCCGGGGCAATCCCTATATCGTGGTCGGCGCCATCGCCGGCACGCTCGTAGGCTTCGTTGCGGCACCCACCGTAGCGGCCGTCATCACCGGCAGCGCCATAGGGGCCGCTCTCGGAGCACTGGCATTCCGCAGCACACCGCGCTGCCCGCACTCGCTGCCGCTGTTTGCTCCCGTTTTCATCAATTTCCTGTGCTCCATGGGCCTCAGGGCCGTGGTGGCATGTTCAATCTGCGGCATCACAGTCGCCACCTTGCTATGAAATTCAGAACCATCATATCAGCCATCGCCATAGCGGTTTCTCTCACCGCCGCAGCCAAGGGCAGCGCCCGCGCCGACCTTGGCCGACCCGACCTCGACGCCATCGCGCGCGAGTCGACCGACGAAAACTCGAAATTCTACTATCCCCGGCTGCTCAAGGCCTTCAACGCCAACGACACCACCATGACAGCCGAGGAATTCCAGTATTTCTACTACGGCACTTTCTTCCAGGAGGACTACGACCCCTACCGCGAGGCGCCAAACCCCACCCTCCTGCAGGAACTCCAGCCCATCTACGCCAAGGAGAAACGCACCCGCGCCGACCGCACCAAGATACTCGACTATGCCCTCCAGGTGCTCGATGACAACCCTGTGGATCTGCGTCAGCTCACCAACCGTATATTCGTCTACGAGCAGAACGGCAAGTTCGACCTCGCCAAGATATGGCAGTACAAGCTCAACCATCTGCTTCTGGTAATCGCGGCCTCTGGAAACGGAACCAACCCCGAAAACGCCTTTGTAGTGGTATATCCCCAGCACGAATACGACTTCCTCAATCTTTCGGGCAAAATGGCTCAGAGCCAGCGCTTCGAGCCTCCGCACTTCGACTTCATCGCCGTGGAGAAAAACGCCCGCAACAATCAGGATGGCTACTACTTCGACATAGCCGAAATGCTCCGGCAGTATTTCATAAAGCACCCGTCGGAGCTCGACAACGCAAGTGCCAACTGACATCGACCAAAATATGAAAGCAAGGCTCGACCCCCACATGCCCGGCGCAGCACTGCTGCTGCTTTCGGCCATGGCAATATTGCTGCTGCCCTGGCTCGGCGAAATTCTGTTCAACTCCAAAGGCGAGCCCCGCGAGGCCATTGTCGCCGTGTCGATACTCGAAAGCGGCGACTGGATTCTGCCCACCAACTACGGCGGCGACATCCCTTTCAAGCCGCCGTTCCTGGCGTGGCTCATGAGCATCTTCGCTCTTGTATTCAACGGAGGTACTGTCAACGAGTATATCTCGCGCCTGCCATCGGCGCTCGCCCTCATCGCCATGGTCATGGGCGGCTACGTCTGGGCGCGCCGCGAGCGCGGCACACGCTTCGCCCTGATATTCGGCTTCGTCACCGTCACATGTGTCGAGGTGTTCCGTGCCGGCATAGCATGCCGTCTCGACATGGTGCTCACCGCATGCATGGTCGGCGGACTATATATGCTCTACAGCCTACGGCGCACCGACTGCCGCTTCAAGGCACTGCGCTGGCTGGCGGCATGGGCGCTTTTCAGCTGTGCGGCACTCACCAAGGGGCCCGTCGGCTCCATGCTTCCTTGCTTCGCCATGGGTATCTACGCCCTGCTTCGCGGCGACCGCTTCTTCCCCACTCTCGGCAAAATGCTCGGTCTGGCACTGGCGGCACTGCTGCCGCTGGCATGGTGGTTCTACGTGGCTGCCGCCCGAGGCGGACAGCATTTCGTCGACCTCATGATGGAAGAGAATATCGGACGACTCCTCGGCACCATGTCCTACGACAGCCACGTACAGCCCATCTATTACAACTTCCTGACCATCCTGGCCGGCATGCTGCCGTGGACACTCGCGGTGCTCATGGCCGCCTTCGCATGGCGACACCGCACTCGCTCGGCCCTCACCCCTGCCGGTCTGTTCAGCCTCACCGTAGCGGTGACTGTGATAGTGTTCTACTGCATTCCCGAGAGCAAACGCAGCGTGTATCTGCTGCCGGCATATCCCTTCATGGCCTATGCCGTGGCATCTATACTCTACAGCGGCGCCGCTGCCAAGCCCGTGAGAGTTTTCACCTGGTTCATGGCCGTTCTGGCTGTCCTGGCACCCATTGCGGTAGTGGCTGCCGGCATATGGCCCATACCATCGCTCGTGCTCGACCCGCTGAAATGGTGGAACTATATAATACTGGCGGTACCCATGGCCGCAGGCATCGCCTGGATGGTCAACCGCCACAGCGCCGTAGGTCACTGCTTGGCCATAGTATGGTCCATGCTGCTGTGCTACATTGCAGTAGTGGCGCCCGCCGTGCTCAACCCCCGCAGCGACAAGCAGGTTCTCGACCGTCTCACCTCCGATCCGCAGGCACAGGTGCTGTCGCTCGAATACTTCTATAATCACCGCCTGTTTACTCTCAACTACTATCTCGACGATAAAATACGGACAGTCAAAACCCTCGACGAAGCCGCTCAATACCCCTCCGGAACCCTGCTGCTGGTATCGGAACGCGCCGACACTACCGGCCTCTGGCGCAATTTCGACTACGAGCCGCTGCTGAAGCGCTCCTGCGACCATCGCGAGCCCATCGGACTGGCTGTCAGAAAATAAAACCACATTAACCAACTAACTAATCAAGCTATGATCAGCCCTAAAATCCAGGACGCTATCAACGCCCAGATCAATGCCGAATTCTGGTCGGCATATCTCTATCTTGCCATGGGTATGCACTTCGAAGCCGAAGGCAAAGCCGGTATCGCAAACTGGTTCAAAATCCAGTTCAAGGAAGAGCAGGCTCACGCCGAAATCTTCATGAACTATCTCAATAGCCGCGGCGGTCGCGTAGAACTCAAACCCATCGACGCCGTGCCCGCCACATGGGACAGCCCGCTCGCAGCCTTCGAGGCAACTCTTGCACACGAAGAAAAAGTGACCGCTCTTATCAACAACCTCTACGCCCTTGCCGAAGCCGAACACGACTACGCCACCCGCGGCAAACTCGACTGGTTCGTTTCCGAACAGGTAGAGGAAGAAGAAACCGCACAGAGCCTCATCGACCGCCTCAAACTCATCGGCGACAACGGCCTCGCCCTCTACATGCTCGACCAGGAACTCGCCACCCGCGTATTCAACGTTCCCTCCCCCCTGGCCAACGCATAAAAAGCGACAGGCTACCACGTAGTGGTAAAAGAAATTAGACCCGGGTTAAGGGTCGCCGCCAGGCGCCCGCAACCCGGGTTTTTCATGTAATTTTTTTCAGAAAAACCGACTCTGTAGGAGTCGCACAATCGCGTTGATGATATTGTGCGACTCCTACAGAGTCGTATCATTATATTGCTATCATAATAAACCCGGGTTGCGGGCGTCTGGCGGCGACCCTTAACCCGGGCCTAACCTCTTTCACCACTCCGTGGTGGCCGCCCTACGCCTCCGCAGGAGGCTGATTTCGAATAGCCTGCATGCCAACGCGCATGCCGGGTCAAAAAAACGCCCAACGACATCAAGACCTCCGGCGGAGGCCGCTTAACGGTCCGCCTACGCAAAAAATAATCAGCCTCCTCCAGAGGCTTTTTCCTAATAAAAACCCAAAGACCCGGCATGCACATCGGCATGCCGGGCTATTCATAATCAACCTCCTGCGGAGGTTTCCCACCCTACGGATATTCAACCCATAGCAAGCGCGGAGCGCTTGAATATTCACACAGCCTGGGGTTTGGACGCCGCAGGCGGCCATACACCAGGTCACGTGCCCCGCGGAACATCCAACCGCGGCCAGCGGTTGAATATCAAAGGCGCCCGTCAATCTTTTGTATCGAAGTAGACAGTGTAGCGGCGGCGGTGCATGTCGTAGAGAGGCTGTAGCTCCTTACCGTCGGGCGCCTTGAAACGCAAGGTACCGGGAATACGCTCGAGCGCAGGCACACCATTATCGAGCTTAAGGGTGTTGTCGAGTTCGGCCGGCACATGATAATTATATGTATAATAATCGTTTCGCACCGTAGGATCGGAGAACGGCGCCGGGCCTTCCATACCCTCGGTGCCCATATCGGCCGCCAATACCACAGGTCCGTACAGCACCGCACCGCGTGTGTGCGCGCTGTCGGCATACTCCATATGCAGCGACATCGGGAACTCGGCCTCTATGCGGTCGCCGGCACGCCAGCGGCGCTCTATGTCGATATACGACGACGGACCGGTGCTCACCTTCACGGCCTTACCGTTGACCTTCACCACGGGGCATCCGCTCCACCACGGATAGCGCAGCGATATCACGGCACGTCGGCCGTCGGCCTCGTCGACAGTGATGCACGTGCGCTGCGACACCGGGAAGCCGGTGGTCTGCGTCAGCTTCATGCCGGCGTCGCGCCAGTTGAGCCGCGACGGAGCGAAAAGATTCACAAACAGACGGCCCGGCGCATGATAGTAGATAGCCTCGGCATACTTGGCATGGCTTTCGAAGCCGCTGCCCACACAGCACCAGAACGACTGCTCGGGTGTGCTGTACACCTTGTAGGCGCCGCTGAGAAGCGGCAGGAAATAGCACACCATACCCGACTCCGTGTCCTGCTGCGCGAGGATATGATTGTAGAGCGAACGCTCATAATAGTCGGCCACCGCCGGGTCGGCATTCCAGCAGAATAGATGGCGCGAAAGTTTGAGCATATTGTAGGTGCAGCATGTCTCGCCGGTGTAGCCGTTGATGAAATCGGCCATCTTTTCGGGTGCGAAGAAATGCTCTTTCTGACTCAGCGAACCGGTAGCGAAGCAGTGGTGGCCGGTCATAGAGTGCCAGAACAGTTCGGCAATACCGCGCGACACGGTGTCGCCGCTCAGCTCGTAGTTGCGCGCCTCGGCAATCACCTTGGGTATAAATGTATTGGTATGTTTGGTGCCGAAATCGGTATTTCCCTCTTTCAGAGGATCTATCACATCGTTGTGGTAGAAAAAGCGGGCGAGCGTACGGTAGCGCTCGTCGGCGGTGACGGCATAGAGGTTGTAGAAAGCCTCGTTCACGCCGCCGAATTCATTGCGCAGCATCAGCCGACGCGTCTCCTCGGGTACGCTGTCGAGCTTGGCACAGGCCCAGTCGGCCATGCGGCGCGCTACGGCCAAAGCCTGTTCGTTGCCGGCAAGCACATACTGGTCGATAAGCCCCGAAAGTATCTTGTGAAGGGTATACCACGGCGCCCATACCGACTTCCCGCGCATGTTTCGGTTGATAAGCTCTTCGGGGAAAGCGCTCAGATATCCGTTGCCGAGAGCGTCCTGCACTTCGGCGAGACCGGCGACCAGACTGTCGCCTTTGATCTTGAAAATTTCGGCGCCGGTGGCGTTGTACATCAGTCCGTAGGCCGACATGAGATGCCCGGTGGTATGGCCGCGCAGATCGCAGTCGAGCGACTCCCAGCCGCCATATTTGCGCACACTCTCATATCCGCCTTCCACACCGGCATATACACCGGCGTTGTTGCGGAACGAATGCAGCATGCGCCGCGCGTCGATGTTCGCCATCCACGCCGAGTCACGCTCCAGATTGTCGCGCAGACGGCCCGGCAAAAGACGCACATCACTCAGAGGAAAAGCCTTGGCCTTTACCTCGCAGACATCGGCAACGCCAGTACGGCCGTCGGCGCTGCCCGGATAAATCGACTGTCCGGCGACCGCTGCCGCGCTCCCGGCCATTACAAGGGCAAGAATAATCTTTTTCATACCCTGAATACGCCGGAAACTGCTCTGTCACTCAATTACAGTTCGATAAGCTCGTCGGGCGCGAAATCGCGCGGAGCCTTGCAGCCCAGCACATCGTACCAGCGCATGGGCGAGATGCCGTTGCCGGGGCGCTTTACACAGATATTCTCCTCCGAGAAGACTTCGCCGGCAGCTATGGCGCGCGAGGCCACTATGCTCTTGCGGGCAACCTCCATATTGGGGCGTTCGGCATCGGCGGCAATCTTTTCCTCCGAACCCAGCATCACCGACACACGGCGCACGGCGTCGACCAGGTGCTTCAATTCGGCAGGTTCGAGCGATGCCTTGTGGTCGGGTCCGGGCAGATTGCGGTCGAGGGTAAAATGCTTCTCTATCACCACTGCGCCGCGTGCGGCCGCGGCCACCGACACATCGATGCCTTCGGTATGGTCGCTGTAGCCCACACCGGCACAGCCGAGGGTGGCGAGGGCGTCCATGGCGCGGAGATTCACCGACTCCAGCGGTGCCGGATACTGCGTGGTGCAGTGCAGCACATACACATTCGAGCGCGGCGTGCCCGCTTTCTCGAGCACCTGCAGAGCGGTCTCGACCTCGGCGAGTGTGGCCATGCCGGTCGACAGTATTATCTTCTCGCCGCGGGCGCCGATCTTCTGCAGATACGGCAGGTTGGTTATCTCTCCCGAGGGTATCTTCCAGTAGTCCATGCCCAGAGGCGCCAGGCAATCGATGGAAACGAGGTCGAAAGGCGTGCTCATGAAGCCTATGCCGACACTGTCGCAAAGCTCTTTGAGGCCGGCGTAGTCCGACAGAGGCAGATGGATGGCCTTGCACATCTCGAGCTGACTCTCGGCCTCGCCGGTAGTGTTTTTCTGATACTCGGCCTTGGGAGCGAAAGTAGATATCACCAGTTCGGGTACGGCCGTCTGGAATTTCACATAGTCGGCGCCCGCTTCCTTGGCGGCATACACCATGCGGCGCGCCATGTCGAGGTCGCCGTTGTGGTTCACACCGGCCTCGGCTATGATTATTATCTTATTGTCAGTCATTGGGTCTGAATACTACGTCTTCAAGATAGCGCACTGTCAGTATGCCGGCATGCGGTTCTCCGGCGGCTACCGGTTCCCCGGCAGCTTCCTCTATTATAGCCATGGGCAGATTGAAGCCGGAGTACACCGTGCCGACTGCTCCGCCGCCAAGGCGCGGGTTGATTTCCATTATCATATACCGGCCGGTATCGAGGTCGTGGATCATCTGCACGGTCACGGCTCCGCGAAGCCCTGTCGCCTCGAGGGCGCGGCGCGCGAGGTCGGACGCTTCGGGGCAGTCGACGGTCATGGTACGCACTACCTCGCCGCCCGATGTCTCGAGCCGCAGGCGCGGACTCACGCATTCGATCCTGCCGGTGCGCACCGACACGTAGCAGTCCACCGTAAGCTCCTCGCGGTTGTCGATACGCTCCTGAATCAGATATTTGTCCTCGCGGCCCTGGAATTCGTAGAGCTTCTGCAGACTGTTGATTTCCACTATACCTTTCGAGGCCGAACCGAACCGCGGCTTGGCAATAAGACGCAGGCACGGATCGCCGGCGCGATATGTCGCGGGTATCGGCAGTCCCTTGCGCTCGAAAAGCTCGGCGGCCGCCACTTTGTCGAACATCGTGTCGACGAGCGCGCGCGCCGAAGCGGGCACAAATACGCCGCGGTGGCTGTAGCGGGCGGCATACTCTGCGGCGATGCCGACGGCGCCGTCAACAAAGGGCACGATAGCATTTATATCATGCTCGGTAACCACCGAATCGATATCCTCGAAAATATCAGGGTCCGACCATCGCTTCCCGACGGCAATCTTACCGGCTACAGCTGCCAGCGGGCATGCCGTATCGAGTTCGTAGCCTATTATATCCACATCGTAGCCAATAGCGCGTCCGGCCTCTTTGAATAGCCGGGCCATACGCACACGCTTGGCGCCTCCGAGAAAAAGTACGGTCAGCTTTTTCATTGATTGTAAATGTCGGGTTTATATTTGGCCAGATTTCCGGGCTGCAGGAACCATTCGACAGTCTTGCGCAGACCCTGCTCGAGAGTATGGGCCGGGCGCCAGTCGGTGAGGGTGGTAATGAGGGTGTTGTCGCCGCAGAGGCGGTTGACCTCGCTCTTGGCGGGGCGAAGCCGTTCGGGGTCGACCACAGTCTCTACATCGGCACCCATGATGTCGGCTATGGCCGCAAGAGTATCGGCCATGGTCACCTCGGTGCCTGTGGCTATGTTGATGCTGCGGCCTTCGATACCGGGAGCCTCGGCGAGGGCTATAAAGCCGGCGGCGGTGTCGGTGACATAGTTGAAGTCGCGTGTGGGCGACAGGTCGCCGAGTTTGAGCCGTCCTTTTCCGGTGGCAATCTGGCTTATGATTGTCGGGATTATGGCACGGGCGCTCTGGCGCGGTCCGTAGGCGTTGAAAGGCCGGGCTATCACCACAGGCAGATCGAATGCCCGGTAGAAGCTTTCGGCAATGGCGTCAGCACCGATTTTAGTGGCCGAATACGGCGACTGCGGCTGACGCGGATGTTTCTCGTCGATAGGCACATACTGCGCCGTGCCATAGACCTCGCTGGTCGATGTGACCACGATGCGCTCGACCCCGCAGTCGCGTGCGGCCTGGCACATGTTGAGAGTGCCCTTTATATTGGTGTCGACATAGCTGTCGGGGGCCACGTAGCTGTAGGGTATGGCTATGAGCGCCGCCAGATGGAACACCACATCGGTGCCGCGGCATATATGGCGGCAGAAATCGGGGTCGCGGACATCGCCGCACACTATCTCGAGGCGGTCGGAGGGTGCCACATCCTCGAGCCATCCCCAGTTGTTGAACGAATTATATTGCGAAAGAGCACGCACACGATATCCGCGGGCCAGAAGGGCCTCGGTAAGGTGCGAACCTATGAAACCGTCGGCTCCGGTGACGAGAGCCAGTTTGTCTACCATGTCTTCTTGAAATTATAGTTGTATTTATTTCCTTGGGCCGAGGTCCAGGAAAGCATCATTGTCGAATTGTCGAGTCGTATTATAGTGAGGTCGAGCACTTCGTTTTCGGGAAATCCCATCCAGTACGGAGCACGGTAGTGCTGGGTGCCCGGTGCGACATTGTCGCTGCTGTGGGTATAGTCGAGCACCAGCAGACCGTCGCGCCGTTCCCATGTGCCGGTGAAATCGAGCGTCTCGTACATACCCTTGCTCAGTATGGCGATCACCACACGACCCTGGAAATTCCAGAAAGTATCGGTGCCGGCAGGCTGGGCAAAAGGTTCGCCGTCGCAGGTCATGCTTTCGAGATGCCACGAACCGAAGAGCGGACCGATGTCGCCGCCGTTCTGCGTGCACGCCGGCATGAGCACGGCGGCTAAAAGTATCAATATGTATCTTAGCGTCTTCACTTTTTCCTGAATTTGAACGAACCGGTATAGGATACTGCCACCAGTGCTCCGAAATTATTGCCGCGCAGGTTGCCGGCATCAACGGCGACTGCAGCCTTGAGCTGCAGCCCGGGCAGAGCTCGCGCCGGGCGCCATGCGGCCTCGAGCATTGCCGAGGTGTCGTGCAGGCGCTGCGGAGCCGGTATGCGCCCCATTCCGCCGGCTTTCTGATAGCTGAGCATGGCGCGGTATTCCACCGTGCCGAAAGCTCCCGCCACCGCCGCATGGAAGCCGCGGGCGCGGTTATGCAGGAACTCCAGAAAACCGTTGAGATTGTAGAGCGGCGACACCAGGAAAGGCGAGCCTATGGCCATGCCGTAGTTGGCGTAGGCGCCGTAGTAGTTATTGTTGTAGTAATTGTCGCCGCCGGTTATTTCCTCGGTGACATCGGTGCCCGGATTGTCGCCGGTGGCCCAGTGTATAGGGCCGCTCTGGTTGGTGAAATCGAGATATTCCAGCACTACAGAACTTACCGGCGAGCCGGGCGCGAAATCGTACTGCACACCCCATAGGCCGTCCCAACCGTTCTGCCGGCCGATGCCGGAGCCGTCCTCCCACGGCCACTGGAAGTAAGCGCTTATGCGGGCGCCGTTCCGGAGAGCATAGCGGGCCTTGAAGTCCCACGATCCGAGCGAGTTGCCTTTATAGTAGTCCTCGCCGTTGCCTTCGGTGGGAAAGAACATATCGAATATATCCTTGAAATGGAACCCGCGGTCCTGTGTCAGCACCAGTTTGCCGTCGCGATACAGATGGGTGTAGCCGCCGAACTCACCGGCCGCCTGCATGCCCACGGTTACACTCAGCGGCATGTCGGGCCGTGTGCGGAAGTAACACCGCTTGTAGGTGTAGCAGAGATCGCCGTCGAGATAGCCGCTGTAGTAGTTGAAGCGCTTCTCCTCGAAGCGGGTGTCGCAGAAGCGGCCATACATTATTTCGCCGTCGATCTGCACCCAGCGGTTTGTAAATGGAATGTCCTGGAAATCGACAAATCCGGCCGCAATGCCGGGTATGGGGCGTGCATTGTTGCTGCGCACGAGGTCGCCCGACGACAGACGGTCGTCGACGATACCCGAGCGGCGCTCTTTCATGCCTGCGAGCAGATACGCTCCCCGGTATTTGAGTTCGCCGAAGAGCTGCTGCACCCTGGCGGGAGCCTGGCGCGATGCGCGGGTGGAGGGATGGCCGCCTTCCATGGCACGGTAATCATCGTAGTGCGCAGCCGTGCCGTAGCCGAGCATATACTCGAATCCGGCGCTCCAGCTAAACCGGCTGCTGCGGTCGAGCCGCTTGCCGATATAGCCGTTCTGCCACACTCCCGATTTTTCGGTAACCTTGCCATAGTTCCACGACCCGAGCATATAGGGGGCGAAATCGCCTGTCGACACGTTGGCTATCACCGACGCGCGATAGTCGAGCGACGCTATGCTGTCGGCACTCGCTGTCATGGTTCCGGCAAGAGCCGACACTGCTATCAAAATATCGCGAATTTTCATATCACCGCAAAATTAGCATATATTTCCCATTCACACAAATTCGCTGACTATCAACAATTGGCGGCAACAGAGTCCAGGCCGGAAAACCTCCGCAGTAGGTTGATTATGGATAGCCGGGCATGCCAACGTGCATGCCCGGTCAATCATCGCCATCAGAAAAAGCCTCTGCAAGAGGCTGATTACCTTTTCCCGAGGCGGACCATTAACCGGCCTCAGCCGGAGGGCCGCATATATTTTCAAACCGACTCTCTAAGTAATCTATTTTTTGTGGAAAAAGCGCTAATTTTGTGGCATGAAACTGTCTATAGTCATTATTGGCGACGAGATTCTGCTTGGACGCGTCACCGACACCAATTCGGGCCTGATAGCCCGCACGCTGGCCGAACAGGGCTGGCACATCGAAACGATACACACCGTCGGCGACACAGCCGAAGCCATCGGCGGCGCTGTTGCGGCTGCCTTGGCCGAAAGCGAGCTCGTGATTACCACCGGCGGCCTCGGGCCCACCCGCGACGATGTTACCAAAACCGTACTCATGGATTATTTCGGCGGAGAACTGCGCCACGACGAATCGGTTGCCGAAAACATCGAAGTGATATTCGAGCGGCGCGGCATACGCCTCAACGAGCTTACCCGCCTGCAGGCCATGGTGCCGACAAGCTGCCGTGTGATTCAGAACCGCGTGGGCACCGCGCCCATCATGTGGTTCGAGAAAGACAGCCATGTGCTTGTGGCCATGCCTGGCGTACCGGCCGAGACGCGCACCATGCTACCCGAGGTTGCACAGGAAATTCGGAATCACTTCAATATCGCACCCGATACCATACGCCGCGAATTCACCGTCACCGGCATCTCGGAGTCGGCACTGGCCCAGCGCCTGGCGGACTTCGAAGACGCCATGCCGGCAGGCTACAAACTGGCATACCTACCTTCCCCGGGCGAGATAGTGCTTCGGCTCGAGGGCTCGCCCGAAACCTTCGAAGCGCAGGCCGAAAGCCTTGTAAACCTCATTGGCGATAATTTCGCCGGCTATGGCAAATTCACACCCGCCGAGCTTGCCATAGCCACTCTGCGCCGCCGTGGGCTCACCATGGCCACGGCCGAAAGCTGCACCGGAGGCAACATAGCGGCCCTGATCACATCGGTTGCAGGCGCATCCGATGTGTTTGCAGGCGGCATCGTGTCCTACTCCAATGCGGTGAAGATGTCGTGTCTCGGCGTAGACGAAAACACTCTCGCCGCCCATGGCGCCGTGAGCGCCGAAACAGTCGCCGAGATGGCCGAAGGCGCACGCGCACGGCTTGGCGCCGACTACGCCGTGGCTACCAGCGGCATAGCCGGTCCCGGCGGAGGCACGCCCGAAAAACCTGTCGGCACCGTGTGGACAGCCATCGCCGGGCCGCAGGGCACCCATACGCGTCTGCTGACACTGATGGGCGACCGACGTGCGGTGATAGACCGCGCATCGGCCACGGTGCTCACCGACCTTGTCTCCACCATCGAAGCCGAAAAACCGTCGAAAGAAGCGATTGCGGCAATGTTCGACGACAACCGCCTCGACGAGGCCGACACCGCCCTCGACAATCTTGCCGACACTCCCGACCGCGCATGGGCCCTGTACATGAAAGGCCGCATTGCATGGAAACGCGGGCTGAAAAGCCGCGCCATGAGCTTCTATGCCGAGGCTGCCGGTCTCGACCCCGACTCGGAAGCGGCCACGGCGCTCGAGCAGGCCCGCAGCATCATGGATTTCTACAACAAAGACCTTTACAATCCCTGAGAGAGTGTTTGAATTTAACTACATGATAAGTCAATTTCAAACACTCTCTGAAATCAGGGCAACAAGTGGCACTGTATTTCCGTTAAGATACATATGTCCGTTTCCAATATTACAATCAAAGGTGCCCGCGTCAACAACCTCAAGAACGTCGACGTGGAGATACCCCGCAACAAACTCGTGGTTATTACCGGCCTGTCGGGCTCGGGCAAATCGTCGCTCGCTTTCGACACCCTCTATGCCGAGGGTCGGCGCCGCTATGTGGAAAGCCTCTCGGCCTATGCGCGTCAGTTCCTCGGGCGCCTCAACAAGCCCGAATGCGACAGCATCAAAGGGCTTCCGCCGGCCATAGCCATAGAGCAGAAAGTCAATACCCGCAATCCCCGCTCCACCGTCGGCACATCAACCGAAATCTACGACTATATCCGCATGCTGTTCGGGCGTGTGGGCCACACTTTCTCGCCCGTATCGGGCACTGAGGTCAAAAAGCATTCGGTCGAAGACATCCTCGCCGCTGCCGCCCGCTACCCCGAGGGCAGCCGCGCAGCCATAGTGGCGCCTATCGGGTTGCCCGAGGGCCGAACGCTTGCCCAGCAGCTCGAGATATATGTGAAAGAAGGCTTTACACGTGTAGTGACAGCCGACGCACAGTTCGTCGACATAGCCGACTACCACGACGATGCCGTCCCCGACCTTCTCATCGACCGCCTGGCCCTGCGACGCGAGGGCGACGAGCTGTCGCGCCTGGCCGAATCGGCCGAGACGGCATTCTTCGAAGGCCACGGCCGTTGCAAGCTACTGGTGTGGACGCCCGAAGGGACTGTCGACACCCACGATTTCTCGGTACGCTTCGAGGCCGACGGCATGACATTCCCGGAGCCGACCGACCAAATGTTCAACTTCAACAACCCCATGGGCGCTTGCCCCGTGTGCGAAGGTTTCGGCAAGACTCTGGACATCAGCGAGGAACTGGTTATACCCGACCCGTCGCTCACTATCTTCGACAATGCCGTGGCCCCATGGCGCGGCCCCAAATCGAAGTTGTGGAAGAATGAATTCATACACGCCGTGAGCGCCTCGGGCTATCCTATCCATAAGCCTTATTGGCAGCTCAGCGACGACGAGAAAAAACTGCTGTGGCACGGCGACGGAAGCACTGTCAGAGGCATCATGAACTATTTCGACTGGGTGAGCAGTCAGCGACAGGCCATCGAATACCGCATGATTCTGGCCCGATACCGCGGCAAGACCACATGCCATGCCTGCCGTGGCTCGCGTCTGCGCCCCGAAGCGGCCTATGTGCGCGTAGGCGCCGCAACGGTCGCCGACCTGGTGCGCATGCCCGTGGAGAAGCTGCGCCGGTGGTTCGCCGACCTCAGCCTCGACGAGCGCGATGCCCGCATAGCCGAGCGTCTGCTGGTAGAAATCAACAAGCGCCTCGGATTCCTCTGCGAAGTCGGTCTGGGCTATCTGACACTCGACCGCCTCAGCAATAGCCTCTCGGGCGGCGAAAGCCAGCGCATTAACCTCGCCACATCGCTCGGCAGCAGCCTCGTAGGCTCCATCTACATTCTCGACGAACCCTCGATCGGCCTCCACTCGCGCGATACCGAACGCCTTATCGGTGTGCTCCGAAGCCTGCAGCGCCTCGGCAATACCGTGGTGGTGGTGGAGCACGACGAGGACATAATGCGCGCCGCCGACTGGATAATCGACGTGGGGCCGGCTGCCGGGCGCCTCGGCGGCGAGATAGTGTTCCAGGGCACACCCGAAGACCTCGGGAAAGTAGAAAAGAGCTATACCATGCAGTATCTCAGCGGCCGCATGAGCATACCGGTGCCGACCACACGCCGCAAATGGCGCGACAAGATAGAGATCACCGGCGCGACCGAGCACAATCTCAAGAACGTCGACGTGCAGTTCCCGCTCGGTGTCATGACCGCCGTCACCGGTGTCAGCGGTTCGGGGAAATCGACCCTCGTACGCGACATTTTCTACCGCGCCGTAGCACGCACTCTCTTCGACGAGGGCGACGCTCCCGGCCACTTCAAGCGCCTCGGAGGCGACATACGCCGCATTTCCGACATCACATTCGTCGACCAGAACCCCATAGGCCGTTCCACCCGCTCCAATCCGGCAACCTACCTCAAAGCCTACGACGAGATACGCCAGCTCATGGCGTCGCAGCAGGCCGCGCGGCAGCTCGACCTTACGCCGGCATCCTTCTCGTTCAACACCGAGGGCGGCCGCTGCGAGGCATGCAAGGGCGAAGGCTTCATCACCATCGAGATGCAGTTCCTCGCCGATGTAACCATAGAGTGCGAGCAGTGCCACGGCCAAAGGTTCAAACCCGACGTGCTCGAGGTGAAGTACAAGGGGCGCAACATCGCCGATATCCTCGACCTCACCGTCGACGAGGCCATCGAGTTTTTCGCCGAAGAGCCGCGGATAGTGCGCCGTCTACTGCCGCTGCAGGAAGTGGGTCTGGGCTACATCAAACTCGGCCAGTCGAGCAGCACGCTCTCGGGCGGCGAAAATCAGCGCGTGAAACTCGCCTACTTCCTCAGCCAGGACCACGCAGGCCCGACGGTATTCATTTTCGACGAACCGACCACAGGTCTGCATTTCCACGACATACGCCTGCTACTGAAGGCCTTCGACCGTCTTATAGCCATGGGACACACCATAATTGTGGTGGAGCACAATCTCGATGTGATAAAATGTGCCGACCACATTATCGACATGGGCCCCGAAGGCGGCGAAAACGGCGGCAACGTCGTAGCCACCGGTACCCCCGAGCAGATAGCCGCAAATCCCGCCAGCATCACCGGCCAATACCTGTCCGAAAAGCTATCAGGCGGACAGGCTGACGGGCTGACAGGCTGCTAAGCCGGGACACCATGTAGTGGTTATGTCAGCAATCGAAACCTCCGCAGGAGGTTGATTATGAATAGTCCGGCATGCCAACGTGCATGCCGGGTCATTGGGTTATCATTAGGAAAAGCCTCTGGAAGAGGCTGATTATTTTCTTGGGGAGGCCGGCCCGTTAATCGGCCTCCGCCGGAGGCCTTGATATCATTGGGCGTTTTTTTGACCCGGCATGCGCGTTGGCATGCCGGGCTATTCGAAATCGGCCTCCTGGCGGAGGCCCCTGTTGCGGACACCGAATTAGAATAGAGACACCACAAAATGGGACCCCGACAACCGCAAGCGCGGAGCGCTTGAATATTCACACAGCCTGGGGTTTGGACGCCGCAGGCGGCCATACCCCAGGTCGATTGTCCCCACACAAATACGCAACCGCGGCCAGCGGTTGAATATTGTTGTCGTCATAGGGCCCGCATCGGGTATCGACGCATATATTCAACCGCTGGCCGCGGTTGTTTTCTGTTGGCATATCTTTTCCTGGGGTAAGGCCGCCTGCGGCGCCCAAACCCCAGGCTGTGTGAATATTGAAGCGCTTTGCGCTTCTTTCCCTCCACGAATCATCTCTAATCTCACACCTCACCTATTCTCCTAACTTCCTAATTTCATCTCCTCCTAACTTCCTAATTTCATCTCCTCCTAACTTCCTAATTTC
>ULTH01001676.1_pt1 | contig 38954 bp, 47 predicted proteins | sample 1957421 | NCBI WGS metagenome assembly ULTH01 (sample SAMEA4835729, study PRJEB28245) | human gut metagenome | biome: gut microbiome; material: fecal sample | place: Denmark | collected 2008 | reverse complement strand
CTCCTACTGTTTACATTTTAACACATTTTCATTTCTCATACCACAAAAAAAACACCTAGCATAAGCTAAGTGTGCCAATTATAAACGGACACTTAGTAAGTATCCCTCTTTCATTATATGATAATAATAGAATATTGTAAATAAAAAGATGTCATGTTTGACATCTCTCGTTAGAAGCTTCCGCCTCCACCGCCTCCACCGAAGCTACCACCACCAGATGAGAATCCTCCTCCGAATCCTCCACCTGATGAATAGTTTCCACTGCTGGCTGCAGATCTAGCACTATATGCAGTGTTAAATGAATGATTGATTGTACGATTCATTACATGACTAAATATTAACATATCTGTAAATGTAGGGTCATAATAGTATCCAGCCATTGGAACATCTCCCATTTCAGCGATTTTAATTTTCATTGTTTTTTCTAATTCATCAGCACAGCCAAATACATAGGCATAGACTAAGAATTTTTGCCATAGAATCATGTCTGGTAAATCTTTGGTGTCGAATTTTCCAAAGTCTTTTAAAAATCTTTTTAAAGCACTCCACTTTTCATATTCTTCTCTTCCAAATTTTGTTTTCTTTTGAATAGAAACAAAATAGATAAGACTTGCAATTGCGATGATGAAATAGATGATAAATAAGAATCCTACTTCAAAATAAATACATAACATACCAAGTATGATACCTAGTAATGAGGCAAGGAGTGGCATTCCTTTTAATTTTTGTTCTTCATAAAAGTTTAAACTTCTAGCATGGTCTAATGCATACTTTTTAAAGAATTCATAATCACTTAAGAATGTTGAATAAGTTTTAGCTTGTTTTTTAAATGCTTCTAAAGTGGTTTCTTTTCCATCTTCTCTACCGTTAAAAATCCAGGCGATTAGTTTATCTTCTTCAGCAAATAATGTTCTGACATTGGCATGATAAGTAAGTTTATAATTCTTTTTATCTATTTTCTCATAGCTGATTATTTTATCTGAAATTAAATTTAGTAGTGTTGCGGAAAAAGAATGACTATCAATTTTACGTTTGAATAAATAATCGACACAAGCTGGTCCATAATTATTTGGGATATCTCTAAAGTATTCTATGTGGTTTACCTTTAATTCTTTATCGTATTTTAAATAGATATGATAAATAAGAACCGCCATACCAATTCCGTATAAAATAGAAAGACTACCAAAGATATATTTTAAAGTTGTCATTCTTGTTTCTACTTTTTCGACAATGTTCTGATATTGTTGTTCTAGTGCAGGATATTCTCCTTCTTTTGTATAACTTGCTAGAATATTTAATTGTTTTTCAGCTTCTTTTAAATCACTTGGTCTTAAACTAGATTCTACTTTATCTAAAGCTATTTTAACGATTTGGATTTGACCATCGATGAAGTGTTCACGCATTTTATTTGCTTCGTCAGCTCTTTTTTCTTCGACGTTTAAAATCATTGGTAGAGCTGCGATATTGGTTGTTTTGGTACTATTTGAAATAACATTTAAATCAAATACAAAACGTGTATCAAAAGCTGTATTTGGATAAATATCGGATACGGAAATTTTTACAGTTGTTTTATCAACTAATTCAATATTACCATTTAGTGGACCATGAGCCCATGCTCTTAATTCTGTCTGATTATTTGGAATATGAATATATGCCTCATAATTACTGATACGATTAGATAGTTCATTTCCCATAAGATTCCAACCTACTTCAGCAATATCTGTATGACGAATGGCAACATTTTTTACGGTATATTCTAAATAAAATCCTAAAGCTCCACCATTATTTTCATTATACATACGATAAGTTGCACCATTGCTTGTGGTTGTTTCTACGTATTTTCTTTTAGAACCATTAGAAGCAAAATTTACTTTTTGAAATGATTTGCCTGGTTGTTTTATGAGTGAAAAGTCATATTCTTTTGGAATTTTTACTTCGGCTATTTTGGAGAGAATCATCTGATCTCCATTGTAAATATCACTTCCTTCAAAGGAAGTTTCTGTTCCATCAAAAGTTTTAGCATATTCATTTTTATAATTGATAATTCTTTCAAAACCATTATATTCTCCGTTTAATATAATCAGTTCTTTTACTTTTAAATCACCGTTTTCTAATACTGTCATATCAGAATAAAAATGATCGATGATTGGTGTTTCACTTGCCTGATAGTTCTCTACTTCTCCAAAGAATAAACAGCAAGTAAATAACAATACATATATGATTGTTCTTATTTTTTTCATATTGACACTCCTACTTTTAAAAAAGACTTACATTTGGTAAGTCTAGAATTTTACATTTGGTACTTCTTTATCTTTTTCATTTGCTTCAAAGAATTCTGCTTGTTTAAAGTGGAACATTGATGCAATGATATTAGATGGGAACATTTCAATTTTGTTATTGAATGACATTACCGTATCATTATAAAATTGTCTTGCATAAGTAATTTTATCTTCTGTTTCTTGTAATGTTCTTTGTAGTTCTAAGAAGTTTGTATTTGCTTTTAAGTCTGGATAAGCTTCAGCAACAGCAAATAGACGACCTAATGCTTCTGTTAACACATTATTGGCTTCCATTTCAGCATGTGCATCAGTTGCTGATACAGCATCATTTCTAGCTGCAATAACAGCTTCTAATGTTTCATTTTCATGTGTTGCATATCCTTTTACTGTTTCTACTAAGTTTGGAATTAAATCTGCCCTTCTCTTTAATACGACATCTACTTGTGCCCATTGATCTTGCACACGATTTTTGAGTGATACAAGTGTATTATATGTTTTTGCAACAAAAGCAATTAATAATACAACAAGTACGATCACTACAATTAAAATAATTAGTCCTGTACTCATAATTACCTCCATATCTTGTCTCCAGTATATCATAGTTTATGATAATTGGAAAGCAGAAAGAAATATATTTTGTATATTTTTTCACATGCCACTCATAATATAGTTGAAAGGAATGATTATATGAATATTGATATTAGAAAAAGTATTTACAAAAACTTTGAAAACTCAAATGAACAGGAGATTCGTGAATCAATTGAATCTTCTATTCAGGAAAAAGATGAGATTACATTGCCAGGATTAGGTGTCTTTTTTGAAATTGTATGGCAACATGGTAATGAGAACTTAAAACAAAAGCTACTTCAAGTATTAACAGGTGAACTTTCTAAATAAACCCCACAATTTCACATATTTTTTTTCTTAAATATATATTATAATAGATTTAAGGAGGAGCATATGAAAAAGAAATGGACGTATTTATATTTTTTAATACCAATTGTTATTTTAGCAATCGTTTTAGCAATCGGGATTAAAAATGAACACAGTGGGTACCGTAAAGTAAATGGAGGATATTTATACCGCTTCCAAACAGAAGACTATAAAACAGTTTATACTGAAAAGTTCCAAGAAGAACGTGACGAGAAAATTGAAGAGATTAAAAAGATTCGAAATTATTCATTTCAAAATTCTCTGATGATTATGAATCCTTATCAGACCAATACCAATTCTCTTTATGTATATTTTAAGACTTCAACACCAAGTCAGTTAAGATATACAGTTCATGTTGATAATAGTGATATTAAAGATTATACGAATACTTTATATAATGAAGGAGAAAATAATCTCACAACTGAACATGAATACTTATTGACAGGATTAATTCCTGATCAAGTAAATCATATTACATTAGAATTATTAAATGCTGATGGAGATGTGATTAAGACGAAGTCAATTGATATTCAAGCTGGTAGTTTACTGAGTAATAAAAAAGTAAAACTAGATAAAGAGGATGGTAAAAGTAAAGAAAAATTAGCCAATGGATTATATGCGGTATTAGGAAATGATTCTAATAAAACATATTTCTTATGTCTTTATGATAATGATGGTGTGATTCGTTCTGAGATTCCTTTTACAGGATATCGTGCTGATCGTTTATTATTTAAAGATAATTTACTGTATATGAGTGTTGGTATGAATAAGATTGCTGCAGTCAATCGTTTAGGACAAGTAGAAAGGGTTTATTCTCTTGGTAATTATGAAATGCATCATGATTATGTATTTGGAAAAGATAATACATTACTTATCCTTGCCGATGAGAAAGGTGCAGATACAGTTGAAGATTTAGTATTGTCACTTGATTTAGAAACAGGTGCGGTTACTAAGACAATCGATTTAAAAGATTATTTCGCATCTTATAAAGAAATGACTGTACTACCTGAAAAGAAAGAACAATTAGATTGGATACATATTAATGCGATTCAATTTGATGAAGAATATAATAGTGTTCTCTTAAGTTCTAGAGAGACTTCGACAATTATTAAAATGTCAAATATTTATGAAGAACCAAAGATTGATTATTTAATTGGATCTGATGCTTTCTGGAAAGATACAGAATATAGTGATTATTTATTAACACAAATTGGTGATTTTACATTACAAGGTGGACAACATTCCATTACATTGGAAAAAGATGATAGTCTTGCCGATGGCGAATATTATATTTATTTTTATAATAATAACTATGGAGAAGCAACGACAAAACCTGATTTCAATTGGGTCGAAAATTATCCTGGAATTGGAACCAAAAGAAAAGCTAAAAAAAGCGATAATGTGAAGTCACAATATTATAAATATTTAGTCAATGAAAATGAAGGTACCTTTGAACTTGTAGATAGTTTTGATGTCGATTATTCTGGAATTGTTAGTAGTGTACAAAATATAGATGGAAATACAGTTGTTGATTCTGGTATGACTTCTACATTTACAGAATATGACAAAGATCATAATTTAATTGCGAAATTCGATGTATTAAATGATACTTTAATCTATCGTGTTTATAAATATGATTTCATCAATTTCTGGTTTACAAAATAAAAGCAAGCGTTTTGAAATGCTTGCTTTTTATTTTACATTTTGACTCATTTGATATTCCATTAAGGCTGTATCCCAACCTGCTTGAAAAGCATCATACATATCACTATATCTTTGTGGACATGTTGGAGCTAACAGATTTAATTCATTGGCTCTTACTTCCGGATGATATGCGATATTCACTGCGATTTGATATACTTCATCCCAAGTATAACTTTGTTTGTTACGATCCATTGTTGCAAATGTGTAATAAGTTGCTAGTACTTGATTCCATCCACGTTGCCAATCTTCTTCAAAACCGGCAAATTCTTCTGGCATTGGGCCAACTGTTTGTCCTGTATACATGACTTGTTCCCTACAAGCTTTGGCGATTGCTGCTTTAAATACATAGTCTTGATTGATTTCAACATTGTCTTTTTCTCTTTGGGCAATCATCATATTACAACTTTCTACCCAAACTTGTTTTAATTCCTCAGAATAAGATTCTGGGCATTCTTGTTTGATAACTTCTGGATATCCAGCTATTTTGGTTTGATCTATAATATGTGTCTTAATAGATTCTTTGGTTGGTGTTTCTGTTGGATGATTATCCATATAACGAAGCAATTCAGATTCCCAACCACTTTGATATGCTACTTGATTATTTTGATATATTTCTGGTACACTTTCATACATTGTACCAGTTTCACGGGCATTTACACTTCTTGCATCTTGTAATCCTGCTTGAAAAGCAAAAAACCAATTCTCATCTACGATATTAGGAAGTGCTACAACAGGTGCATAGTTAATTGTCTCATTTCCTTTTTCTTCTTTATATTCATTATTTGGAGATGTATTTTCTGTCTTTGTTACCTCTTCTGTCTTCTCTTGTTGAGGTTGTTGATTCATAAACCAAATGGTACCACCGAGAGTTGATAATGTAATCCCTGCCCCCAATAGTATCTTTAACGCTTTTTTGTTGATATATTTCACATATCTCACCTTCCTATTGTCATTATAACAAATGGCCAAAAAAAAGACAAACTATTTTGTCTTTCCTAATTTCATGTTGTACATATCTGTATAGCCATTTAAAAATGTATTTTCAATGGTTTTTAAACTATCATCAATTGTTTTATGATTTTTATGATAGTCACGCGCTAGTAGTTCGGCATTTAATGTTCCAACTGCTTTTCTTTCTTCATAGTCTAATACAGATAAGTCACTATTAGCTTCACTTTGTGAAATATCTATCGTCAATAATAATAATGTTTGGTCGTATTTTTCAGTATCTACTTCTCCATTTACAGTAGCCACAGAGCGACTTGTTTTATCAGCAATCATTCCTTGGATAAACATATTTCCTTTTTTCTGATATTTCTTTAAAGAAATTTCTTTCTCTTTTATTTTTCTACTTTCCTGAATTCCATCCATAAAATCACTTAAGTCTTCTGCTGCTTTCTTTCCATTGGCAACGTTGATTAATCGTTTTTGAGCAATTGTAATTTTACTATTGAATGTACTTAAATATAGTTCAGCAAATTGTTTTGCAAGCATTTCGTATTCTTCGGTATCTAATTGATATTGTTCTAAAGCATTTTTCATATCATCGACATTGGTATGATCTAATAAACTATTTTCCACTGACATTTGTGTTTGAATGATGAGTGGTTCGACAATGTTAGTTGCTTGATAAATGGCTGTTGAACTACTTAGTACGGAAAGTGCTTTATGGTAAACGGAATCGATCATAGTACCTGTTGTTGTTGCAATCATACGACTATTTCCTTCATCTTTTACGCCATACATATAAAATTCATGAGCAATATCACCTAATGTTTGTAATCTATTTTCATTGATTTTACCTTCTCTTGCGTCTTGAATTCCATTGATATAATATACAATATTCTCTAAAAGTGGTGTAATGGTTCCGTGACTTTCTAAATTCATACTGTTACCCCTTTTCTTTTTATCCTCTATTATCATAAGTATAACATATTTTTTAAAAGAAAAAAAGAATTATTCATTCTCTTTTTCTAATGATTGATAGTATGAAAAGCGTTTTTCAGCAGCTTCTTTATTATCATTTAATAACTGTTCTGCTTTTTCAGGATTGACTGTTTTTAACATAGCATATCTTGTTTGCATATTTAAGTAATCATCATATGCATCGAAATTCACTTGTTTACTATCTAGTGTAAAGCCTGTTTTGGGATTTTTTCTAAAGATTGGGAAGTATCCACAAGCAGTAGCGAGTTTCTCACTCTCTATTGATTTTGACATACCACCTTTTAAGCCATGGGCAATACATGGAGAGTATGCGATGATGATCGATGGTCCTAGATGTTCTACTGCTTCTTTGATGGCACGAATTGTCTGCATTGCATTGGCTCCTAATGAAACTGTTGCGACATAGACATTTGGATACTGCATAGCGATACTTGCTAAATCTTTTTGATATGTTTTCTTTCCTGAAGAGGCAAATGAAGCAATACTTCCTTTGGGACTTGCTTTACTTGCTTGACCTCCGGTATTAGAATATACTTGACTATCTAATACTAAAATATTTATATTTTCATCACTAGCTAGTACTTGATCGATACCTCCAAAGCCAATATCATATGCCCAACCATCTCCTCCAATACAGAAGAAAATACTTGCTTTGATATATGGTAGATATGACTTTAAATAATCTGGAGTATCATTTTTTAGAGTATTATATACTTCTTTTGTAACTGTAACATCGTTTTGATGTTCTATCCATTTCTGATATAGATCAGGATGATCTTCCATATGTGATTCCATTAACGTTTGAATACGACGTTTCATTACTTGATTCGCAACGACCATTCCGAGTCCAAATTCAGCATTATCTTCAAATAGAGAACTTGCCCAAGGTATTTGATATGGCATTTCTGGAACACTTCCCCCATAAATGGAAGAACATCCAGTTGCATTAGCAATCACTAATGCTTCGCCATATAATTGTGTTAATAATTTAATATATGGAGTTTCTCCACAACCAGCACATGCTCCATGGAATGCGAATTTTGGTTTTTGGAATTGACTTGTTTTAACAGTAAATGGATTGGTTTGGTTCTTTTCTGTTACGTATTGTTCTAAGTAATCATAGATTTCTTGTTCATGATCTTTGGCTTGTGACTGATAAGGACTTGGAATTAGGGCTTTACTTTGACGAAGTCCTGGACAAGTGTTCATACAAAGACCACAACCAGTACATTTTTTAATATTAATCGCAATTGTAAAATACATATCGTCCATTCCTGGACCAATTGCTTTTTTACATCTTCTTTGAATTAATTCTGGTGCTTTTTGATATTCTTCTAGTGTTAATAAATATGGACGAATAACTCCATGAGGACAGACAATACTGCATTGATTACACATGATACAGTTATTCATAATCCAACTTGGAACGGTTTCTGCCATTCCTACGCTTGGTTCTTCTACTCCTGGATGGAAAGTACCATCTTGATATGGAACAAAAGCAGAGGTTGGTAGTTCATTCCCTTTTCTTTTACGAATCATATCAATTGTTGATAAAGATTCTTGTTCAGTTTCTTTTTCTATAAAGGAAGAAGTATCTAATTCATTTAATACAGCCATCGCATAGTCGATTGCTTTATGATTTTTAGAAATGACTTCATTTCCTTTTTTAGCAAATGTTTTTTCCACATATTCTTTTAGATAACTATTTTCTTGTTCTTTATCAAAGAATTTTAATACTTTTAAAATAACCGTTGCCATAATCATACTGATTTTATTTTGTAATCCTACTTTTTGCGCTAATTCATAGGCATTGAGATAATATACTTTTAAGTGTTTTTTATGGATGATTGATTTTGTTTTTTTAGAGAAGAATGTTTGCAGTTCAGATTCTGTTTTACTTGTATTGATAAGTACAATTCCATTTTCTTCTAAATCATCTAATAAATCAAATTCGTTAAAATAATAATCTTTGGTTACAACAATCATATCAGGGCTTTCTACATAGTAAGTAGAACGAATTGGGGTATTACTAAAACGTAAGTGAGAAGTAGTCACACCACCTGATTTTTTAGAGTCATATTGGAAATAACCTTGGACGTATTCATCTGTCTTATCGCCTATTAACTTCATAATTGTTTTAGCAGCACTGACCATTCCATCAGAACCATATCCATATATTTTCATTTCTTTGGCTGTTTTAATTTTATAAGTTGGATCGACTGGTAAGCTAAGATGTGTCATGTCATCGACAATTCCAATTGTAAATGGATGGTCTAATCCTTCTTCTAAAGCATCGTAAACAGCTTTGATTTGACGTGGTGTTGTATCTTTACTAGATAGACCATATCGACCTCCTACAATATGAATGTTCATATTAGAAAGAGCTGCTTTGACATCTAAATATAATGGTTCCCCTTCACTACCTGCTTCTTTCGTACGATCTAAAACAGCAATCTTTTCTACCGTTTCTGGTAATACTGCTTTTAAATATTCTAATGAGAAAGGACGATATAAATGGACTTCAATGAATCCTACTTGATACCCTTCTTTATTTAAATCATCGATTGTTTCTTTTATTGTTTCACAAACACTTCCCATGGCAATTATAATAGATGTCGCATGTTCACTTCCATAATAAGTAAATGGTTGATAATTGGTATGCATTTTTTGATTGATCATCTGCATACATTCATTGACAATATCAGGAATACGATCGTAGTAGACATTTCTTACTTCTGTTGCTTGAAAGTAAATATCATCGTTCTGAGCAGTTCCTCTGGTAACTGGATTAGATGGAGTTAAAGCTCTTGTACGAAGTCTTTCAATCTCATCCATATCGACCATACTTTTTATTTCATCATCTTCTAATACTTGAATTTTTTCTATTTCATGACTGGTACGAAATCCATCGAAGAAGTGCAAAAATGGAATAGTTGCTTTTAACGTTGCTAGATGAGCGATTAAAGCCATGTCAGAGGCTTGTTGTACAGAAGAAGAAGCTAGATAAGCAAATCCTGTTGCTCTAGCAGCATAAATATCTTGATGGTCTCCAAAGATACTTAAAGCATGGGTAGATAAACTACGAGCTGCTACATGCATGACAAATGGCCACATTTCACCGGCGATTTTATACATGTTTGGTATCATTAAAAGAAGTCCCTGACTGGCTGTATAAGTACTTGTTAAACAACCTGCTTGTAAAGAACCATGAACCATTCCAGCTGCTCCTGCTTCACTTTGCATTTCAACGACAGTAGGAATATCTCCAAAGATATTTTTTCTTTTTTGTTTACTCCATTCATCGATATGTTCTGCCATCGGACTAGATGGTGTAATCGGATAAATACCTGCTACTTCTGTAAAGTAATAACTCATACGAGCACATGCTTCATTGCCATCTACTGTTATTTGTTTCATATCATCACTCTTTCTATTCCTATCAAATTCATCTTCATTGTTTTTATTATAACATTTTTTAAGTGAATTTTATATTTATAAAAGAAAAAATAAGATGTTTGATTTTTATCTAACATCTTTTATTCTTGATTTAATTCATCTAATATTTTTTTAATCTTAATACGAATTCTCTGCAAAGCATTATCAATTGATTTTTTATCTTTATCTAAAATAGCAGATATTTCTTGATAAGAGAATTGATTCATTCGTAATGTAAATACTTCATCTTCAAAGTTAGTAAGTACTTGATGTACTTTTTCGATTAATTGTTCTTCTCTCTCTTTTGATATTAAAACTACTTCTGGATCTGTAGAAGTATCTTTTAGAAAAGCTTCCATACCATAAGTTTTTTCTGGATTTGCAGTATCAATCGATAATGATTCATTTAATATTCTATGTTTTTGACGACGTTGTGTTGTAACAAGGGTTAGTATTTTTCTTTCAATACATGTTTTAGCAAATGTATAAAAACTATTTTCTTTATGATCATCATAGTATTTCATAGCTTGATTTAACCCTAACATACCTTCTTGTACTAAATCATTTAATTCTAATCCTGTATTTGCGACATAAGGAAATACTTTTTTCGCAAATGAAACAATAATTGGTTTATACTTTTCGTACAAGATTTCTTCAGCATCTTCATTTTGTTCGGCAATATAAGAAAGTAATTCGTAATCGTTATAATCTCGATACTTCATAATCCCCCTACTTTCTTTTGGCAATTGCTTCATAGATAATAATTCCCGCAGCGACACTGGCATTTAAGCTATTTACTTTTCCGTTCATCGGAATACTGGCAATGAAATCACAATTTTCTTTTACCAAACGTGCCATGCCATTCCCTTCGTTTCCAATCACAATGGCTGTATTACCACGATAATCGATTTCTTGATAATCGGTTCCATCCATATCCGTTCCGACAATCCAGAATCCTTTTTCTTTTAATTCTTTCATCGTTCCTACAAGATTGGTAACTTGCGCTATTTTGACATAATCAAGTGCTCCAACAGATGTACGCATTACTGTACTATTCACATCAACACATCTATTTTTAGGAATAATAATTCCATCCACTCCGGCAGCTTCACACGTCCTTACAATTGCTCCTAAATTATGAGGATCTTCTAGATGGTCTAAAATAACTAGTAATGCATTTTCTTTTTTTAATAATTCATCTAGTGGTGTATATTCATAATCAGGAATACTTAACATAATACCTTGATGATTTCCTTTTGCAAGTTTATCTAATTCAAATTTATCAACAAATTTTATAGGAATATTTCTTTTCTGTAATTCAGAAATAATATTTTTATCCTGAAAATTTCTATAGATATATGCTTTTTTAATTGGTTGACGATTTCTTAATGTTTCTATTGCGACATTTTTTCCATAGATATACATAATGTACCTCCTAATATCCAGCTCATAATTTCTTCAATTCTTTTTTGATTATTTGTCAGTTCTAAATAACCAATTAATGCTTCTAATCCTGTTGCTTGTTTATAAGTAATAATATCTGTATTTTTAGGACGATGAGCACTCTTATGATTACGAGCACGTTTAACAAGATTGATTTCTTCCTCAGTCAGTAAATTTTGATCTATCATCTCTTTTAAGAATTGACTTTGTCCTTTGGCACTGACATATTTAATAGATTCTTTTTGGAGATTTTGGACTTTACCAATGCCTTGTTCTATCAAATATTTTCTCACATATACTTCATAAATACAATCACCTAAGTATGCGAGAACTAAAACATTCATTGAATTTACCATTTCATTCACCTATTTCTTTTAATTTCATAAGATCTTCTAAATCTTTAGAACGATGTAATTGTTTTTTTAAAGCGATGATATCAGCAACAGAAGCAGTTGGATACCCTTCAATCCAATCGATTTCTTTTGGCCAATACTCTCTAAAAAATTCTATATTTTCTTCTAACTTACAACAACCTTTTTTATATTCTTGTATGTGATATTGCTTTTTTAATTCATCATAATACTGTTTCGTTACAACGAGATCAATATCATGGGTACGCTCTTTTAAATCATGTAAAACTAAAGATGCTCCACTAATGACAACATATTGTGTGACATCTAAATCTAACTTTTTTAAGTTACTGAGTATTTCTTGTTTTGTCAACATATCTATCAAATGTAATTCCTTTTATTTTACCATCTTTTACATCTTGTAAAATAAGAGCCATCACACGATCATAATCAATCTCGCCCCCACGCATCATACAGCCTCTTCTTTTACCAATTAAATCTAATACTGGAACCAAATCATCTTCCTCATCTATTTCTTCAATTCCATAACGTTCTTTTAATAAATCAGGATAGTAATGATAAAGTGATAATAAAATATGACAAATTACTTCATAAATTGGTAATACCTCTTCTTTAATGGCAGTAAGACTTGCAAGATTAAGAGCAATCGTTTGATCTGCAAACTTTGGCCATAAAATTCCTGGAGAATCCAATAGTTCTACTTCATCATTCATACGAATCCAATCTAGTGTCTTTGTAACACCTGGTTTATTCCCTACATTTACCGCTTTCTTACCTACAAAACGATTAATGAATGTACTTTTACCAACATTTGGTACTCCTACCACAAGAGTTCTAATCTTACGCTTTTTTAATCCCTTTTGCTCTCTTTTTTCACTCCATCCAGAAAGTAAAAGATGTGTTTTATCCATAATTTCTTTCATTGGTAATTTCCCTGTTAAATCTGCAAGAACAACTTGATACCCCAATGATTCATAATAAGATATCCATTTTTTAGTCTCTTTCATATCACATAAATCTGACTTTGTCATAATCAGTAAACGTGGTCTCATCGATAAAATATCTTCCATATCTTGAATCTTAGATGAATATGGAATACGTGCATCCACTAACTCATAGATAATATCAATCATATTAATATTTTCTTTGATAAGACGCTTTGTTTTCGCCATGTGACCCGGGTACCATTGAATTGGATTATTATTCATTTTCATCACTTCCTCATAAATCTATTATATTATATCATGTTTTTACTCAAAGAAAAAAGTAGATAAAAATCTACTCTATCAATTGTAATTTATATAAAACTTTTTTTCAAACCTTTTTTAAATACTAAAATTGCTTTTGCTGTTCCTGTAATTGACATAGTAACTAGCTCATAACCATCTTGTAACATTTCATTTGCTTTTTCTTCTACTTTTTGTGCCATATCATCTGCCTTTGGTGAATACTCTATAACAACTGTTTTATACATTTTTCCACCTCCTAATCTATCACAAATTGTAATTTAATATCTAATTATATAGTAAATGACATACACCCAACTCATTAATCCATGAACAATTGCCCAACCAACTGAATGCCAATTTACATAACTGATAACCATTGCTAACGCACTTCCAAAAGTAATACCAGTTTTAACTGTTTTTGTTATTGTGTCATTTTTCTTATTCATAATTGACCTCCTCAACAAATTACTATTTGTTTAATTCTCTTTCTAAATCTCTCATATATCTTTTTTGTTGACTTTTTAAATAAAATTTTGCTAACATTTTCATTATAAAACTATTAACCTCTATTTCTTCTGTAAAATCTAATTCAATATTACCATTTGGAAGTTCTTTAAAAATACCTATCCATTTTCCTTTTAGATTTTCATTTTTTAATTCAAATTTATATACTTTTAATTTTTCTTTTGAAATAATAGTAAAATAAGTAGGAAAATTCTTTTTTGTATATTCAACAAAATGTGTATTATCTATGATTTCTATTTTTGATAAATCGCTTCTCCAAGCAAAATTGGCATTATCTGTAATAATATTCCATAATTTATTTTTATCACAATTAAATTCTTTTTTTATATTTGACCTAATCATAGATATACCTCCATCACTTATTAAACTTGAATTATAATTCTATTAAAACATTTTCAAAATCTTTAACATAGTATTTTATATTTTTTGTTCCCTTTGAAATGATAGTATGTCCTTCTTCTTCAAGTAATCTTTTTTGTAGTTCTATTGCTTCAGGATATTTTACATTTAATTCGCCATCTGATTTTAATGTTCGCCAATAAGGTGTAATATCAGCATCCCTTTGATAACTAGCCCAAGCTACAATATTTACAAATATTCCAGCAGTCATAGGATCAGTAAAATCGGCTTTATTTTGTTTTGCAAGATAATCTCTCATTTGACCTACTGTAACTAATTTTCCTTTCGGAACTTTTTTCATTAGTTTATCATAATAAAGTGGAGGTGCAAAAAACATTTTAGAGCCACCATATTTTTTAATAGTATTTTCATCTTCTACAATTTGAATTTTAGGCATATCTTTATTGTTTTTCATCATAGTATTAAAATCTTTTTTATTCTCATTAGCCATATTATCAACTCACTTTCAAATTACTATTTATCTATTTCTTCTAATAATAAATCAAAATCTGATTTATATAATTTATCCTGTTTTACTCTATACTTTTCAAATTCAGTTAATGCTTTATCACAAGCTATCTCATGTGAAATTTTTCCAGCATCTTTTAAAACATCTAAATCATCAGCAAGCAAAAATTTATCAATTCGCTTAGACCAATCTTCCATTGTCATTGGAATATGTCTTTTAGCTCTATTTTCTGCTAAATCTAAAAATGCCGAAACGATTAGTTCTAAACTTTCTAATTCTTCCTTGCTTAAATAATTTTTTGCAATTACTACATCAGTTTCTATAATTTTTCCATTAGGAGAATTCTTCCAATTAGTAAGTCCCATATGTTCTTTCTTTGAATCTGCCCTATTATATATAATTTCAGCTGCAGTTTGATGAGATACTGCATAATGCATTTTATTTTGTACTTTCTTAAAAAACTTAATTGTAGTAGGAGATTTTCTATCATAATCAACACTGGTTGCATAAATATCAGTGATTTTTTGATAGAATCTTCTTTCTGATAACCTTATTTCCCTTATTTCAGCAAGCAATGAATCATAATAATCTTCATCAAAAAATGCACCATTTGCCATTCGCTTTTTATCAATAATGTAACCTTTTTTTGAAAATTCTTTTAATATATAAGTAGCCCATCTTCTAAACTGAACTGCTCTATCAGAATTGACCCTATATCCAACAGAAATAACAGCATCTAAATTATAGTATAGTATCTTTCTTTTTACTTCCCTATTTCCTTCTTTTTGAACTACCGAGAATTCCTCGGCAGTTGAATTTCGATCAAGTTCATAATCATTATATATATTCTTTAAATGCAATGAAATATTGTCCGTAGTACAGTTATACAATTCACTCATAGCCTTTTGAGTTAACCATAAATCACCGGCTTCAAATCTAACTTGAACCCCTTTATCATGTGTTTGTCTTTCAAATATTAAAAACTCCGCACTACTACTTCTAATCATTAAATCTTTTACCATCATATCATCTCCTCTCTTTACAGAATTATAATAATCTTTAAGCAGGTTTTACCATGCGGTATCAACTAAAAATTTTTACCCTATTTTTTAATAAAATTTACTTATTTAGTTCATTTTTGCAGTTTATTTGAAAAAATGTGCAAGATTTAAAATCTTACAATCCCTTTATTTATAAAGGTTTCTTGGAGGGGTTGAATAAATCGGTATCAACCAGTTAATTGGATTATTGTTCATTTTCATCACTTCCTCATAAATCTATTATATTATATCATGTTTTTACCCAAAGAAAAAAGTAGATACAAATCTACTCTATAAATTGTAATTTAACGAACTAATCTCTTTACTCTTTTAACATAATCATCTGCATGATTTATGCTTATATCTCCGTGATAATATCCTTGCAATACTTCAAGTTCACTATTTGGTATTAAATTAACAATTTTAGTTGCTGATTTTTTCATAATAGGTCTTTCTTTACTTCCAACTAATACGAGAGCCCTTGCTTTAGTCTGCGACAAAGTATCTTTTGCTTCATAATTAGAATTTGACTTCATAAAAGCAATTAAATTATCTTTTGTAATTTTACAAGTATCTTCATAATATAGATCAAACAAACTGTTTTTAAGTTTCAAACTTTTAAATTGTAACTTTGAAAACCACTTTTTACTTATTAAACAATATGATAAATTAAATATTGGCTCTATCATTCTATAGGTAAAGTTTATTGGAATCACCAAAGCACTTTCAATAATAGCATATTCACATATATTAGGATTTTTAGATAATATTTCTAATAAAATTTGTCCCCCTAATGATAATCCTCCAATTAGTTTTACTTTTCCATTATAATTTTCATTTATAAAACTCATTATTTCTAGAGCATTGCTTTCAATAGAAGTAAAATTTGTATCACTTCCCGAATGTCCATCTAATATAGGAATAATTATGTGAAATTCATTTTCAAGCAATTCTATTTCATCTATATAATTCCACCAAGAAAGACCTCCACCGTGTAATAAAACTATAGTATCATTATTCTTTGATCCATATTCTTTATATTCCATCTTACACCTCTAAATTATAATTTGTTATTAAATAATTGAGAAAACAATCAATAAAATTCCAACTATCACAAAAATTCCACCCCATATTCTAAGAATAATTTTCATTTTAGGATTTTTTAATAATTTATCTGGAATTCTAGGGCTTTTAAGTTTCATAAAAAATTGAGGAACTAATAACATAAAAATTGCAACTATTGTAATTAAAATTCCTGTAATTAACATACAATACCTCCCTCCATAAATTACTATTTATCTAACTATTATTTCCTATTTTCTTATTTTCAAATAATAAAAGTACACTAAATATTATTTCTATTACTATCATCATCATTGCAAGAATATAACTTGCAAAATTCAAACCAACTATTAGAGATAATATTGGAATAATTATTGACAATGCCATATATGATTTTGAATTATATAACCAACCATAAGGTAATAAATGAGCTCCAAAAATCATAGCAATAACCATTAACATTTTATCTGGCAATGTAGGATAAACCCACATTGCTATTAAAAGATATATCATTTGATTTGCAGAAAATAATATACCTAAATTATTTAATGGATTACTTTTATCTTGAAATTGTATTTTCAATATTTTGGATATTAAAAACGATATTGGCAATAATGGTGCTGTACAACAAAATGTTAATAGATTTTTTGTTAATATAGGAAAACTTGTTAATTGTACCATTAAAACCATAGTCCATATTACTATTGACGCAAGAATAAAATGGATACCTTTCTTTTGTTTTTTTATGCAATCTTTTTTTAATTGTTCTAAATTCATTTTCTAATCCTCTCTACAAATTACTGTTTATCTTTTTTAATTAAAGATCCTATTCCTAAACCAACACATAAACCTATACTTATTCCAAAACATATACATATAGGGATATTATCGGCGAACACTCCTATAATCACTCCTAATGATGTTCCAATGCACATTCCAATTGACATTCCTTCTAACATATATGTTTTTGTTTCATCTTTAATTTCTTGTTTGTTGACTTTTTTGTTTTTCATGATTTTTTCTCACTTTCAAATTGTAATTTATATGTCTTGTTTTTTTATGCTTTTATTTATATAAATTGCATAAACTAATGGTACTATTGTTAAAAATATAGGTGCTACATATAATGATATTGTGTTTTCAACATTAAATATAGAAAGCGAATTTACTAAACAATGCGTTATGATACAAGGAATAAGAGATTTACTTTTATAAAATATTATAACAAATAAATACCCTGCTGAAATTGCATAACATACTTGCATTAAAGTTGGAATTAAATTCGCACCATTTAACAAATTAATAATATGACCTATACCAAAAGTAAAGGCACTTATAATTATCGCTCTGTTAACATTGTCTTTTTCCATCATTTTAAATAAAAAACCTCTAAAGATAACTTCTTCTAAAAAGCCAACATTAATCATTGTTAAAATATAAAATATTATTTCGTTTGGTGTATTATTGATGTTAATACCATTCCATAGATTAACTGATATAATCAATAATAATGGTATAAAATATAAATATCTTTTTAAATTGCTTACTTTTGCTAGTCCATAATAAGAAACTCTTTTTAGTTTTACTATCACAAAAATTAACACTAACGAAAATATTGTATTTATGATTGTACTTCTATAATCTTCTATTCCAAAATTTTGTAAGCAATATGAATTTACTATTATATAGAATACTATTAACAATATACAAAATAATGTTTCGTGCTTTTCAAATATTTTTTTCATAACTATCTCACTTTCAAATTACTATTTATCTATTTCTTCTAATAATAAATCAAAATCTGATTTATATAATTTATCTTGTTTAACTTTAAACTTATCATATTCTCTGTATGCTAATTCTTGTGCGACCTTAGCAGATATTTTCCCAGCATTATGAAGAATTTCTTTTCCATTAAATTGTAAGAATATATTTAATTTTTCTATCCAATCTTTCATAGTCATTGCATTATGATTTTCAGCTTGTAATTCAGCATAATCTAAATACATAGTGACAATCCTATTTAAATCTTTTAATTCCTTTTCGTTTAAATAGTTTTTTGCAATATCAACATCATATCTATAAATTGGGCCATCAGGTGAATTTTTCCGATTTGTAAGTCCCATATGTTCTTTTTCAGCATCTACCCTATTATATATAATTTCTGCAGCTGTTTGACCAGTAATTGCATAATGCAACTTATTCTGAACTGTTTTAAAAAATTCTTTTGTAATTTCCGAATCCTTGTCATAATCGATGCTACATAAAAAATATATATCAGTGATTTTTTGATAAAATCTTCTTTCACTAGAACGAATATTTCTAATACGCTCTAACATTTCTTCAAAATAATCTTCACCGAATATATAATTTGGATTTTTTAATCTTTCATCATCAATAGCAAAACCTTTAATCATATACTCTTTTAAAACTTTTGTAGCCCAAATTCTAAAATTTGTTGCCTTCTTTGAATTAACACGATACCCAACAGCAATAATCATATCCAAATTATATATCTTTACAGGTTTTTTAGAATTATCAACGTCGGTTTTTCCGACGGTGTTATTTTCGCTAAGTTCACCACTATTTAATATATTATTGATGTGTTCAGTTATTGTACTTCTTCCCACACCAAATAATTCGGCGATTAAATTTTGAGTTAGCCATATATCATTATTTATTAACATTACACTAACTTTAACATCATTGTTTGAATCTCTATATATTAAAAAATCATGATTTGTTATTTGTAAATCTTTTTCAGCCATTTATTATTCTCCTTTCTCGTCAAAATATTATGGGGTTAACCTTGTGGTATCAACTAAAAACAAACACCCCATTTTTAACTATTTTTGATTGCTTTTTATTATTTTTTACTGTTTTTTTGAAAAAACGTGTAAGATCTATATGCTCGCAAACCCTTTATTTATAAGGATTTCTTGGAGGGGTTAAATAAATTGGTATCAAGCAGTTAATACTATTTTTTTGAAAACCTTTTTCTTCATTTGCCATTACAATCACTTCCTTGCATAAAATCTATTTCATTATATCATACTTTTTAATCAAAAGAAAAAGTAGACATTAATCTACTCTATAAATTACTATTTGTCTATTTCTTCTAATAATAAATCAAAATCTGATTTATATAATTTATCTTGTTTCACTCTATATTTTTCAAATTCCGTTAATACTTTATCGCAAGCAATTTCATGTAATATTTTGCCAGCATCTTTTAAGATATCTCTATCATCGGCAAGTAAAAACTTATCAATTCTATTTGACCAATCTTCCATAGTCATTGGAATATGTCTTTTAGCTCTCGCTTCTGCCAAATCTAAAAATGCGGTAACTATCAGTTCTAATTGTTCTAACTCTTCCTTGATTAAATAATTTTTTGCTATTACTACATCAGTTTCCAATATTTTTCCATTGGGAGAATTCTTCCATATATTTGTACCAAATATTATTAATTGTTTTTCTCTATTTCTTTAACTTCTATATTCATAATTTCTAAATAATCTTTCTCGGCTCTAGTTAAATGTGTTTGCATATATTTATCATATTCTTCATGAGCTTTCTTTAAAGCTTCTTCATGAGAAACAGTACCTTTTGTATGCAGTATATCATTATGTGTCATTTCTAAAAAACTATCTAGTTCATTAATCCAATCTTGCATAGTCATTGTTTTTCTTTTTAATGCATTTATTTCAGCAATATCAAGATATGCAGACACTAATCGATTTAAAATCTGTAATTCTTCGTAGCTTAAATAGTTTTTAGCAATTTCTGTTTCTTTTCTAGTAGGCATATCACCTTTAAAATTTGTAAGTCCAATGTTATCTTTTTTACTATCGACTCTATTATATACTATTTCAGCAGCAGTATTATTTGAAACAGCATAATGCATTTTATTTTGAACCGTCTTAAAAAAATTAATTGTAATTTCCTTTTTTGGATTATAATCAACTGAGGTTGCATATATATCTAATATTTTTCTCCAGAAAACTTTTTCACTTGATCTTATATCTCTTATTTTATCAAGAAGTTCATCAAAATAAGGATCATTACCATTGTTTTTAAATCGCTCTACATTCAGATTATATCCTTTTATTAAATATTCTTTTAATTTTTCATTTGCCCAAATTCTAAATTTTGTACCTTCTTTAGATTTAACACGAAAACCAATAGCAATTATCATATCTAAATTATAATAATTTTTTGGTTTAGTAGAAAATTCGGAATTTCCGAATTTTCTCATAGTGTTTGCTTCAAGCAGCTCATGCTCCGAATAAATATTCTTTATATGTTCATTAATTGTAGATTTCGCTTTATTATACAATTTACTTATCTGATCTTGAGTAAGCCAAATGTTTTCATTTTCTAAGATAACTTCAACTTTAATATTGTCATCCGATTCATATATCAAAATTTTATTTTCTATTACACTATTATGTTCCAATTTGATCACCCTCCTCATATTATAACGGAAATAGCAATAGTAAAATCACTATTCTCTTTTTCATTACACAATTTAATATTAATATGCTTATTACTAATCTTCCCTTTAAAATAAAACAATTTTTCTATTTTATTATTTCGTGTCATTTGGTACAATTTAGCCAATTTGTAAGCCCCATATGTTCTTTTTGATGATTTGCTCTACTATAAATAAGTTCTGCTGCAGTCTGACCAGAAATAGCATAATGAAGTTTGTTTTGAACAATTTTAAAAAATGTATAAGCTTCTTCTGATTTAGGATTATAATCTGTAGAAGTTGCAATAAACAAATCTGTAATTTTTTGATATGCCATTCTTTCACTTACTCTAATAGTTTTAATTCGTTCTAATAACTCATCAAAATATTTAGCATCATACTTATTTCCTCTAATAAATCTTTCATCATTTAAAGCAAATCCCTTTATGATATATTCTTTTAACACTTTAGTAGCCCATATTCTAAATTCAGTTGCTTTCTTAGAGTTTACTCGATAACCAACAGCTATAATTGCATCTAAATTATAAAAATCTGTTTTGTATGTTTTTCCATCTTCCGCAGTATGTGCAAATTTTGCACATACTGAATTTTTATTCAATTCTCCATCAGTAAATATGTTTTTTAAATGTTTTGTTATGACAGTTCTGTCAACATCAAAAACCTTAGCCATCCCTTTTTGAGTAAGCCATAAAGTTTCATCTCTGTATATTGCGTCAACTACTATATTTCCATCTTTATCTTTATAAATTAATAAGTCATTCTGTCCTTCTAACATATTCATAATACCTCCCCTCTTTTATATACTAATATTTTTGTTTATATCCTTCCTATGAACAAATTTATATAGATATACCACAATTTCTTCTTGTAACAATAACTTAAAATGTATTAAATATATTTACTGATTGAATCAACAATTACAAATTTTTGATTATTTTCACAAATTTTTTCAATATTTCCATTTATTATTAAATATGTCTCACCATATATTGTCGCAATATTATTTTCATCTATAAACACATGACTACCATTACATTGGCCATATATTGGCCTATTATATGATTCATCAATAATTACTTTTCTTTGGTACTTTTCATTTTCATTAAATCTTGAAGTGTCATACACAAAATGCGGTTCAATATTTATGTTTGTTAGACCCAATCCTTCAAAAAATACAGGTTCAGATCCTTCTAATTTTTCTGGACTATTAAAACAATGTTCTGCCATATTTATCGCTCCCGCACTCTGTCCCATTACAATTCCAAAATACGTAGATAACAATAATTTTAAATTTATTTTCTCGAATAATAAATGCTGATTATAGGTATCACCACCACACAAGAAAACTAAATCAGCATTTTCAATATATTCTTTTGCTTTATTAACTTTTGTTCCATCTAATATACAGTATTCTTCAAATGTGATACCAACCATTTTCATACTATCAAAAAATATTCTAGCATAACTTTCAACAGAATCTGGTGTACTATTAATATCAGAAGAAACAAATACTACTTTTTTATTTCTTTTTAAAGCATTTTTTAATTGATCTACTAACCCGTTTTCATTGCTCATTGGACGAGTTATTTTTATTCCATCTTTTTTTTCATAATTTTTAAAATCACTTGTGAGTATTCTTATCATATTTAGTCCCTCCTTGTTTTAGTCTTGGCTAACTTATTAACATATTTCTCTTTTGAAATAACTTTATATTTTCTCTAGAATCTTAAATCACTCTATCCCTTTCCTGTTTATAAACTTAACTCCTTATTTTATATTGTCAATGTTAATTAAGTTGTTATTATCATCAAAGACTAACTTAAATGTTTCACAATAATTAAAATGTCCATCTAATAATCTTTTCCCATTAAAACTATATCTTAATTTATCATCTACAATTTCTATATCACACCACTTTTTTAATAAATAAGAAATAGCAGTGGCATGACTAACAATAACAATCGTGTTATTTTTATTTTCATCTAATATTTTTGTAATAGCAACATACATTCTTTCCCTAACTTGTTTTTGATTTTCTCCATTGCCAATTTTATAATTTTCATCTAAAAATTGTTTTCTCTCAAAATGTTCAGGGAGTTCATCCCAAGAAGAAATACCAAATTTTCTTTCGCCTAGCTCATCAACGATATTTATTTCTACATTGTTCTTTTCGGCAACATATTTTGCAGTTGAAATAGCTCTAATATAATTTGAAGAATATACGCAATCAATATCATCAAAAATACAAGATTCAAAACGTACTTTTGCTATTTTTCTCCCTCTAAAGATAAAATTTTCTTTTCATTTTGAGTTTGCAAATCATCCTTAGTATAATCGTTATTGACTTTTAATGGTTTAGAATGTCTTACTAGATATAGTGTTGTCATTATAAATCACACTCCACCTCTTCTATGAAAAAATTATAACATACTTTTTAATTAAAAGAAAAAGTAGACATGAAATCTACTTTATGCGTAACTCTTTTTTTAATATTAAACGATTATGCTTTATTATTTCCTTTGTACACCATACCATAACCTAAATCAGCGTCTATTCTTCTGACAAAACCGAATCTCTCATAAAATGATTCTCTATGTTTAGAAGCTCCTAAATATAATCTTATATAAGGGTTTTCTTTTTTTAATTCTTTTATTTTTTCTAATAATTTATTCATGATTAAAGTGCCAATTTTTTTTGACTGATATTCTGGAATGACCATAATATCATGAATATACATAAAACATATCGTATCTCCAATTAATCTTCCATATCCAATGATTTTGTCATCATCATAAACACTTACAGAATAAAAAGTATTTTCTAATGCCCTTTGAGCAACATCTTTATCATATGCTCCCCAACCAACAGCATCATACAATAAATTAAATTCATCGATATTTTTATTATTTTCTTTTATTTGAATCATATAAATATTATTCCTTCCTTTTTATTTTCGCTACAATAAACGGGGACACAAGCGTAGTGATTACAACTAAAATCCATAAATTTCCATTTAAGAAATTATATGAATTTATAAGATCTTTCATCCCACCACCTTCACTGATATACATCGTTAAATCAAATAGATTTGTTAAAACAAACCATATCATACCAAAAATAATATAATCATTTGCTTTACAGTTTTTAATTTTAGGAATGAATAAATATGCGACAACAAAGATACACATACTTAAAATAATGCCACTGAGTGGTAATGCGATATCACCTAATTTCACGAGTATGTTTTCTCTTAAGCCCCCATTTAGAATTGCTAGTGGTATTATAAAAAACCATATGCCTATCGCTTGCATATATTTTTTCACCACAATCACCTCCTTAAATTGTATTATTATTTACAATAATTGATTAATTCTTCAATGCTTGGATTACCATTTTTCTCAATTACCCAATACTCATTTTCTTCATCAAAATTACATCTATATACATCATAAAACAAAGTATCATAATAAATTACATTTCCAGTCGTTGCGGTTACTAGTCTAAATCTAGGGGCAACATGATTCCTTTTCACATTCATATAGTCCGTAAACAATAACACGGATAATGTCATCAAGACAGTTACAACTAAAATAATAGATTGTTTTAATAAACCCAAATGTTTAAAATTCAAACTAATTCCAATTGTAAAAATAGTAACTCCAACTGCTGAATAAATGGACCCCCAACTACTTTCACTAGGAAAAATTGTAATTGCTGTTATCACAATAAATAATCCAAATATAATGAGTAATAAATATATCAATTTAGAATACTTTACAATTTTTTTATTAGAATAATCGATTGTATCTAATATATTTTCTTCTAATTTTTCTTGATAATTTTGTTCTGTTAATTTCTCACCACTTAATAATTCATTGATAGAAACATCTAATTCTGTACATAATGGTTTAAATAGTGATAAATCAGGCATATTTCTACCATTTTCCCAATTTCCAACAGTTCGATCTGACACTCCTAATTTTTCTGCTAGTTCTTGCTGTGTCATATTTTTCTTTTTTCTACATTCTACAATAAATTTTCCAATCTTTTCTTGATTCATAAACTTTGCTCCTTTCACACTAATAGTTTATAATGTAAAAGTTTTTAATAACAGGAAACAGTTCAAGGGTAATAGAATAATCATGTAACTATATAAAGCAATCATTATCTTTGGGATATCTCATGTAATTACTTATACTCAGCCAATTTTTCTAATTTATACTTCAACTCTCCCTCTTAAATATAAAAAGTTATTTCTCTTTAATCTTTGCTGGATTACCAACTGCGACAGTATTTGCTGATACATTCTTTGTGACTACACTTCCTGCTCCAATCACAGCATGATCTCCAATTATAACACCAGGTAAAATCGTACAATTTCCACCAATCCATACATTTTTACCAATTGTCACAGGTTTTCCATACTCAATATCAGAAGCTCTTTCAATAGGATCTAATGAATGATAAGCAGTGTAAATATGTGTATTAGGTCCAATGAAAGTGTGTTCTCCAATTCTGACAGGACAAACATCTAATATAACACAGTTATAATTCAACATCACATCTTTCTCAAGATAAATATTATATCCATAATCACAAAAGAATGGTGGTTTAATCCAAAAATTTCCTTGGGTATGGATTAATTTTCTCATCAGACGGGAACGCATATTGATTTCATGAAAACTTTTTCTATTATATTTTGTACATATTCGATTTGCTCTTGCTCGTTCAAACACTAATTTAGGATTTGCTGGATTATATTTTTCACCAGAAATCATTTTCTCTTTTTCTGTTTTCACACACTACCTCCACTTGTTCAAAAACGATTAATTAAATCTTTTTATGAAACGATTCTTCAATTTTTTCTTTGTCTTTTTTAAACATTTCAAAATCCTTACCATTTTCATTTTGCTTCTATATCATCTATCACTCAGCCATATATACGATGTCTCAATAAAAACGATTCCCTCTGTCTACATTATATCAAATTATTTTCTTATTTTTTATCAAATACGATTTTATTTCACTCTATTCTTTTTTTAAGATATCAGTTATAATATATTTAGAAAGTGGTGTCATATATGTATCAAAAAAATAAAGCTCTTATCATTTTTATTATCATTTGGTTATCTCTTGTTATGATTCCTCCTATCATTTCTACAGTAATTACGTCATACGATTCTGAAGAAGGCACAGGTCCTAATGACTATGCGCGAATTACAGATATTGATTATAAAGCAGTATTACAAGATGAACCTGTTAATGGTGGTAATCTGTTAGTAACAGAAAGAATTACATTTGATGTTCATGCTGCATCTAAAAATAACTTATTCTGGGAATTATGGAGAGATTTACCAGAAGATTATGTCGATGGATTAAAAGTCGATTATCAAGTAAATTATGTGAAACAAATAAATGATGATGGAACAGAAACAGAATATCAAGAAAGTCCAAAATTATATTGGAATGATAGTGATTATACAAGTAGTATTTATGGACCAGGAAAATGGTATCATAGTGAAGGACCATATAATGAAGACTTAGAACGATATGAGTGTGTTTTCTTTTATGTTAATGGTTTATATCGAGAAGAAGTGACATTTGAAATACAATATGTGATGCATAATGCTGCCCTACGTTATCGTGATGTCTCAGAATTATATGTATCTATGTATTCAGAAGACACCATTAAATATTTAGAATCATTTAAAGGTGAAATTTTAATACCAGATAAAGATATGCCACAAAAAGGAAATTATCTAGCACATACTTATGGAACCAATTCTAATACATTCGCTTATCAAGAATCTGATACCATCAATCCGGGATATCATACTTTCTCATTTCATTTAGATAAAAACGATTTACAATTTAAAACATATAACCAATATATTGAATTTTCTTTATTGGCATTCAATGAAGATCGTCACATCTTCACAGATTATGCACCGGCTAATTACTATTCCAATGATGTCTATTTAGAAGAAGCATTAGATGCCATTGATGAATATGACGCTATGCCTGCTAAAGCAGAAAATCAGAAGAAAGTATTATTTGGTATTTCTCTTGCTCTTTCAGTTTTCTTCATTTTCTACACCATTTATCGTGATCGTAGAATCAAAAAGAAACATAACTTCTATCAAGCTACTACCAAAATACAATATTTTAGAGATATCCCAAGTAACTTAGACCCTTATTTTGCAGCAACACTTGTATTCTCTAAACAGAAACATAAAATAGATATGGGAGATTGTTACTCTGCTCTTTTACTAAACTTAGTCAGAAAAGGATATATCGAATTACAGAAAATCGATGAAACAAAAAATTGGACTACAAATAATATCTTATTAAAAATATTATATCGTCCGAACAAAGCAACAGAAAATACGCTTTCTAATACTACCGAACCATCTGTTATAACACCAAATATTTCTACAGTAACACCAGAAACAGAACGTTACAATATCAATGGAAAACAATTAGAACCACTATCTATCAATGAAGAAACATATTTTAACTTTATTGTTAGACACGCTATCATTGATTCTATTCCAATGAAAGATTTCCAAAGACAAGTTTCTACAGATTATGACAATACAGATACCTTTGTAACAGCAATTGATCATTCCATTGTCAATATTGGAATATCGCAAGGATATTTCCAAAAAGCTGATTATAATGGTCTTAAAGAGAAAACCAATTCATTAGCGGTTGCATACATCGTTTTTGCAATATTGATTATGGCTATTGGTAATCTCATCATACTAAATACACGTCTTGATCTTGCATATGGAGCATTCTTCATTCTAGGAATTGCCTTAATCATTAGTGCGGTCATGCTTAAAAAATTCTCTCGTAAATATATCTTATTTACACAATTTGGAGAAGATGAATATGAAAAATGGCACGCTCTATATAACTTCTTGAACAGTGCTACTTTAATGAAAGAACGTACTGTGATTGAATTACCTTTATGGGAAGAATACTTAGTATATGCGACAGCATTTGGTATTTCTGAAAAAGTAATTAAAGCATTAGAAATACGTTGTCCTGATGTATCAAATAGTCCAATGTTAAGTAACTCTTACTATCGTTCTAGAAGCTTTAGAACAAGTGGAAGAAGCTTCCGTTCAGCAACATATCGTGCATCTTCTATCTCTAGAAGTTCAAGATATGGAGGAGGTTCTTACTACGGTGGTGGAGGCCGCGGAGGCGGCGGAGGTGGCGGTGGCCACTAAAAAAGGAATCATGTTTGTGATTCCTTTTCTGTTACAAAAAAATGAGATGATTGTATATCTGATCGTTGTATCTTCAATGCTTTCTCTATCATATCTCCATCAAACGTATGATATATCGTTTTAGAAATATATTTTTCTGCTATTTTCAATATATATTTATAATCAGGAATATCATCTGGAAAAAAGATACCTCCCCTATCTTTATGTTTTAACATCCAACATACCGCAGCCAAAGCAGACATCGCTACCGGAGTAATCGTAGGTGTTTGCCAATAAGAACCTTTCTTATGTTTATATAAATAAGATGGCTCAATCCGATTTCCAACCCATACTGGATCAAAATGTTCTCCTAGTAATAACACCCCGACATACTCAGTTCCTTCTTCTATATTTTCTTGGTAAGCAATTTCTGTATTCTGTGGATAAAGATATCCTCTTACAATACTATAGCCAAGATAATCTCCATCCTGTGGTTTCTCCATATCCGTATTTGGATAATCATTGACCTTAGCTTTCTTTAAATAGTTGGTTGCGAAATCACATGGTAAATAAATAAACATCACAGAAGGACGGTATACTACTTTACCATCTTCTACCACTTCTAAATAATTCGCAATCGTAATTGTCTCTTCATGTGGTACTAAATACCCCTCAAAATAACCATGCGGATAATAAGTTTTACACTTTGTATCAGCAGCAATTGTTTTGTATTCTAAAAACCCCTTTTCTCTATCTATTATCCGATATAAATCATTCTTATACATCTTTTCATGGGTTCCTAAATTCTCTGTTGCTTCACTTAATAATTCAAAGAAGAAAGAATCAGGACACCAAGTACTTACTAACTTATTTTCTTGAAATGGTTCTTTTATTTTTTGTAAATCAATGTCATTGACATGAATCATACGAATTCCAAGATATCTCGCAATTTCATTCCACTTCTGTTCTTTTAATAACTTTTTTAATGTTTTATCTTTACGAAACTGTTTGTGAATGATATATTCTATGGCAGCTTTCACAAAATGAGATACTAATCCTGGATTATTCCCATGTTGTAAAACAATAGGATAACGATTATATCTTTCATCCTTGTGATATCTTTCTTTCATCTCATTCTTTAACAAATTCTCAGTAAAAATACTATACCAATTTTCTGGCCAATCAGCTTCCCCTGTATTCAAGTACATAATATTATGTTCACAACACCACTTACATATATCTCTTGTCCCTACAGCGTCCGCAAAATCAATCAATAAATCTCCTTCACTTAAAAACTGACCAAATATTTCTTGATAATTTTCTCGATTTACATCATATACATAAAAATTAGTAGCAATACCTCCCATATTGATATAGGCTTCAAATTCATTTGGATTACCTGTAATAACAATATAACGATTCTCATAAAAAGAAATCTCTTTAGATACTTTTTCAAAGAAACTTTTGCCGACAGCTCCAAATCCAAATTGAACAATCTTTCCTGTATACTTTATCACCTGTCTTCACTTCTCCTATCTAAAGTTCTACTTTCTTTGATTTCTTGATTTTGACAATCTTTGGTTCTTCATATCCATTGGTAAATAATATTTGTATGTGATTCTTTTGATATTTATATAATACTTTACTTAAATCAGGGTGTAATTGATTTCCTCTGACAATTATTTTGGTAATTCCCTGCTTTAAAAAATAATGTGGAGATGGAATATCCTGTGGATAAATATCCCAACTATTATCAAAAATAGAAGGATTTACTTTATAACGATTCAAACGATTGGCATCTAAAAGAAATACAGGGGCAGCATGATTTACTCGTTTTATTTTTTGTAATTTTTGAGCTCCCCATACCAGTACTGGTTCGATTCTTTGATTATCTGTAGTTCCCTTTGTTCCTTGTTGTGGGTTTGTCCCATTAAAAATAGGAACAGGACAATATCCTAGTTTAGCGAGTGCAATTCCTTCTTTGATACTATCAATACCATCTATATCTAGAATAATTACTTTATCACTTTGATATTCTGATAGATAGCGAATCGTAGGAATTGTATAATCAATCCATTCATGATTTTGATATGATGAATCAATTCCAACAAATGGTACTGGTCTTACCCAAGCGCTCCATTTACAATCACATGGAGCCCATATTTTATAGATTTCTTTTCTATCCATTTTTACGACTCCTTTCTATCAACACAGGTATATCTTCTGCCTCAGAATCAATCCTAGATTTCTCACTCATACGCGCATAAAATCCTGCATGTTTACCATCTACTGTATAAGAACCTAAACAGACATGAAAGTATGTCCCATCAGGACTTTTAAGAGGCATACTATGAAATTTCTGTTGCGCTAAATAATGACTAGGATGTTTTTTTACATCTTTTAATATAGCTTGATATTCTTCCTCATCACAAGCTTCCTGAATCGATATTTTCTCTCCCACTCTACCCCAAGCTGGTTTATAAATATAACCACTTTTTCCTTTTACATCTTTCACTTCAATGGTATGTGGTAGTAACTGTTTCCAAGTATTTAACTGAATTCCATGTTTTTCTAATTCATCCCATATCAAGGGAAAACGTTTGGTCTGAGCAAAAATAGCAATCGGATGGTTACAAGATGGAGTTACAGTATCAAAATAACCACCCCATGTCTTAGGTTTCATATCTTTTAACCATTCCAATGGCGTAAAACGAACAATACAATCAATTTTTTCTTGATATCCATCTAAGATACACACTGCTTCTTTATGTTGAAACTGAATATGATCACTGGCTCCATAGATGACACGATATCCTAGTATTTCCATATAATCTCCAATATACTGCATCACTTGGCGATCATCACTATAAGAAGTACAATGTACAAACATAATTGTCCCCTTCTTTTTTATTTTACTGGCAATCGCTTTTGCAAGACAATCTCCAAAGTTCATGCTAACATACTTTTTTGAATTGATATAATTACACGCTAAAAGAGGTAGTAATGATGCCTCAGCAAAACCACCAGGAACATCACTATTTACTTCACTAATTACCCATTTATGTTCCTGTGTGGGGTGAAAATCATAACGCATCAAACGAATATGTTTCTCTGCATCATAGTTTTTCATTCTCTTTAATTCTTTTTTAATCTGTCTCGGTATTTTTAATTTTTTTGTTAATTCTAAATGATGATTTAAATACGCTTCAGCATTCCTTGTTTCTATATCTAATTTCTCTGTGAAACCAGCTACTTCCTTCGCTTCTTGTTCTGTCAGTACCAAAGCATATCTGGAAAGCGTGTTGTGATCTAAAAACTGTGGGTCCCATTTATAACAATCAAACATCGCATCAATACGATAATCTTCATAGTTAGGGATTGCAACTAATCTCATCCTATCCCTCTTTTCCTATTTCTATTATAACGTATTTTTTTAAGAGCACAAAAAAATCTTAGTAAGACTATCCATACTAAGATTTTATTTTTTACTTAATGTGAGTACTTTTTGTTTTTCTTCTTTCGTATTTGCTTTCATATTTTCCGCTACTGTCAATTCTTTTTCTACTGTCTGTTTTAATGTTTCTATCTGATTCATAATACTTTGATACTCATTCGCATGAATTGATTCATATGCTTTAAATTCATGTTCAAAGTCTTCTTTTAACCATTCAATTTCTGTTAAAGTAGAACTATAGACATCAATCGTATGGTCAATACAATCTTGTTTTGTCTTAATACTTTTTAATATCTGTTCTGTATTTAACATTTCTACTGTTGTCTCAGGACGAATCGCACGTCGTAAATTTTTTACTGTTCCATTTAATGCGATACCACCAGTTAGTATTTTCATAAGAGGATTATTGAAAGCAAATACACCAATTACTCCAAAAGCCATGGAAGTAAAACTAGACATTAAATGTTTAAATCTACTAAAGTGACTTTCTTTTCTAACACGAATACTACTTTTACTTAATGTTGTATGGAAGTCCTGTAATGTTTGTTCTTGTTCTGAGATAATCTTTTTAATTTCATTCATTGCTTGTTCAATTTCTTCTGTCTGTAATGTTACTTGATTCATCTTTACTTCTTCTTTTTTAGGTACTTCTTGTTTTACAAATTCTTCTTTTTCTTGTTGTTTCTCTAACTTTTGTTTCTTATCTTTAATATATGTCTCAATCGTTTCTTTTTCACCCGTTGTATGACGTAATATCTCTCTAATTTTTACATCACTAACCGTTAAACGATAACGATCAAAAGAACGTACATCTTCAAATGCAATTAAACTATGAATATTATATTTTTCCTGATTTTGTTTATAAGAAGATAATGATTGATCTAGTGTGTGATTCATATCTGTTAATTCTTTTAAATAAGCTTCTAATGTTTCTAAATCTACTTCATCAGGAGAAACACGATGAATTGAATCAATTCTCTCTTCGTACTCTTTCATCATTTCATTTTGTTTCTTTAAAAAATCAATCGCTGGTTGTGGACGTGCAATACTTGCTTTTTTATGAAATGGTTTTTCCGTAATTTCAATTGTTTCATCTCCAGTATGAATTGTAGCAATGACTTTCTTCTCTTCTTTTTCTTCTACAGGCGGTTCTATATTCCACTCTTTTTCTTTTACTTCTAATTCTGTTTTTACTTGTGTTAATTTTTCTTGTATCTCTTCTAAACGTGCGGTAATGAAAGCTGTACTAGCCAGAATACTCTGTTTTGCTTCTTCTGACATACTATCATCTAAAATTACTTCCTTACTCTTAGTAAGTCCTAATACAGTCTCTTCCTCACGAATACGATGACGATCTTTAATCATCTCATACTTTTCTAATACTTGTTTATAACCTTCTTCAAACTCATCTAATAGACTCTGAATACGATCAAATTCTTGTACATCCATAACTGTATCAATTTCTTTTCCCAACAAACTTAAACATTGATTTAAACTATCTGTATAATTTTTAATATCTCTTTTTAAAGAAAGCAAAGCGACTGGAGCATCTTCTTTATTTTTCGCAAATCTTTTTATCTCTCTTTTTTCACTTTTCTTAGCTGGAGATTCAAATAATGCCGCAAAAAAACCAACACATATCATCAAGAAGTTTTTCTTTTCAGATTGTGTTCTCCCTGTTTGATTTGAAAATACTTGACTATTTTTAATCTTTAACTGACGTTCTTTTTCTTTTTGTTCTTGTTTTTTTAATTGTTTCTGTCTTTTTTCTTTTTTCTTTTTTATACGCCAAGTTCTTAATCTATCTTTTAATCCACCCTTTTGTTCTCCGTTACCTTGCATACATACCACCTATTTCATTATAACATAAATCAAATTGTTTTTAAAATGAGAAATACTGACAAAAAAAGCCTATATTAGGCTTCTATACTTCCAAATGTCTGAAATGGAAACAGGGAAAATGATGTTACTCCCATAATTTGATCTTTAGAAAATGCTCCAAAGACACGACTATCCATCGAATTATCACGATTATCACCCATTACGAAATAATGTCCTTCAGGAATTTTTTTCTTTTTATTATAAACAAAATCATCTGTTTTATCATGTTCAAAATCTTCTTTGACATATTTTCCATTAATATATAATTTATTATTCTTTACTTCTAATGTTTCTCCTGGAAGACCGATAATTCTCTTAATTAATTTCTCATCTCCATCATCAATGACAACAATATCAAAACGTTTATAATTTTTTTGATATTTCTTTAATAATAAGATTTGATTATCTTGTAAAGTAGGTACCATAGAACGCCCTTCTACTTGTACTGGTGTGACTATAAATGTACGTATTAATACAACCACTAAAATAATAATTACATAAGGAATTAACTCTTTTAAAAGTTTCATTTCACACCTCCATTTAAGAAAAAAAGGCGTTTCACGCCTACTTATTGCTTTCTTTGATTTTTGGTTCTTTTGTCATATGACGTAAGTAGTGTAATTTATTTCTTCTTACTCTACCTTTTCTTGTTACTTCAATATAAGCAATTTTTGGTGAATTAACTGGGAATGTTCTTTCTACTTGAACTCCACCTGATTTCTTACGAACGATAATGTTCTTAGAAACTCCTCCACCTTGTACAGCGACAACTAAACCATCAAAGTTTTGAATTCTTGTTTTGTTTCCCTCTTTAATTTCAACTCCGACTCTTACATTATATCCAGTACGAATTTCTGGAATGTCTTTACGGATTTGACTTTGAGTAATCTTATCAACAATATTCACAATGTCACGCTCCTTTTCTTTTACAGTGATCATAATGATTATCAGCGGATCACAAGACGTTAAAGATTATAACATAAATAAGAAGAATATGCAACTACTATCGTGCTCTTTTTAAATCTTCTTCCATTTGTTCCATCCATTTTATCTGATAGAGTTCTTGTTCTCTTTGTTTGGCGCAAAATTTAATATATTCTATTTGTTTTTCTAATTCTAAAATATATTGTTCTCCTAAATATTTTTGGTAGCAATTTTTTACCATTTGTTGGTAACGAGCCAAATCGTCTAATACCATATCGGTTGCTCCTGGTTCTCCATCTGTTTCATTTAATAAATAAAACAAATATTGTAAATATAATTCTAATTTCTTTTTTACTTTCTTCTTTAATAAATTTTCGATAATTTCAGGCTTCACAGCTTTAAATTTAGTGACAGTAATACCAGGATATTTTATTTTATTCTTTGGTGTAAAAAGATATCCATCAATCTTTTTTAAATTACATGATTTTATTTTCTTCTTTTTCTTGTCTCTTTTTAAACGATATGTTTTCTCCAAATTGCACCAACTCTTTCCTTACTCTTTTTCTAATAAATCAGGACGACGTTCTTGTGTTCTACTTATTTGCTGTTCTAAGCGCCATTTTCTAATATTCTCATGATGGCCAGATAATAATACATCAGGTACTTTCATATCTCTAAACTCAACTGGTTTTGTATATACTGGATAATCTAATAAATGATTTTCAAACGATTCATTTTCACTAGATTCTTTCGTAATAACTTCATCTAACAAACGAATAATACTATCACTTACTACCATACTAGCAAGTTCTCCCCCTGTTAGAATATAATCACCAATACTAATTTCCATATCTGCTAAAGAACGAATTCTCTCATCAAATCCCTCATAATGACCACATATTATTAAAATATGTTTTTTATGTGATAATTCATGCGCAATTTTTTGCTTGTATGGAACACCCTGTGGTGACATTAATATGACAAATGTATCTTCTTTCTTTAAATCTTCTACCGCATCAAAGATAGGTTGTGGCATCAATACCATACCACTTCCCCCACCAAATTGATAATCATCTACTTTCTTATGTGGATCTTTTGAATAATCACGAATATTATAAATATTTACTTCTACTTTTCCTTTTTCAATCGCACGTTTGATAATGGATTCATGTAAAAAACCATCAAACATACTTGGAAATAATGTTAAAATATCAATCTTCATGGAAAAAAGCCTCTACATTCTTTAATATCATACGATGATTCTTTAAATCGACCTTCTCGATAAAATGATCATCAATTGGAATCATATATTTCTTATTATCACTCATTATAATTAATACATCTTGCATCTCTCTTAATAATAAATCGATAATGGTTCCCTTATTTTCTTTTTGGAAATAAACATCTAAACCAACAAATTCTTCTTCTAACGGTACTTTTAGTTCAATATCTTTACGATCCATATATACTTTCTCAAAACGCATATCAATGACTTCATTGATATCATCAATTCCTTCAAAAGTAAGCATATCATACTTTTTATGATGACGATAAGTACGAATTGTAAATTCTTTTCTATCATCTCCTATATATACCTTTTTTCCCTTTAAAAAAGCATATTCTTTTTCTCTAAATTCACTGATTAAACGAACTTCTCCTTTAATTCCGTGTGTACCAACAATCTCTCCTATATAAATCTCATTCACTGTCATCACAATCCTTTAAAGCAAACAACAAAATACTTGTAGCAACCCCCACATTTAAACTCTCACATTTTTCATTCATCGGAATATATAAATAATTTGTAGCGAGCTCCATTATTTCAGAACGAACTCCTCTACCTTCATTTCCCATAACAAGTACATACTTACCTTGCTTATCTACTTGTCTTACATCTTCTCCTCCATCTACTTTCGTTACATAGATCGGATAGCCCATTTCTTTCAACTTCACTATTTGTTCTTTTAAATGGCAAACACGAATTGGAATGTGAAATAACAACCCCTGTGTTGCTCTTATTACTTTAGAATTATAAATATCTACACAATCTTCACTCAGTAAAATGGTATCAACGTCAAATGCTACTGCACTTCTGATAATAGTTCCCATATTACCCGGATCTTGAATACGATCTAACACCAAAACACGATTACCTATTTCCTCTGTTGATTCTTTCATAACACATACACCAATGATAGATGATGGAGTATCTAAATTACTTAATTCTTTTAATACTGATTTTGTGACATAATTTGTTTCTACCGGTAAAGAAAATTCCGTATTTTCTTCTAATAATAATTCTTTTAAATAACCTGTTTGAAAAGCTTCTAAAACAAGATGTTCTCCCTCTACTAAGAACATCTTTTTCTGTTCACGATATTTATGGGTATGTAATTTTTTTAAATCTTTTATTTTAGGATTATCTAAAGACTGATATAACATAAATATCACCAACTCCATTTTATCAAAATATCACTTTGAAATAAAGTTATTTTCTTTTTATTATAACACGTTTGTTCTAATTTTTGACAGAAATCATAAATTAAGATAAAATAATCTCATCACAAACGAGGTGAAATGTATGCAAGAGTTAATTGCTCTTCTAAAACAAGAAAAAGATATAAAACAATTAATAGAACAAGAAAAAATGAAACAATCACGCTTAGAAAAAACATTTCACGAGCAAAATACTACCATCTATAAAAATAATTCTGTAATTCAAGAACAAACTCAAAAAAAGCAACGACTATCCCAACAACAAACGATATATGAAAATGCGAATGAGAAATACCATTTAAAACAAAAACAATACATTCAATTTGTCATCTTATTTAATCTTATTTTATTAATTATCTCTCCAATGATGCAAATTATAACTCAATTAGGAATGGTTCTATATATTGGATTAGCACTCATTGCTATTTTACAAATTCCTTGTTATTGTCTTTATCTATATAAAGAAAATAAAACTTTAAAGCAATACAATATCCATGAACTAACTTCTAACATCAAAGAAATTTCAAAAGAATTAGATAAAATTTCTGAAAAGCAAAATAATATCAAAAAAACAAATGAACAAATCGAACAGGCATTATTACAATCAAAACAAAGATTATTGCAATTAAATCAAGCTCTTACAAGAATTGAAGAGCAAAAAAATAATATTATTTTTTCAGTAGAATATGAAGAAACCATTCTTCCAGAAGAAAAAACATATCAAAAAAAGATATCGAAATTTTAAGCGATATCTTTTATTTTACACTGACAGATTCTAATTGATATTTTCCACCTTGTGTTTGATAAGTATATACCTGTAATGTTCCTTTATCTAACATTTCATTTAATGTATCTGCACTATATGCTCCAAGTGCTGTTCCATTTAAATCATATACTTGATTATTTTCAATATATCCTGCTTTTACATTTAATGTAAGTGTCTCTTCATTATTACTATACCCATATAATTTAGATACGTATTTCTTACTATCACATTCTGCTTTTTCTCTTGTTAATTTTTCTCCTTTTAATTGATATGTATATCCTTCATATACATAATGATCAAACGCTTCTGGAATATCTTCATTTTTTAATATCTTTTCTGCACTATTTACATAGTCTTCTTTAGCAATTTCATTTTCTAATACTTTATCTTTCTTCATTTGTCCAAAGATTAAATATAGTAATACTTTATCATCTGTTTCACTTACTTTTGCATTATGACTTACAATATTTACTTCTGTACACGTATTTCCATCTTGTTCTTTATATAGCTTTTCTGCTGTATCATGTTTTACAGTTTGATTTTCTGTTTTCTTCTCCTCTTTATTTATAGCAAAAGAATATATAAACAGTCCTACTACTAACACAAGAATGACAACAATACCGATTATAAGTCCAACTCTCTTTTTATTCATATCTACTTCCTCCTATTATCATTCTACCACAAATGGGTCTTGCATGGTACCCGTTCCTGTGAATTTTATGTTTTTTGTGTCGAGATTGATTACTGGGCGGACGCCGCGACCACTCGTCACATAGTCCCAAGCGTCCAGCTCACCGGAAGACGTCACGCGGAACTCGGTCGCAATCGCATTGAAGAAGAAGACGGACGGCGACATGGTCCAGTAGTCTGTTCCCGTGTATAAGT